>Ga0099798_10410_pt1 | contig 14514 bp, 12 predicted proteins | sample Uncmet_Sort29A_1_FD_89870 | JGI IMG/M metagenome (GOLD analysis project Ga0099798, IMG submission 89870) | Marine eukaryotic communities from CALCOFI LINE 67, Pacific Ocean - CN13ID_Sort29A_1 | ecosystem: Environmental > Aquatic > Marine > Oceanic | place: Pacific Ocean: Monterey Bay | collected...
CATTTTTGGCAAAAAAAAAACACGGTCGAATGTGCGCAAGTGCATGTGCGCTTGCGCTTGCTCTTTTTGGGCAGGCAGGAGCAAGCAGGAGCAAGCGGAAAAATCATGGCTTACTGCCCAAACATTTAGTATTGCTCAACAATATTGAAACCCCATCTTTTATCTCCAACAAAGGATCCTTTGTTGGAGATAAAAAAATACTATCTGCACATGCGCACATCAATGTGCACTGACCAGAAAACTTTCGGTCGGTCAGTCGAATGTGCGCATGTGCATGTGCGCCTGTTTTTGCTTGCGCCTGCTCTGCACATGCAGAAAGAGCAAGCAAGAGCAAGCATATTTTGCATGTGCGCACATTCGACTCAAAGTGCAGGCTGGTTTCCACGCTGAAAATAATTAAAAAATGAAAAATTAATTCAAAAAAAATCATTTTCCCGACATCTAATCATGAGGCGGATGGGAGACGACCATGAGAAAGAGCAGGGTGATTTTATTGACGAACACGGTCGTCACGTTTGGTGGTTTTGATTCATTTTAAACAAATGTTTTTTTGCAATTTGATTTTTCCATGCGCAATGTTGACCATTAGAATTAAACGTTTAATATAATTTTTTAATTTTTCAAATTTATATTAAAGTTTAAAATTATTTACCTAATAATTACATAATTATTCGATTTCTAATTTATTAATTAATTAGTTGTTTAAAATTAATTCGTTTCAAACCCATTTATGCCATATTTTGTTTGGGTGTTATTGTTTGATGTTGAGTTTGTGAGGAAAATTAATTATTAATTGATACTTAATTAAGTGGTAATTATTATTTCAACATTCAACATAATCATTTTTTGTCGTCACAAAATAATTGAATAATAAATTAATAGATAATTATTTTCATTATGGAATAATTCAGTAATTAATAAATTGTCTTCGTTACAAAAAAATCATTCATAATAATATTTGAATTTTCGACTTGCGTGTTGGGTCAACATTATCAATTTTAAATTTATTTTGAGTAATTGAACATATTATTTCACTTTTATTTTTCATCAAAAATTATAGAATATAATGTAGTCATTAATTAGTAATTGTGTATATTTTTCAAATTATATAATTAGTAATTATTTTAACATCATCCATCAATGCATATCATTTGTACCAAAATATAATAATTTAAAAATTTAATAAAATTAGTAATTATTTTCCTAAAAGAAAAATATTTATATTTAAATTATATATTTTTTATTTAGATTTGGACCGAGTCTGTCATTAGTAAAGGATTATTTTTTCAATTTCATCAACGATGTTTGTATTAATATTATCAGAGACCGAGGTCAAAATATTTTTTATTCAACGTGACATATCGTCATTCAAAAAGCGATCGTCATTATTCATATTATTTGTCGATTAATTTGTTTTTTAAATTTTTTTATGTTTTGATTTTGTCGAGGTTGTTTGTCATCCCACAACCATACATTTGTTTTTCGTCAAAAATATTTATATTAAAATTATATTTTTTTATTTAAATTTGGACCGAGTCTGTCATTAGTAAAGGACTATTTTTTCAATTTCATCCACGATGATCATGTCTGTATTAATATTATCACAGACCAAGGTCAAAACATTTTTTATTCAACGTAACATATCGTCATTCAAAAAACGACCGTCATTATTCCTATTATTTGTCGATTAATTTGCTTTTTAATTTTTTTTATGTTTTGATTTTGTCGAGGTTGTTTGTCATCCCACAACCATACATTTTTTTTGTCAAAAATATTTTTATTTAAATTTCATTTTTGTTATTTCAATTTGGACCGAGTCTGTCATTAGTAAAGGACTTCTTTTTCAATTTCATCAACGATGTTTGTATTAATATTATCAGAGACCAAGGTCAAAACATTTTTTATTCAACGTGACATATCGTCATTCAAAAAAACGACCGTCATTATGCATATCATTTGTCGATTAATTTGTTTTTTAAGTTTTTTTATGTTTTGACTTTGTCAAGAGGTTGTTTGTCATCCCGCAACCATACATTGTTTTTTTTGTTTTTTTTCCCAAAAGAGGGCGGTAGCTCGTTGGTCGTTTTCTCAATTCCTGCGCGTGGGGTTCTAATAGGTTCCAAAAAATGGCAAAACCAGAAACCAGCCCGTTTTCAAAATTTGATAACTAATTTTACTGGTCTTTTTTTTCGCCAAAAAAAAATGGCCGAAAAAGTGCTCTGGGATTTCTGGGCCAAAGTGCTCTGGGGTTTTTGGAAAGTGGTCTGGGGTTTTTGGAAAGTGGTGTTGGTTTTTTTTTCGCCACAGCGGCAGAGCAAGTCAAATTGACCGAAGCGCCCATGGCATAGTGGGTTCATCATCGGATTACAGAGCCCGCGACGCGGGTTCGAACCCCGTCAACGGACTTTTTTTTCTTTTCCTAGGCTGGCCAAGGGTGAACAAGGGTGGCACGACGCAGTGCTGGGTCCCGGGGGGTGCATTTCAAAGGGTTGGCAACCAATTTCTGGGCTTTTTTCTTTTGGGCCCCTCCGTCAGGACATAATTTTTTCGTCAAAAATATTTATATTAAAATTTCATATTTTTACTTAAATTTGGACCAAGTCTGTCATCAGCAAAGGATTATTTTTTGAATTTCATCAACGATGTTTGTATTAATATTATCAGAGACCAAGGCCAAAACATGTTTTATTCAACGTGACATATCGTCATTCAAAAAGCGTATTTCTTTCTGCGAAAAACATTTCTTGAAGCAAGTAGCGTATGACACAAGTCACCACCATAGGCAAACATAATTAATAAGAACGTAAAATCTTGTTGAGAATCGATAGCAAAAAAACCATCATTATTCATGTTATTTGTCGATTAATTCGTTTTTTAAATTTTTTTATGTTTTGACTTTGTCAAAAGGTTGTTTGTCATCCCACAACCATACATTTGTTTTTTCGTCAAAACTATTTATATTTATTATTTAAATTTTATTTTATTTTTTCAATTTGGACCGAGTCTGTCATTAGTAAAGGATTATTTTTTCAATTTCATCAACGATGTTTGTATTAATATTATCAGAGACCGAGGTCAAAACATTTTTTATTCAACGTGACATATCGTCATTCAAAAAACGATCGTCATTATTCATATTATTTGTCGATTACTTAATTTGTTTTTTTTAATTTATTTATGTTTTGATTTTGTCAAGAGGTTGTTTGTCATCCCACAACCATACATTTGTTTTTTCGTCAAAAATATTTATTTTTTAAATTAATTATTTGTTTTATCTAAATTTGGGCCATTAAATTAAAAATGTTATTCGCTTTTCAAAAAAGCAATTGTCACTTTTTGATCATTATTCGTGCGTTTTTGCAATCATTCCCCAATTTTGTTAAATAATATTTCAAATGTTTTAACGGTTTTTATTGACTTGGTCATTGGTTTTTATTCTTTTCTTCTTTTTATTTTCAAAATTCAAATGTAAATAACCAAACAAACAGAATTTAGCAATTTTAAATTTATAATTTTAGTAATTTTAAAATTTTTAATTTATAAAATTTATATCAATCAAATTTACACTATTTGAATTGAATCAACTTCAATCAAATAGATTTTTTAAAAAAGCAGATAGAAAAGTTTTCCGAAAGCCAAGAGTATAGCATTTTTTATCTTGTGGTCAAATAAAAGCGAAGTCAACAACCATGACCAGCCAATATCCCAACGCGATGAAGCCTCGTTTTTCTGTGTCGGCAGCCGTCTTCGGTCTGTGTTTCTCGCACGTTTCGGCCGCCTTGTGTTGTCGCAAGCGGTCGCAGTTGCTATCTGCCTCACGTGTCGGCGCGCCAACCTCTTCGGTTGCTGCGACGGCTTTTTCGCAAACCGCGATCCAAAACACTCCCGAAGTCCGAATGAAGATGAGTGGTAATGAAATTACGAATCTTCAGACCAAGGCTGAAGACCGCATCATTGACCTCAAAAGACAAATTGCCAAAAATTTGCCTGCCGGACCTCAAGAAATCACAGATATGTTGCAGAGTATCGACGAGCACTATGTTGGTCATTTGGTATTGAGCACTGACGGCAGGCGCCTTGGGGATCACGAGGGAGTCCAAGAAGTCCTGAAAGATCGAAATTTGGTTTTTGAGTTGGTGGTCGATTCCACCACTTTTGGGTCAGAAAAAGCTGGAACATATTTGCAGGAGATCCCAGAAACCGAAGATCATGATGCCGTCACCGAGGCACCAGAGTTGCTGTTGTTGCAAAAGCTTATCGAGGTATGCCAGGACGGTGATTGGGTGTTTGCAATGGCGTTGGTGAATCACATCACCAAGACGCACGATGGATGGCAAGAATGGATTGCCAACCCACAGGGCAGTAAACATCTCCACCCCCCACAGAACGCATTGGGATGGACGGCTCTCCATGTGGCTGTCTGGAAGTATCACGTTAAAGTCGTAAAGGTTTTGATTAGGATGACGCCGGAATTGGTCGACGCGCAAGATGCCAGAGGACGCACGGCTCTCCATTGCGCCGCAATGAAATATGATTCTGATGATGAAATCGCACTCGCTCTGATTGAGGAGATGAAAGCGAACCCAGAATCAATCCTTAAGCTAGACAACTTCGGGCTCACGGCATTCCAAATTGCAAAGAACATACGTAAGAACGGTCCCATCCAACGTGCTTTGAGTCCGTTCAACCCAAATGGATGCATGATTCAATAATAGCATTGTTTTATTGTATAATTGTTGACATGTTGTCTTTCTTTGTTCTATTTATTTTTTTCTCATTGGATCATTTATGGTCTGACCTATTACAAGCACTACGGACTTCTAGCTTAGACTTGGTTCCTTTGCACCAGTCCCGTGTTTATGCTGCTCAGCTTTGCTGAAGTATCTTCGCTAATGCTAGGAAGTCACCAATTTTGGAACTCGTTTAGCATATATCATTCAATAAAAATTTGAAAATATTTGGTTTTGAGCGATTAGGATGGAGGCAATCGGCGCCCGACAAAGATCACGATTCCGGTTAGGTCAGCGATTTGTCCTGGATTGGGTCGCAACCACCATAAAATTGTTGGACTCCTCATGGTTCTGTCCCCATTGCCAACATGCATTTTGGGGTAAATTCAATTAACATCAAGTTAAATTAAATTAATACTTAATTTAAAATATTAAATATTGATCAAATTAGTAGTAAATATAAATATTTGATTAATTCAATATCAAGTTAAATTGAATTAATTAATCATTTATCATTTTATATAATTAATCAGATGAATATCATCAAAGGGGAAAAAAGAAAACAAAGCAGGGGAAGAAAAACCAAAAGAAGCATTTGGTTGGGAAAATTTGCTCAACGATTCCGTTTCGATATCTTGTTGTATCCCGTTGTGTGCTGTCGCCCGTGTCTAAGTCATTATTCATATTATTTGTCGATTAATTCCTTCTTAATTTTTTTTATGTTTTGACTTTGTCAAGAGGTTGTTTGTCATCCCACAACCATACTTTTTTTTTGTTTCGTCAAAAATATTTATATTTAAATTTTATTTTTTTATTTAAATTGGGGCCGAGTCTGTCATCAGCAAAGGACTATTATTTTTTGAATTTCATCAACGATGTTTGTATTAATATTATCAGAGACCAAGGCCAAAACATTTTTTATTCAACGTAACATATCGTCATTCAAAAAGCGTATTTCTTTCTGCGAAAAACATTTCTTGAAGCAAGTAGCGTATGACACAAGTCACCACCATAGGCAAACACAATTAATAAGAACGTAAAATTTTGTTGAGAATCGATAGCAAAACAACCATCATTATTCATATTATTTGTCGATTAATTCGTTTTTTAAATTTGTTTATGTTTTGATTTTGTCAAGAGGTTGTTTGTCATCCCACAGCCACACATTTTTTGTTTCGTCAAAAATATTTATATTTTATTGTTTTATTTCAATTTGGACCGAGTCTGTCATTAGTAAAGGATTATTTTTTCAATTTCATCAACGATGTTTGTATTAATATTATCAGAGACCAAGGTCGGAGCATTTTTTATTCAACGTGACATATCGTCATTCAAAAAACGATCGTCATTATTCATATTATTTGTCGATCAATTTGCTTTTTAAATTTTTTTAGTTTTGACTTTGTCAAGAGGTTGTTTGTCATCCCACAACCCTACATTTTGTTTTCGTCAAAAATATTTTTTGATGTTGAGTTTGTGAGGAAAATTAATTATTAATTAATACTTAATTAATTAAGTGGTAATTATTATTTCAACATTTAACATAATCATTTTTTGTCATCACAAAATCATTGAATAATTAATAGATAATTATTTTCATTATGGAATAATTCAGTAATTAATAAATTGTCTTCGTTACAAAAAAATCATTCATAATAATATTTGAATTTTCGACTTGCGTGTTGGGTCAACATTATCAATTTTAAATTTATTTTGAGTAATTGAACATATTATTTCACTTTCATTTTTCATCACAAATTATAGAATATAATGTAATTAGTAATTAATTAGTAATTGTGTATATTTTTCAAATAATTAATTTGTAATTATTTCAACATCATCCATCAATGCATATCATTTGTACCAAAACATAATAATTTAAAAATGTAATAAAATTAGTTATTATTTTCCCAAAAGAAAAATATTTATACTATTTAAATTAATAAATTATATATTTTATTTCAATTTGGACCGAGTCTGTCATTAGTAAAGGATTATTTTTTCAATTTCATCAACGATGCTTGTGTTAATATTATCAGAGACCAAGGTCAAAACATTTTTTATTCAACGTAACAGATCGTCATTCAAAAAACGATCGTCATCATTCCTATTATTTGTCGATTGATTTGCTTTTTATTTTTTTTCATGTTTTGACTTTGTCAAGAGGTTGTTTGTCATCCCACAACGATACTTGTTTTTCGTCAAAAATATTTATATTTAAATTATATTTTATTTATTTAAATTTGGACCGAGCCTGTCATTAGTAAAGGACTATTGTTTCAATTTCATAAACGAAACATTATTGATATGTCATTGAAAATTAAAGAAAGTAAAAACAATTTTGCAACAACTTTTTTTGCATTTAAAACAATATTTTTTAAATTCGAATGGAATTTTTGGAATTTCCCATCCAGTGTCGATTATTTCAATTTTCAAATTTCAATTATATTTCGAATTAATTTGTTTTGTCGATGGTCATTTCAATTTCAAATCATTGTTATTTTTATATTTATAATTTTTTTACAATCGAGCTTGATCGATGTTAAACAGTTTTTTTATTAAAATCATTAATCATCAATTCAACAATTATAGGTTAAATAATAAATCTTTTACCAATTTCTTTCAGTGTGACTAAAAAACAAAAGAACAATTCCATAATAAATTATAATTAATTAAAAATAATTTATTATATATTTTGATATCATCAACAAACATTTAAAATCAAATTATTTTCTGTTAATGCATCAAAGGAATAATTGAATAATTACGTATTAATTAATAAATTATTATATTTGAAATTTCATTTATCCAATTGAAAATACTATCATATAATTTGATAAGTGATATCATCACATTATTTGCATTTAATTAATTAATCAATTAAAAAAAAAAATCGTTGAGTTAAGGTATAATCATAAAATTATTTTGATTAATCTCGAAAAATTATATTTAAATTTAACAGTGGAATTTGGATCGATTTCCAGTTGAGAAGAGAAGATGGGGAATTTTAATAACAACAAAAATATCAATTTGATCCGCGTGTTTTTCGTTGGGGCCATTGTGGTCGCGACCACCGGCGTGGTCGGCATCAAGCTTGGCAGAGCCGATATTACAATTACAAGGCCTTTGCTTCAGGAAGCCGATTTGGAAGCCCAACAAGGTATTAAGAATTTTTTTGTTTTTTAGGAAAATTATGGTGTTTTGAGATCAATTTTGAGGGTTTTTGATCATTTTTTGGACGAAATCGAGTGGAATTTTTATTTTTTCGTCGTCGTCGCTGTCTGTCCGTCATTATTGGAGACGGTTTATGAAAAATTCAAAACAGTGGAATTGTGTAGAATTGGATTTTGCACCAATTGACCGTGGCGATTTTTTAGAAAACGATTTTTGATTAATTTTTTGTCAATTTATTAAAAATTTGATCAAAAATTGAGTTTTTAAATCCTAAACCCTAATTTTTCAAAAAATCAAATTCTTAAACCCTAAACCCCAATTCTTAAACCCTAAGCCCTAAACCCTAATTTTCGATTTTTTGAAAAATTGCTAAAAATTCATCAAAAATACAAAATTTGGCTAAAAAATCCATTAAAATTTCAAAAAAATCCATAAAAAATGGCTTCCAAAAAATCCTAAACCCTAAAAAATTAATTTTTTAAACCCTAAACCCTAATTTTGAATTCTTAAACCCTAAACCCTAAAAATTCAATTTTGCTAAAAAATCGTAAAAAAATTAAAAATTATAAATCCATTAAAATTTCATCAACAACTAAAAAATCCATTAAAATTTCATCAAAAACAATAAAAACCCATTGAAAATTCTTATTATCGATTTTTAATCGGGTTTACAGGTACTAGTAGAGGGAACACTGAAGGGGATATCCTGCTTGACGCACAGGGTCGTGAAGTACATGAACCTTGGGAAGCCGAACCATTCAGCAGAATCAGGATTTTAGTTCGTTTTGTTAACAGATTCTTCTTACCTTTTTCAGGCTCATTGATGCATGCTGCTGTACTCGACGGCACCCCTGCTGCAAACCAACAACAATTCGATATCGCTTTCGCAAACAGAGTATTCGACTCAATACATTGGATTCTTGATCGTATTGAGGAGCCGTGTGTGAATATTTTTATTCCTCTTGTTGAGTTTTTTGTTTGTTTTTTGGTTTGTTGGAGGCTTTTGATTGCTTTTATCGAAAACCAACAATAATTCCGTGATTACTCATTAATTGTACTCATTAAAAATTTTTAATTTCGAAATGTATCATTAAATTATTTTATTATTTATCAATTATAATTTGCAAATTTAAATGTTAAATTAATCTGGTTTCATTTCATTTCTCAATTTGGTAAACCACCCACCACAATCGTAGAAATATGACATGACCAGATGTTGGTCAAAATAAATACTTACGTGCTCTGCAATTTCTTATTATGCATTTTGCCATTTCAAATAATTATTAAGAATATTGGTGAAATATTCTGGCATAATTCTTTTTGTAAAATGAGTCATGATCATAATTAATTCCAATTTTATTTTAACATTTATGATGTGCAACAATTGCTAATCGTTAATTAATTTAAATAAATTAATATAATATTAAATATATATATTATATATATATTATTTTTTGTATTTTTCAAAAATTCTATTAAACAATGTTTCGTTTTCAATTTTAAAACAAACGTTGTATATTGGTTATTATGATTTATCAAAAGTATATCAAACAAAATCTTGGCTTTTGTCAATCAGTCTTATTATTTGTTATCAAAAAATAGGAAACAAAATTTTGGTTTTTTCAAACATTCTTAATCACCATCCAGAAGCAATTAATTAGATTTAATTAATTATTTCATTTGATATTTAATTCGTGTTAAATTAAAGAAATTTGTAGATTAGAGGCGAGTTTATGAGCCATCCAAAGAAACATCACGATTAAATTCGTTTTTCTTCGGCTGGTCATTTTGGCGCCGCAATTTTGTATTTTCGATAATCGATAAAAAAAATATTTTAAAACAAACGTTCAAGTTGAATTGTATGTTTCCAGTATGCTCGTTTGCGGTTTTGTTGTTCGCCGGCCAGCCGGAGGTCGTGTTTTGTTCCGTTTCGATCATCATGAATAATTCCATTAATTCATCATTTCGAACGTTAATAAATTAATGATATGAAATAATTATTGAATGTAGTTATTGGTTTGGTTATTCATTGTTACATCAATCATTAATTAATAATTATTGATTGATCATATATATGATTATATTATGTATACATCAATCCAACGGAGTATCATCATTAAATAATAAATTGTTATAATGGTTTCATACGGGGGAATTGTCAGCAATTGATTCCGGTTGGTTTGGCAGGACATTCAAGTAAGTGATCAAGTAATCAAGTTTGTAAGCAAGGTTTCAAATTTGAAAATTCATACGTAATGATAACAGTAATAAATTATCATCATCAATGATTTGAATCTTTGATTAATTAATTAAAATTAGTAAATTTAAATTTTAAAATTTCATATTAATTGAAAATTATCCCAACAGAAATAATTCTGGAAACGGGTTTCGTCAGTTCGTTGATCGTTTGTCATGCGTCATTTCATTTCTCTCTCCTCATCTGACTTCTTCATCCTCATTATAATTTGAATTGATTTAATTTTTAAATTTTTTACGATCTTCATGTTCTAATAAAATTAAATTATTACCAATTTTCTCATTTCGATTGTTTTCATTCAATAAATTATTTGATTATTGATGAATCATGATTTATATAATAAAAATTTAAATTTCAATAATAAGTCTGTAGATTTATATATTTATTTATTGACATTTTGAACTTTCGGTCTACGCTCATGTAGGGACAGTATCTCACATTAATGTATTCGGTGATATCTCGAATGTCTGCATAATTTTTTTAAAGCTAAAAAGTTCTAAAAACATATAATAACATCAATTGATTTTAATTTTACAATAAATTCGTGTGAAAATTAAACAAAAAAACGTTTCACCAAATTTAATATTACCACGACAAAATGAAAAATAAAGTTCGATCGCCGTCCGCGATGTCGAGCGGATTTTTCAAAGCCTTATTTTTGTCTTCTTCTTTTCTTCAATTTCGTTTTACTTTTTCTCCTAAAAAAGTCGCAATGTCTTCTGTTTTATTAACATTTTTACTACTATTATTGGTCCCATCTGTGCACGGGTTTGACCAGCAGCAACACCAGTGCCAGAGCAGCGCAACTGGGACGTATGATTTTTGCTTGCGGTTTAAGGAGTTGATATGTCCGGGCTGCAATTTCTACTTCTTTTTCTTGCTGATTATTTCTTTGACGACCTTGTTTCTGTGTTTGGTGGTGATTTTCAGACATGAAAGAATGCCGCGATTTTTGAAATCCGACCCGATTGTGATGGCATACACCTTGGTTAGCGGCCTGGCGATTTCGATCTTGGCGTATTATACTAATTAAGAATTATTATTTATATTCAATCTTCCATTTTGGAAATTTTTATTATTTTGATTGCAATATTGAATTTGAATATTTTTGACCAATATTTTGATTGATTCAATACAAAAACCACATTCCGAACCCATTTAAATGTAATTAGGGTTTTGTAAATTAAATCATAATTATTCTCAAAAAACATTTAGTTAATTTAAATTCATTCAAAATGCGGTCACCACAAGTATTGAATAGCATTACAATACCAAAACCAAAATTATATTATTAATATATTATATCAAATATTTTGATTTTTTAAATTTTTAGATGCGCTTTTCAGTCTTGAGAATTAAAAAATTCGCGATGGGATTGATGCCATGAAAACATTTGTTTTTTTGTCATCGTTTTTCCTCAGGTATATCGGGATGATTGGAGTTTTTAAATTTTATTGGAAAAATGAAGAAGGGCCTTGGACGACCCCCTTAGAAAGATTGATCCACAACACCCCCGAAGGCGACATGGCAATTTTAAATTCTCTACATTTTAAATTCTCTATTCATTATAATAATTCCACTAAATTTGAATAATTTCAAGATTTTGATTGTTTTGCATCAATTTCTTCTTACCAAAACAATTGCATGACAATATTTTAATTCAATATTAATTTGGCAAAAACGAGTACTTAACCACGTGTGATTAATTGACATAATTGGTATTATTTAATTTAATTTAAATTAGATCAAAATGGGATCCGCCACCAGTACTTTTAGCAATCCAATACCAAATACCAATTATGTCAATATTTAAATATTTTTAATTTATTAAATTTATGTAATATTTCAATTTGAAATCAATTAAAAATAAAAATATCAACGTTCCCCAATCTCATACCCCAAAATCGCAAATCTCATGAGATTTTGGGCTGAGATTGCAAAATCGCGCTCTCATCTCATCTCAGCCTGAGATTGAGATGAGACGTTCGAAAAAAAATGTTTTTCAAAATGAGATGAGATGGCAAATCTCATCTCAGCCTGAGATTGAGATGAGAGGGACCAAAAAAATGTTTTCAAAAAAAAATGAGATTGAGATTTTTTGCGCGCTCTCATCTCAGCCTGAGATTGAGATGAGAGCGCGCAAAAATTCCAAAAAAAACATGAGATGAGATATCTCAGATCTCATGAGATATCTCAGAGGCCCCTACGCATTGTTTAATTTAATAAAAATGTCAATCAGTGGGGGATGACACAAGTGGCACGCTCACTGATGCATCGTGATTTGCTCAAAAAGTCGAGCCAAAGGTTGCCAACCCGACGGTAACGGCAGTCAAATCACATTTGACTACCGTCACGTCAAACCCAACGAAAGTTCAGAAGTTCAGAAACGAAGAGGAAAACGGTGTCCAGAAAAAGCAGGGAAAACGTAAAAATCGAAACCAGGAGGAAAACGGTGTCCAGAAAAAGCACAAAATCCGTGCCGCACTGCAACATGCGGCACGGATTTTGAACTTACCCATGCGTAAAATGAACGCAATTCAATCGTTTGAGGATCTTGCAATGCTCTATTGTGATGTTGTTCAAGGGGGTTTTCAACGCATTGCCTTGCCATCCTGCCGAAATGCATAAATTTTGGTATCTGAGTGGCCCAAACGTACAATTTGGCAAAACCGAACGCCAAAAATGGTACTAGAAAATCAAAATCGGCCGAGATCAAAATGAGATGAGATTGAGATGAGAGCGGCCAAAATCCTGAAACCGAAATGAGATTGAGATTTTTGGCGCGCTCTCATCTCAGCCTGAGATTGAGATGAGACCTTCAAAAAAAAATGTTTTCCAAAATGAGATGAGATGGCGAATCTCATCTCAGCCTGAGATTGAGATGAGAGGGGCCAAAAAAATGTTTTAAAAAAAAAATGAGATTGAGATTGTTTTTCAAATCTCATCTCAGCCTGAGATGAGATTTGAAAAAAAATCTCAACCTGAGATTGAGGAACGTTGAAAAATATTGACATGTAATTATTTCAAATACAGTATTTCAAAAAACAATTGTCAATAAAAAAGTCATGATCGACAATTTAAAAATTTCGTTCATCAAAATTAAAAATACAATTTAAATCAACAAAAATTATATCAAAATTTGAAAATTTAATATAAATATTAAATTTATAATTAATTAATAATTAATTATAATTGTTTGATTTGGTTGACACATTGTTGTCGTAGTTGCATGGGGAATCATTTTGTTTTCGTCATTCTCCACCTCCGAACGAACAACGTTTTGTGGTTTCACGACGCAGAAAATATACAAAAACCGACAAAACAAATTTTGAAATTTCTAATGGAAATGAATTATATAATTGAAAAAACAGGTGGGGCAGATCCATGCGAGTTACCAGTGCTGGAATTTTGCATTTGCTCTTTTCCTCGCCCTGAGGTTTTCTTTTTTGTTTCATTTTCCCGTTTGATTTTTCATTTTGAACGTTTTCTTGTGTTTTTTAAGTTTTTTATCAAAACATTAATTCATTTTGATTAAATTTTAAACCAAAAATAAAAATAAATAATAAAATCATTAAAAAAAATTAAAAAAAGGGAGGGGTGGTTGACTCGAGACGGGTGGATCACGGTCATTCACCACCTATTTTGCGCTTATTTAGGTTATTTCTTCACATTTTTAATTTTCATTAAATCGAATTATTTTTTCAATGATTTTCGTCTTCCAAAAAATCCTTCTCTCTTCCAAAATTGACAAATGTTTAAATTTTGATTAAAAAATGATTAAAAATCAAAAAAGGGATCTTGAATGTGGAGGGGTTTGGGTGCTACTATTTCGTGTACATCGGCGGCGTCGCAGAAATCTCCACCATTATTTTGACCGTTTTTTTCATTTTAATTTCATTTTAAATTTATTTTTTAGTTTTCAACACCAAAATGCCGTATTTTTAATTCAAATTAGTAAAATATTTAATAATTTAATCAAAATGGAAAAAAAGGTGATGGATGTTTTCAAGCAGAATAAATATTTGTGTGATGATTACCCGCAGGCGAACGTCTACATCCGTTCTTCCTTCTGCGCGGTTCTTCCATCAATTTCAAAATTTAAAATTTCATTTGTTTTACGTTTTTGCATAATATTTCATTATTTTTCGTCGTCTTTCAATTATTTTTCATCATATTTTGATTAATTATTTCAATCAAAAGGTGTTTTTGTTGTTGCGGGTTTTTGTATGGTTTTGGGTGCTTTTTGGGTTTTTCTCGGATATGGTTTTCTACCTGACGCAGGAGCCCAACAACCAAATGTTTGCGTACTTTTTCTTTTTATTTTTTACAACTTTCTTTTGTAACATCATTTAA
>Ga0099798_10411_pt1 | contig 14512 bp, 7 predicted proteins | sample Uncmet_Sort29A_1_FD_89870 | JGI IMG/M metagenome (GOLD analysis project Ga0099798, IMG submission 89870) | Marine eukaryotic communities from CALCOFI LINE 67, Pacific Ocean - CN13ID_Sort29A_1 | ecosystem: Environmental > Aquatic > Marine > Oceanic | place: Pacific Ocean: Monterey Bay | collected...
GCACTCGCATCTTCATTCAGCACAGCAGCAACCGACTCGAAGGCATCAGCGCGTTTACCGTAGCACATATCCTCACCCTAGCGATGATTGCGGTTTGCCGATTTGGCCTTCGAAGCGGCGTAAGTGAGACGTGCCCGGCGGTTGCACGGTGCCAGCGGTGTGTACTGGAGCAGCTGGAGGTGATGTGCTTATCCCTTTTGAGGACTTTTGAAACAAAGGTGGATGAATGCGCAGCTGTGAAGAGCATTGTGTCCGTGATAGCGACAATGGCAAGGCATGCTGCCAAACTGCCAGCAGGCTTTGGGGCACAGCGAATGATTCAGTTGAAACTAGAGGCACTTGCTCGAGAGATGATGGATGTGGTGGTGATGAGAGAGAAGGAAGGGGAGGAACCCTAGCTAGAAGAAGAAAGAAGAAGGAGTGAACGAGTAAACCGATAAACGAAAGCTGACCATGGTACCAAAAGCAAAAGATAAGAAAAGATCGAAGAAGGGAAGGAATGGGAATGAACCTTGTTTCTGTCGTTGTCGGGTTCCTGCTCTGCTGCGAAGGGAGGGCGACCGCAGAGCGCATATTTCGTCAGGAGCAAACATCTATGCATGCTTTACAATCACATGAAGGATCTAGGTCTGGGATGTTCAAATCTGGATGCGAACGAAGCTTAATCGAGATCGTGGATGGTGCACGAAGTGAAGCAGACGGCTCGCTCACCGAGCAAGAGCTCTGCGAATTCTGCGTAGGCCAAGCCAGATCCAAATCTGGGGGTGAATGCCAATACTGGCATCGCGCGTCAGGTATATCGGCTGGTGATAGGTTATGCTACAGTCCGGGGAAAATGTCGAAAAAGTTGCTGCCGTGCGGTGGGTCCTGCATTTCGGGTGATGAATACATCAAAACGCTCGCAGAGTGTAGATCCTATTCCGGTGGCACGCTAGCTACCAACCATGACACTGAAGCCTATCCCTCCGAAAAAGTGCGTGCAGACATGGCAGAAATGGATCACTTTTTTTGCCCGTCGGAGCCGTCTCGCATCACACCCCGAACGCTTGCCGGGGATTTTCCATCGAGTGGAGAAGAAGGCTTTGGGGAATGCCTCACGAACATCTCAGCTGATGATGTTAGTACTGCCATTGCCAGGTGCTTCCTCCGTGTTGGCGGGCCGCTCGATGTGCCACGCTTCACCACTGCAGAGAAAGCCAGAGCAATCGGTGCCATTGCGGACGCATTTCGTGAAATCGGAATTCATGATCCCGAGTTGAGGCTTGGAGTGGAAGGGTGTGGGAAGTTGGAGGGAAACGAAGGACCGTTGAGAGAAATGGCATCAGCCCAGCGTGACCAGTCAGGAAATGCATCCCACACACTCGTGCATAGTGCGGACGGGAGAGCTAAATTGAGAGAATTCTCTACCTGGAACTTAAATGGTTCTGGTGTGAGCTTTCCTCACTCTTCCAGCATTACGGAGGATGGCGGCAGATCGCTTGGACGAAGTGGCGGCGAGACCTTCGAGGACACCTTTTACCCATCATCGACGTATTCTGAGCATGGGAAAGGGGACGAAGGTATACCCAAGGGTAGAGGAAAGGATTGCTGGGACTATAACCGCAACATAATCGCGGTGAAGAGAAGCTCAAGGGCACCTGCTGAATCTGACCCCAATTTCGCTCACTTTCCCCTCCTCCTATTTGGTGCCCATTTTGATACGAAAAAGGGCATTCCCGGCGCAAATGATAACGGATCAGCTGTGGCCGTGCTGTTGGGCATGGCACTGCAGCTTTCCACGACGCATGGTCTGCCTTTTGACGTAGCATTTGTGGCGTTCGACAATGAGGAGGAAATGTTTGTCAAGAGGCTGTTCGGTGCGAAGAGCAAGGAGACCCTATTGCGGCCTGGACATGGGAGCGAGTGCTTCGTAAGAAGGCATGAAGGTGAATTACAGCGCAGACTCGATAAGGCAATCGTGATGGATTGCGTGGGCACGTTTAATGAGACCGAAAATACTCAGGGATACATTGGTTTCCCGATGCCGGTCTGGAGAGAAAAGCAAATGTGGGGCTTCACCTCATCTTCGAAGCTCTCTTCTAATCCTCAAGAGAGCACGGATCCAAAATCTCAACTCGCCGCTTTCAGAGAGTATGTAGACACTCACGGCTGGGAAGGTGACTTAAAAGTTTCCTTTCTAGAAGGCGAAGGTAAATTTCTGCCGCCTGCTTTCGGCTCTGTAAAAGCCATGGGGATCTCCAGACTGATGGATTCGTGGGTCCAAATTATTGACCAGCATGGGAGAAAGGCAAATTTTGTTGGAGTGATTGGGTTGGCAGATGAAAAGAAGGAAGTAATGGGAGATGCCACCCAAAGAAAACAAAATTCGAGGTTGAAAGGCATAACGATTGCCAATTTCATTAACGGAGAGCTAGGGCAGGCTGCTCAACGTACATTGGCATGGGGAGGAGTGTCTGGTGGTGCCGCAACTACTGATAGTGCTGCAGCTGAAGATGCTGGCATAGCCGATGCTGCTGCCGCAGATGATGTTGTAGGCACTGGTGGTGCTGCAGTGTCTGGTGGTGCTGCAGTGTCTGGTGATGGTGCTGCAGGCAAAATTCGAGCGATCGCAGCGAATGTGCCTTGGCTGCTTGGGTACGGTAAAGCGCGTAGGGAAGGGGGACTTCCTGAATTGTTCGAGTCGTTTGCCAGGTCAGACCATGAGAGTTTCTGGCGAGCAGGATTGCATGCTGTCCTGATCACTGACACTGCAGACATGCGGAGCGCTTGCTACCACTCAACTTGCGATAGTATGTCGGAAAACGTGATGGGAGAGAATGACCGCGGGGTTTCAGAATGGAGAAGTCGACTGTGGAATGAGTATTCCCCAGATCCTGCTAAAGTGGCACAGTTAGCGTCTGTGCTTACAGCATACGTGCACCATCGCAGTGGAGTAGTGGGAGTGGGAGTGGGAGTGGAGGCCGCATGAACTAAATTTGTAAATTGGTGAATTTGTCTGATGAAGTCCTTTTTTGGATCGAAGGTCGCGCACATCTCGATTTGGATCTTTTCGCAGGCGCGCATCTGCTGCTCGCCCGCACATTGCACAGAATTGTTCTTTGAGTCCCAATACCGCCGGGGATGATTGACACTAACAACGACGGAATCGACGACCGTGACTTGAACAACGACGGAATCGACGACCGTCTGCAGGCCAACGCCCAGCCGATCGCCAGCGCCATCCCTACAGTGGACAGCGCAATCGTCTGGGAAGAGGAAGTCACTCCTGCTGGGCAGTACTACTATTACAACATCCAAACTGCCGAATCTACATGGAACAGGCCCGCCCCTGGGCAAGGCCTCATCGACCCCTGCCCGAATCCTTCGGCGCCGCCTCAACCGGACTTCGTAGACTACTCTGCACAGCTCGGGCCAGGGTACTCTCTCCCAACAGCGGCTGCCTTTGCGCTGCCCGTTGCCGTCGGCGGGTCGGTGCCTGTCCAGAGCTTTGACAAGGAGATCGCTGGCAAGAGCAACATCGAGGTGATCTATCCCACCACGGCAGGTGTTGCTGCAGTCGCAGCGGGATCCGCAGCGGCACCGCAGATCTCATCTAATCCCGTGCCCCCTTCAAAATGGAAAAGAGAATGGGAAAAACTCAGGCGGCCTGTCCCGATGAGCGAGCTCTCCGAAGGCTGCCGAGGTCTTTTCTTCTTCCTCTGCTGCTCTCTGGTGGTCTGCATCATCGGGGGGGTTTGCCTTTACCCAGTCAGCCAAGACGAGAACCATTGAGCTGGCACAGTGGAACGAAAAGTGGCGCAAGACGACGTGCACTGCCATCTCCGGCGTTCTCGGGAAGACAGTGAAACCCAGCGAGTGCTGCAGCTCGACGTGCGAGTGTGCCGAGTGCAGCACTGGTCTCCTGGACTGTGCAGGAGCTAAACTGGTTTCAAGGGAAGGAGAGTGTTGCAACGGTAATTTCTGCTGCGAGCAAGTATGTGATACGGTATGTGATACATGCTATGACTCGTGCTGTGATGAAGTCTGTGACACTTGCGTTGACCAGTGCTGTGACACGGCTGTTTCACGCTCGACTGGCCGGGAGACACAAATCAACTGCCGCGATTGTAATCATCACAATTGCCGCTGCCGAGACACGAACTGCCGGCAGTGTAATGCGCACAACTGTAATTGCCGCGACGTAAACTGTCGCTGTGTGAGGCACGTCAATAACAGGAGGTGCACGATGAGGTGCGATGACAAGTACGTACCAACAATCGACTGGGAGTACCTCCCGACGCACCTCGGAACGTCTACGGTACCTGTCCCATTCACCGAGACGAAAAGCTTTGGATGCATGGCTTCGGACTCCAGCGCGCAGGCGTACCTAACCAACAATTCTCCTGGGACTAAAAAGACCTGCTGGTACAGCCCAGACGACGGGAGCAAGGCCTTCTTTAACGAGCCGTCGGGGAAACCGGATCCAGAGGCAGCAGAAGAAGCTGCTTCTCTGATGTGGATCTTCGCTGCAATCCTCTGTCCTTGTGTCGTCCTGAGGGAGTGCTTCCTCCGTCTCGAGCGAAAGGCTTCGCCGGTGTTAGCCCAGGTGGCAATGGGAGCCCTGACGGCTCAGGAGCCTGTCATGAGTCGTTACTACCACGACCATAATCCTTACGGCGGCGGCCCGTCGCTCTACTCATCCAACTGGGGCACGGGAACGCAGAACTACAACGCGTATCACTCATATGTCCAATCGGACAGTCGATACAGTCACTATGGCAGTCATCGCCGAACGTATTCGGGCCGACGTCCTATGCCGCGCGATCATTGGGATCAGTGGTCTACGTCGAGACGCAACTGTGGCGACGGGTCGTGGCGTTGGCGGGATTGGCAAGGCAGAACTGGACGATATCATAGGGAGCATGATCGGCTCCGACAGCAAGCGACCCAGCGCCACGAGACGCAGACGAAGCGGTGGGCGGAGCAGCTACAAGCTTCCCGGGGCGACACCGTGACGCACTCGTCAGGCGTCGTGATGTCTTCGGGCGTCCAACATAACACAGGCCGTGTCCATCATACAGGCCGGGTCTATAACACAGGCAGGGTGCACCGCACAGGCAGGGTACATCGCACTGGTAGAGTTGTCTACGTGGATTGATTATAGAAGTTCTAGCTCTTCAAGCAGTATCAGTAGGTGTTGGGGTAATTGTTGTTGTTGTTGTTGTTGTTGTCGTCGTCGTTGGTGTTGGTGTTGCTCTCCTCTTCAACCTTAAAAGTCCTTAAAATCGTCTTCACTGTCGCTGTTCCCACAACTCAATCCCTTCATACCTGTCAGTCGCATGACCTGTTTTCGCACCTTGGTATCAGCCTGGCGTGCCTTCCGAAGCTCCACGTCGTGCTTATACCAGTTTTTGATAGCCTCAAAGCTGAGTTCAAACCAGCATCCCACAACTTGGTACCGAACTGCTGATCCGTCGGCTTTAGTATGGGCCTCGTCGGTGTGCTGAACCTCTAGAGCGAAACGCGCACGGCCATGCCCCCCGGCTACGAAGCCGTGATGCCGGACACCGAACCCGCGAAGCTTGCTGGCAGCGAGTTCATCTTCTCCAGCGTTCGCTGTGAGCCCCATGCTGAAACCGCCGTACGAGTCGACTGCAGGGGAGTTCAGCTTCATTGGACGACTAAACCACCAAACCGGCCGGTGGAAGCGATCGTACAGCTCGAAGTCTACTGCCAGGACCTTTTTGATGGCACCACTAAATGGTTTCGCCCTCCATGCCAGCGCAGGCAAACTATCGTCGCCCAGCCATGGCGTGGCATCTACTTCAACTCGCTTGCCTTGCTCTGTGGTTGGCTCGTGAAGTTGCGGCTTGAGCTTGGCCGCTCCAGGCCGGATGCACCAGAAGCGATAGTGGCCCGCGCCGGTGCTCTGAACCGTATTGTTGACCCGACCAACCTCTGCTCGCATGGCTTTCACACTCTTGAAGGATGCGTGCCAGAGCGTGGCATCGTGCGTGCGGACCACGACCTTGCATGAGTATCCGTAGAGACCCCAATACCGGTCGAGGAAGTCTGGGCCCTCGCAAGGAACAATTTTCATCTCTTGTGGAATCCCTACGCGTGATACTAATTGTCGCCAGCTTCGGAAGACGTCTTCGGCGTGCAGGCTAATATACATGAATACGGTGCTTCCCTGTCGCCTGCCCCAAGCGCCGACAAGAACGGTGCTGCCGGTGCAGTGCTCGTCGGAAGCAACCCAATACATCACCGCGTCGTTTTCACCGGCATGCAATCCGCGCCACTGAATTGGGCGGTCAAAACTGGCAACGACTTTTTCCCACCCAATGCGCGCGGAACGTGAGATCACGCGGACGGTTTCAATGTCGGAGACGTCGATGGTGGGAATTTCTTGGCGCTTTTCGTAGAGTTGCCCGTACGAGTTGTTGTTGAACTTTCCCTTCCCGCCTGGGCCCCAGTGCACCTTCGTGAATCCCTTCATCTGCACGGATAGCAGATGTGACATCTGCGAGGGGTTGTGCAAGCCGGTCTCGACGACGGCATCGTGTCGAATTCCGTTGATGATAACTTCATAAGAGAGAGCAAGCCCCTCGAGCATCTCCGAAGGTTCAGCATTTTTTAGACCTGAAGCAAAGGACAAGCCGCTACGCCGGACCCGCTTTAACACCTGGTTCCGCACGCCAGCCTTCCAGCCCTTGCGTGGCTTGTCAAGCACAAGGAGCTCGTCGCCTCGCTGGCCCATGGCACGCATTTCCTTCCGATTCGGCGGGGGCGACACGTCGATATAATTAGGCTCCCAGAGGGCATCGTACTGCGTCCAGCGATGGAACTGTTTGCTCAACATGCTGATTCGAACCAGTTCGTTCCATCCGCTCCATACTAAAAAACCACCGAAAGCCTTTTCTCCGCATGAGGTTTGCTTGCGAGTCTTCTTCTGCTTACCAAGTAGTAAAGTGTGCCGAGACATATCTTCGCGCGACATGAGCATTTCCGTGACTCCCTGCAGTGTACGTTCGTATGTCCTTGAACTTCTGCCGGCCACATATGCGCTGGACCCATATCCGCTCTCAATGGTCACCTGCACTTTTCGAAGTCTCACGTGCGGAGGCGGAGGTTGTAGCGTCGTGACTGCCGCCGAAACACTTTTTCTAGACCGCCGCCTACCAATTTTACCCGCAGCGCCTTCCTCCTCACGGCGTGCGGCACGCATCTTTCTGCCGATTTTAGCATTGTCGCTCGGTTGAAGGGCACGCCGGGCAGCCATGTGCAGCTTGAGCATGCTCCACGTGCTGTGGCGACCATGTGTCTTTTCCACTGTTTCCCCACTCAACGTGAGCACAGCTTCGTCGCCATGCCCCGCCGCGGCCGCTTCCCACAAGTTCTTCCGGCCTGGCGAAGAATGTTGCTCCTGGCCCGAGTCAGGCTCGGGCTCTCGATCCGTTGCACTCATGTGGTGAATGACGGTGTTCAACATGGCACGCTGGCGGATTTTGGCCCATCCCCGGTGGCGATTTATTTTCGGAGATGCATTGGCGCCCTCGCGGGGCACTAGAGGCGCCGGGTTCGGGTCTGCGTTCGCAGAATGCTGCGGCATCATGCGCGTATCGAGCAGCAACCGGCCGCTAGGCCCGGTCGAATTGGCAGAAACACTGGAGAGCACCTGCGCGTGATCAAGATTTTCGTTCTCCTGCTGGCGTTGGAAGGCTGCCTTCATCATAGCCTGCTTGTGCTGATCTTCTCTCATCGCCCGCTCCTTGGCGGCCAGGCTCATCCGGCTCGTTGCCGACTGCTTGTCAGTCTCTAAATCAGTTATGCTCCCCATAACCTTGTTTAGTGCTGCGTTCTGATCAAATTCTCCATTCTTGATGCGGGCCAGCTTCCCGCGAAAGTGTTTCTGAATGACAACTGTACAATTGTTCATGCGAACACCCATTTTCAAGATTTTCTCCTCCTCCTCACGGTTGTACCCTTCACGCATGGCCTCTGACAGCAAACCGCGGATGTTTTTGCGCTTCTCTTCCCGCTGGCGCATCATTTCACGATGCGAGAACCTGCGATCGTCATGCATCTTTGCCTTCTCGGCGGCAAGCCTCTTCTGATGGCTCTCTTCAAAGTATATCTTGGCATACTCCACCTGCGCCGCGTCCCACGGAACCTCTTTCCAGCCCGTCTCGTCTGCTGCTTTCTTTTCGGCCACTGCGTCCTCTTCTCTTTTGGTCATGCGAGGTCCTACTCGAGGGCGATATCCCGAACCACCATTAGAGAGACTGGCTCTTTCACTCCCGTCTCGGCGTTTGCCACCCCCGAGCATGAACCGGCGAGCCCGGACGCTGTTTCCTCGGAAGTTCGCTTGAATACGGACTGCGGCGCTTCTTCGATTTGCGATGAGGTGGGTCGCATTCTTGCGAGGAACCATGCGCGTAATCGAGTCTCCCTTTGCACGCCCTGACAAGTGCATCGATGTCTCTTCGAGATGGCCTGATACGAACTTAGACTTCTCCCACGCTTTGCCGCCACTACTTTCTACGTCTTTCCACCGGATCGCATCTGTGCTTATGCGTCCACTAGCAGCGAGCAAAATGTGGGATGCGCGACCCTTTGATTTTTTATTGGTTCCATTTTGTTTCATGTCTTCATCAGGCATAATTCTTCACGAGCGATGAAGCGCAGTCCTGGGGTGCGTCAAGTCACGTTAGGTGGCCGGGCGAGCACCACGAGGGTTGCTTCTACGAGTATCCTCGTAAGTGGATACGCCAAAAGGGGTAGAAGGAGGAAGCGCAAGAGAAGATTCGTTTTCCGGATTCTTTTGCCCCCTTCCCCACGGCCCAGAAATTTAGTAGAATTTCTGCGTACGAGCTCCCCATCTCCCACCGAGCTCGTTCGTACGAGTTGTCGTACGAATTCTTAACAGCCGTCTACGAGCTCGTACGCTGCCGTGCAATTTTTCATGGCGCCACCCCAACCCAGGCCGTTGGGGAGATCTTTCTCCCCACATTCTTTTCCATCTCTCCCTCACATCAGACCCAGCGCGATGGCACTCTACGCTATGCCCCTCGTGGTCCTGAACATGGGCGCTGAAATGGTGTACATACTTGAGCAGCGACTTCATGCTCAAAAAATTTCGCATGATAAGCGGACCAAGGTTCTCGTCGACGTTGTCAAGACTATGTACAGCGATCGCTTCGTGACAGAGCTCTTCAAGCCGCAGAAGGTGTACACGAACGATCAGACGCGCCAGATATTTGACAAGCTCGCACATTCGTCCATCATGCGGCTAAACGCATCATCTATGGAAAAGCTGTACGATCTCATGTCAATGGGTTTCAAATACCAGTGCATGGCTTGCGTGTCGCCGCGGGACTACATTCAGCTCACGTGCAATCACTTGGAGGAGCTGGAGCAAATTGTGAACCAGCCGATCGTCTCCGTGCTCATCGGCAAGGCACTCCAGCAGACTATTTCCCTGTACAGCAAAATGTCGATGGGCGAATTGCGAGATTTGAAGGAAACACTGTTTCGCTTCTTTCAGGATCGGAACATCAAAGTGTCGCTTTTCCTGCAGGAGAATTTACAGAAGGATGATGGAAGCTTCGTGATGGGGTGGACAGGCCATGTCGCAGAAAACTGCGAGATTCCCGGAATCGTCCGATACTTTTCAAACGATGGCTCACATGTGGAGACGACTACCATGATCAAGCTTGCAAACCAAATCGGGACGATGGCTGCCTCCAGGAAGGATCCGCTAAACAGAAAAGAGAGGCCGTGCAAGCTTGGAAAGAATGTCTACGCGGTTCCGAGGTCGGAAGCGGAAAGCGCGACAGCAGAAGGGGCAGGAGCGGTTGCGCACCATTCAGAGGCAAAGGTTCCTGCGTTGACTGCCGCAGAAATAGCTGAAGCTAAAGCTGTGGAGGACCGGAAGCAAGAAAAGATAAAAAATAGCCACAAGGCCGGGTTGAACATGCTGGCGACGCTGATGGGATCATCTGTGGCGGACACCGAGAACGGTCGTGATAGATCTGGCCCTCAAGTGAAGATGGACTTTTCAGTCGGCGACTCATCGTGGATGTTTCAGACTGAAGCAGTTGAAGTGTGCTCCACCGTTGGCCAATCGATTACAATCGATGCAAAGGGTTCGTCCAAGAGAACTCGAGACGAGTATTCGTCAAAACTTGGCCTTGATGATTTTGGTGTAGATGACAGTGCAGACGGGAAGGTGCCAGACAAGGTGGTGGCGACTGGGCATGACTCCGGCTCGGACGAGAGCTCCGGCGATGACAATGGATTACTTGGTATGATGGATGGCGCGGGTTTTGACTCAGACTCCGACGGGGGGAAGTGACACGATATAAAGAGTTCTGATTTCCCTTAGAATGGATCATTTATGAGCTCTGATTCCTCTATTTAGAACGGACCATTTATGAGGACGAAGACAATGGCGATAAAACCGAGCGCAAAAGGGCCAATGACGAGCCACATTTGCCACATTCCAAGCAGCTTGCAAGTCTTCCCGCACCACGCACTCGCATCGCTGCCCACAGAGAAGCTGCTCTGGTCATTTGCTTTGCCATCGCATCGTGCCTTGGCGGACTGCTGACCGATATAACCGACAGAGATCCAGACGTAGGCAAAGCCCGTAACAATTAAGCCAATTACCCCGGCTTCTTCTCCGTTGTATGCGCTGAGGGTGAACCCGGAGAGTGGCAGGAAGAGAAGCCAGCCAATTTGCTGAGCTACTGAGCAGGTCGACGATTGTGTATTGTAGTACCCAGCGTAATTTGTTTCCAGCGTACGTAGGGTGGATGTTCGAGTCAAGTCGCAGCAGCAGAGGCTGGCGGGGAAGCAACAAGGGGCGATGTAAGAACGCCAGTCGTATGACTGCTTGTGCACTGCTATCCCACGACGACTCTCGGCAGTCGTACTTTGGACTGCATTCGGAGGAGTGGGCACTGCTGCAGCTATGGAGACAGTTCCAGCCGCTGGAGCCTCAGAAGCGTTCGCTGGACATCGTTTCATCTTCTTCTCAAAAACGAGGGACTCTGGGCCCCGTGCTCCTGCGACTGGAAGAGACGGCACTCCCCTGTCTCTCCTCATCCCTAGTTCCAGCTCTTGCTGTGGATGGCGCACTGCTGGTGCGGGTTCCGGCGGAGTCTTCTTCTTTCCTCGTCCATCACAGCACACGAGGATGCCGCGCATGATGAAAAGCAAACTTGTGACTGAGGCAATGATGAGCCATATCTCGTGCATACTCTCTTCATCGACAGGAGCCTCATTCGCACCATTACCTTCAGAACTAGAGCTCTCAGCATTAATTGAGAACGCATCCGAAACACCAGTAACGGCAGATGTAACTGACCAACGGCAAACGATATGATAGCGACTGGATGATGCGACGTCGCTCGGGATCGTGGGAATGACGATGGCGGCAGTTGCACTCGCAGCGGAAAGCAAAGACCACTGCCGCTCAATAGAATTTCCATCGGCGGAGATGCGCATGAGCGAGACTTCGACAGTGCCTTGTGCTGCTCCACTACCAATGTACCCGCTATTTCCCGGCCCTAAGGCTACGGCCGAATAGCTTATACCTATGCCACTGCCAGCCTTCAAGTTCGCGGTGGAGGAGGTTGGCTGGGTGACAACGATTCCTTGTACAGAAAAGTAAGGCGAGATGCCGACGCTAGACGAGTTAGTTGGCGGCGAGCCGATGACAATTGCACAGTGTGTGCAGGGGTGGTTTGCTGTCACCGTGTAAGAGTGAAATCCATCATTTTCTGTTTCTTGCGCGACCGTGAACCACTGACACTCTTCGTGCATCTTGGCAACCGCAGACGGTCCGGGGCATTGCGCGAGCAGAATCCTCACTGGCTGGGGTGCCCCTGCGCTAGCCTGGCTCCACGTAGCGGTGAGCGTCTGAGTCGGATAGAAGGTCGATGCATTAACGGCGACGGAGAAGGCTCGCGCCTGCTTTGGTAGAACCAACAACGGCAGCAGGATGAGCAGGAGGGACATTACTCAGGAGGGGCCTGTTTTTTGTGTGAGGTATCTGATCCAAGAACTTTTGAGCACCAGAGGCCCAGAGGCAGAGGAACTGCATTGGTTCAAATTGACTGAACGAGCCATGGCGAGCTAAATTTGGAGAAAATGAATTTCCAAAATTTCTTGATTTATCATTGCCTCCTTCGCTCCTTCCAAGGAAAATCGCATTAGAAATTCTAGTAGAGAAGCTATTGATTTGGGTGTTAGTGGATGATTTGTATTTATGGAATTCGACGCTTTCGAATTCGGCAAGGCCTTGGGATCCTTGCTGGTCGTTTAATATCGATATCCCTCACGGATTGGCGCTGGTGCCGCGGCCGGCGGTCTAACATAGAATTGGGTCGCAAGTGGTATGTGTGGGCGCAGGCGCTGCGCTTACCTCTTCTTGCAATGTTGTTTTGTGGGTGTTGCAGTGGTAGCTATCGTATTCGCTCAGAATTTGATGGCGGTCTGCTCGGTTTTTTCCAAATTCCTAGATTCGGTGGGGTCCTAGTGATCGATTCTTTCTGTATGTATCTCTATGTTACGCTTCCGCGTTGGGTATTCTAAGCTAGCTAGAGCTCGTGCGTGGTATAATTCCTCTACCCAGAATCACTCAATGTTCCGAATGATCTATTTGAGCCTGGGTCGCTTAGGGTCATTCGGCTGAATGCTCCGTTGGGCACCGTTTGAGCCCAATGCAGTTGGACTAGGGATCACTTCGTGATGCAGAGGGAGCATGGCCGACAGATGCGAATTCGAACCGTAGCCCATCGCCACCGAAAAAGGCCGCTTCGAAGCCGAAGGAAATTGCTGAAACTGCATCTGCAGCTGGGCGATCCGATGTTGTTGTTGTTGTTGTTGTTGTTGTTGTTCTTCTTGCCGTTGCTGTTCTTGCCGTTGCTGTTGCTGCAAATGTTGCTGTTGCTGCAAATGTTGCTGTTGCTGCAAATGTTGCTGTTGCTGCAAATGTTGCATCTGTCCATATGCCGAATATGGCCGATGTTGACCGGCAACTTCCTCCTCCGCTAATGGTACGAATTTCCCTACGAAGTCCTCTTGCATCCGACCGAACATCACTTGCGCGACGTGTTGCTGTTCCTGCACTCTTCCCGGCTGTGCAATCTGGATCTGGTGTTGCTCCACTGACGCCGCCTGGGCAAGCTCATTCTGCCGAGCTGGCTCAGTCATCTCTTTTCCCGACAAAGGCTGTCCAACACTCTGCTCCCTCGACTGAGCAAGATGCCCCGACTTTCCTTCCACAAGAGCCAAAGCACCTCCGCATGAACCACCATCACACTCACTTCTTTGCTGCTCGCTCGCTTCGACCACTCGGACTATCTCAGGCACCTTCCTGGGCGGAGCGAACGAAGTGAACTCCTTCGTCGGTGCACAAGGAAGTTTGATCAGGGTATTCGCCATAAGCTTCGAATTCAGACGCAGGCCAGCGTACACGGGCTTGTTCAGCTTCAGCAGTTCCTTGACGTTAACGCCAGTCTTCTTTGCAATTTTGTTGGGCGTGTCATTGTTAAATGTGCGGTAATCGTGGGGCACATCGTACCAGAAAGCAATCTTCTCTTCGCGAGCTCGCTGCATCGCAGCAATCGCAGCATCCTTGATTTGCCGTTGCGCTTGCCGTTCAAGATCCACCAGCTTCTCTCGCTCCCGCTTTTCTCGCGCCGCAGCTGCGCGCTTCTTCGAAAGCTCCCGCTCCTCAATGCGACGGCGCTCCTCCTCCTTCTCTTCCTCATCGCTTGAAGTGTCTGCCATCTCAAACTCAGCCACTCGATCGACGAGCAAAGTCCGAGAGGTACCGCACGCCTGCCCCATGATCACCAGCGCTGTCTCGATCCACACACCGAGCTGCGATACTGTTGCCAATGCTGAGCCCTCTGTCCTTTCGTCGCCGAGCTCTCGTCCCAGACTGTACCGAAAGTCATGTAGTCGATCCTTCACTTTCCGAAAGAGAGGCACGCCGTCATTCTCATCCTCGGCTTCATCAGATTCTTGATTTTCCGCCTTCCTCCGGGCCTCTCGGGCCATCTTTTTCGCAAGGTCGGCATCTAAGCGCGCCTGCTCTGCCTTCGCTGACTCATCACTGAAGTTCTTCGTTGCCTTTCGTTGACGCCGGCTGCGTCGTCGTGGAGCCATGCTGAACTCGGCAGCAAGCTGAGCGTCTGCGGCGACTGTGCTCGATGCGGGAGGAGTCGGCATTACATCGACTGCCGGGGGCGCAGGACGATCCACATGCGGCGAATCCACATGCATCATTGACTCTGGGACACTTCCACGACCACCCCGCTCGGCCTTGACTGCCTCATGCTCCCGAGACAAATTTTCCTTTCCTTCCGACGAAGCTGCAGGCGCAGCTGCCGCTGGATTCAGTTCCGTAGCATCCTCGACCTTTTCTTCTTCTTCTTCTTCTTCTTCTTCTTCCTTTTCATCTTCCTTGGTCACGGGTGTGTGGTCATCGGCATCTTTGAGAAGAGATGTCAATTCGCGC
>Ga0099798_10412_pt1 | contig 14506 bp, 8 predicted proteins | sample Uncmet_Sort29A_1_FD_89870 | JGI IMG/M metagenome (GOLD analysis project Ga0099798, IMG submission 89870) | Marine eukaryotic communities from CALCOFI LINE 67, Pacific Ocean - CN13ID_Sort29A_1 | ecosystem: Environmental > Aquatic > Marine > Oceanic | place: Pacific Ocean: Monterey Bay | collected...
CCATGGCATTCAAATATTATATTATTTCATAGCTTACTTTATTGATTTGAAAGAGGGCAGCAAAAGTAAAATTTGTTTGTTTTCCTTTCTAGCGATTTTCCTAAATGTAAATTGCTCCTCGTACTGGGTACAAGTCTCAAGGTGCAGCCCTTTGCTAGTCTAATTAATCATGTCAATGACAACGTGCCACGATTTCTTATCAACAGGGAAAGGGTATTGAATCAATAATGTGGATCGACCATCTTTTGAAAGATGAATTTAATTTCAGATTTTTTATAAGGTAGGGGAACAATCCAGCAATTTACTAATGCGCTTGATGCAAGGAGACGGAGGTAAAGTCAAAGTTTTAATCATTGTCAACGATTTTTTGACTTTGAACTATTGTGGAACTAAATGTTGTCTATCAGGTTTTGAATTTGACGAAGAAATTAGGGACGCTTGGTAAGAAATAAGTAACTTAAGTAACTTTAATAACTTTAATAACTTTCCCTAACAGTTATCTTGGCAACTGCGATGATGGTAAAGTTAAATTTTCCCGCCAAAATTTCCCGCCGAAACTTTTCCGCCAAAACTTTTTTGATTTTGTTTAAATCCAAAAGGTGTTTTACAGTTGGTCAAATTACTAGGTAAACAATAAGTTTAATTGTTGTTATACACATATATGTATACGGACTTATATTAACTCAAATATAGAATGGGAGAAAGATTTAATATCATTGACTCGAGCTGCCATTGAAGATATCAGTTCAACGAATCGTGGCAGGCTTATCAAACAACTAGCTTTGAACATGAGTTCAGAAAAAGCAGTGCAGGAGGATGACTCAAATACAAGCATGCAAGACTTTTGGCAGGAAGTATTGAAAGAAAATGAATTTTCTGAACTCCTCAATTCAATCAAGAACGTCACCCGAATGCTTCAGGCAACTTTTTCTGCGATGCAATTGATTTTATATATATACACGTCCATATATATATATATATATATATATTATTTACCTTAGGAAATTGATACTGCTCTACAATCTGAAGATGGAGACGCTATCCACACACTGACGACTCGTTTGAATGAAATAAAGTCATTTAATCTACAATCTTTGAACGATCATCCAATCGTTAAGCGAGCATTTGCAAAAACGAATCCTAAGGTATGTTTAGTATGTATTTTTTTTTAATTGAATTCCAATATAAAAAAAAAGAGTGATTGAGTATTACGATATAAGGCTTTGCCGATTCTTGATAATCTATCATCAAGTTCTTTTGCAAAGACCGACAAAACTGTTCATTTTTGTTTTCTTTTTTTCTGTATGATTTAGCGTAAAATAAGAAAAAAATCAAAAAGAAAGTCTTTTTTGAAATTTTTAAACTTTGAGACTTTCAAAAAATTTGCATGATTCGAGGATTTTGAATGAATAGTAATTGGGAGGAGAGGGTAGTTGACAATTGTATCCTTGTAATTTAGAGAGATATAACATCTAATACTATCAGAAAATTGTAAATAAATAATGTTTTTCTTGTGTTTCAATGGTAGGATGAGGTTCTTGATTCGTCAGAGATGTCCGAATTGACTACAAACTTTTCCGAGAACTTGTAATAAAAATTCTGGGATATGCATAGAAGTATAAAGTTTTAAATTAAAAGTTCACTGTGCGTTACTACGTATAATATTGAATACATAATTTTTTTATGACATTGTATTCTAAGTAGGGGGGCCTAAATTTTATAATATATATCCGCGTACCTGTTACCAATAATTCAATTGTCCCGTTCGTTATAGGAAAAACAAATTATTGATCATGAATTATAATTATTATTTTAATAATATTAATTATTGAAAATTTAATATAATATATATTAATAATTGAATTTCAGGATTCTACTAAATTAAATGTGAATTTGAGCTGTGAGGCTGTAAATTAAATCTATTTCAGCTTTAGTCTATTAGTAAGCTTAGTACCTCTAGCTGCCATGTGATGTATATTATAATTATAGTCAATTTATAGAACTTTATTATCCGATAATATCGATATCCTGTCATATCCAATATCCAAACTATCGTATCTAGCTAGTTTGTTAATAAAATTAATTATCATTAAATTTTAATTATATAGCTTAGATGGTCTAGTCTATCAAATTTACTCAAATTCTGCCCAAAGTGGCATTTCTGATATCTCGATCGCGATACGACAGAAACATGGCACGAATTCGAATTTGCCTCTAGATCTCTAGAGTTATCGAGCGTAGGTGCGAGTTAAAGACTTAGATATCCATATAGCGTCTCTTGTAGGATCGGATTCCGAATTATTAAGAAGCCTTAGTCTAAGAGTTAACTCAGTTAAGCTAACGCAAAAATCTTCCACAGAAAACCGCTATTAGTATTATCGGATATATATTATAATTTATTATGGACATAATTTGCCACATTGGACATATATATTTTTTGTCATATTATTTTAATTAATAAAGGCTAAATGTACGATTAAAATACCTTTGATTTTTTTTTTTTTTTTTCAAAAATTATTATGCCAAAGGCCTGCTCTCACAATTTTCTCATTCCACCCATGAAGTACGTTTTTAATTCTTAATTAAACTTATAACTTGATCATGATTGGGTTACTATTACTTACTAAGTCTTGAATTAAACTAAGTTTAACTGTTAATTAATGTGTAGAGTCTAACAGTAGAGATCTTGTAGGAGTACATAATATTATACTAAATTACAAATAAATATCGATATGGGTTAAACTTAATTCTTAGACTATGTTGATCATTCAAGTGATATTACAATAGCTCTAAAATATAATAAATAATTATTATAATGCATAAATAATCTAGCTCGATATAATATAAATTATAATGCCTAATTATATAATAATATTATAATAAATTAAATTCGAATAATTATTTAAATGTGTAAATAATAGAGCCTACCATGGTATAATAATAATAATATAAATTATATAATATTATTATTAAATTAAATGCACAGAGATAGCTATATCTGTAACATCGAGAAAGATTCGAGATGTGTGTATGTTTAATTTACTGTACATGTGTATAATTTAATTATCCGGCCGCGGATAAATAATTAATAATTATGAATTTGGATTTTATCATGATCATAAAATTTTATGCATTGATATGCATATCTCCAGTGGTATAATTATTATAATAATTATTATATATTATATTAATTTGGATTAATATTCATATGCGCATATATGATTGCATAATATTATGATAAATTTAAATATTAATATGCATAATATAATATTCTACGACCTTTCATCACGGATCTAAACGTTATGCATATAATATTATATAATTTTATGCATAACTATATAATTATATTAATTATAATTTTAATATATATATATATATAATTTATATAATTATAATTTTTATACCACAGCTGCAGGTAGCTAATAATTAAATTTTAGTTTAATGATAATAATTGTTTAGATAATATAATTATAATTAGATCTATTTATATAATTATTACAATTTATAAAATTATTATCTTAATTATATAATAATTAAAAGCTTGCATAGATCTGTAATAATAATGATTCTGTATACGTATGCGCAGCTCTCGAGCTCTGCAGCTGCAGAACGCTAATTATAAGTTTAGATAATATTATAATTATATAATATTATATAGATAATTATAAGCTTAATTATAATTATAAAGCTAGCCTAAATAATAATAAATTATTATATTAATTATGTAATTTGTGTACCTGCAGGTGCAGGTAATAGGCTATACGTAATAAAGTCTGATCATGATCATGATATATATTATAATCAAGATTCAAGAATCAAGATCCTCGTCATCAGTCTTCTACGCGCATCAGCCCAGCCCTCTAAATAAATCTCAATCTCGGAAGAAATGGAGCAATAGATCTATTTTATAACGTTTATAATACCGTGTGTGTGTGTAATCGGATACCCAGGGCATCGTACAATCTTGCCGAGGTCGCCTCTCAAATGAAACGGTTCCCGGAGGAAAATAAAAGGTCGATCGATCAGTGTCCGCTTTGCTTTGCTTCACCAACCTGCAATGCATGCAACACAAAGTGATCCGGATTGAAAGTGGGAGGTGAGAATCCGATCGATGGATATCAGTGGCCAGAATGAAAATACAAGGCTCATCAATTCGGATGAAGCTGCTGATTCTAAAAAAGAACAGCCAACTCAGAGTTGTTTTACTTGGATTGTGACGTTACTTTCCGCAATTGGAGGGCTCCTATTTGGATATGATACGGGTATAATTTCGGGGGCAATGCTGTTGATTCGAAAAGATTTTGACTTGGGCCGTCAGCAGCAGGAAATGGTGGTTGCTAGTGCTATCGGTGGTGCTATCGGTGGTGCAGTTATATCTAGTGTCATGACATCAAATATGGGCCGCAAAGCAACAATCATAATTTCATCTTTCATATTTCTTTGCGGGGCCATCATTCTCGCGGTATATATGATGTGATTCACGTATGGCTTGCTTGCATGTATGTTGTATCATAGGCTGCATGGAACTACTTTTCACTCGTCATTGGACGTGTAATCGTGGGTATGCATAAGCAGAATTCGCCATAGTCGTATACTGCCTTCAAGATACTGTGATTATACAATAAGGTTTTGGCATTGGACTGGCTTCCATGGTAGTTCCCATGTACATAGCAGAGGTTCTCTAATTATAGGTTGTACATACCTTACTTGTAATTCAGAAGTACATGTCTCAAAGGTTGCACCTCCTGACGTTCGTGGACGTCTTATCACGGTCAATAATTTATTCATCACAGGTAATAACTTTTACTTTCACGCCAACACACCAACTCAATGTAACTGTTGAATCTTCGTTCGGGTCATTATAGGTGGTCAATTTTTCGCATGTATTATTGCAGGGTAATTCATTTTTCTAATCATATCAACTTACACAAAATTGACTTTTCTTAGGCTGTTATCTAAAACAAAGTATGGTTGGAGGTACCCCATTTCATTCAGACGTATATAATTTGTTGTCTGATATTTATCACGAAGGTGGATGCTTGGTTTGAGCGGTGTGCCTGCTTTGATTCAATTCGTGGCTTTTTTTTTCATGGTAGTGAACACTATTGTATCAGTCATATTCACATTATTTTTTAGCAAACTGAAAGGTTAGGTTCTTCCTATAACTACCATTCTTGAATAGCCTGAATCTCCTCGATGGCTGACATCACAGGGGAGGTTATTGTGGCTCACATAACCAATGATATATTAACATGCACGCCTTGTGAAATATGCATACTGTTCGATATTCATGGGAATGGGTTGATAGAGATAAACAAGCCATCGCAGCTTTAGAAAAATTTCGAGGATCCAAAAGCGAAGCATTGAAAGAATTAACAGCAATCAAAGGTATGCATATGCATGGTAAAATCAATTGACCAGGCGGACAACTGCAAAATATAAAATCAGATGGATATGCTGCAGAGCCGAATTCAATGACGTTCATCGAGCTTTTTAATTCACCCAGTATTCGACGTGCGTTAATTTTAGGGTGCTCGCTACAATTTCTTCAACAATTTTTGGGTTAGCATAAATTACACTATACTGTTTTGTGGATGTAATTTGCTCAGAAATACGAACGTTTTTGATAAACAAAAAATGGTGCATTGGTTAGGCATCAACACGGTTATGTACTATTCAGGAACTATTCTTGAATCGGCTGGTAATATGATTATCTCATTTTGAGAATTGTCACTCGTGTAAATAATTTATGTAGGTTTTAAATTGAACGAAGCTATCTGGCTAACAGCTGCAACAGCTGCCTGGTTTCATGCATTTTTTTTTAAATATAATTCGACTTCAAGGTTAAGATTGCTTTACAATAGCAACTTCGTATTCACATTGGTGGGAGTGTGGCTTGTTGAACATCCACGTTGTGGAAGACGACTGCTTACTTTGTCGAGCCTCACAGGAACAGTCTTCAGGTGATGATAATGTTTTTTGTTATTTTGAGGACAACAAAATAAAATAATATAAAATTTGTTATAATGACTTATGCGCAACCGCTTTGTTGCTTTATTTTTGCAGCCTCGTTCTACTCGGCGTAGCATTTTGGCTTTATAGATGGCAATCTGAGAATTTAGAGGTTTAGTGAATTCATCTTGATTTCAGTGTCGAAACAGGGCCATCATTTTCAAAATTGCATGCTAGGTTCATGCTGGTAAGTGTGGAGAATACACTAAATGTTATGATTGTGTCAACGATGATCAAGTACACCAATACAAAAAAATATTTCATTTGATCTTCGCATCACTTATACCTATAATTAGTGCGGATACTGTGATGCAATCATCCCTTTGGGACATCATATGTGCTTGCCGGTTACTCCCTCCAACCACTCAGGTTGCCCAGATGAATCTTGGAACGGTAATTTGTACGGATACTGCACCATTTAAAAGATATGAATTGTTATCAACGAAATAGATCAATCGTGTGAGAACAGGTACGGGTGGCTTGCGCTTCTAGGTCTTGGTTTATATCTTGCTTGCTTTGCACCTGGAATGGGTTTGTATACTTCTAGTCATTTGGAAAGCTAGTCATGCAAATGTTTTTATTTGTACGCAAAAACAAACAGGTCCTATGCCTTGGACAATCAATGCTGAACTGTATCCTATGCAAGCAAGAAGCAAAGCAACAAGCATGTCGACCGCTGTTAACTGGGTGTGGAATATATTTTACAGCTATGTCCAAATGCAAACTTTTTGTATATTGTTGATTTACACAATGCAGTTGAATGCACAAACTTTTAGATATCCAACTTGATCGTTTCTTTGACATTTCTCGACCTTGCAGTGAGCATCACACAAGTATTTTGCCAAGGATGCCTATTTTTACTTATCGCGCTTAGTTTTATGTTTTATAGTACGGTGCATTCTGGCTTTATGCTTCAATCGGTTGTCTTGGTTTCATATACTTGTGGTATCGACTACCCGAGACTAAAAATCGAACATTCGTGGAAATCATAAAATATTTTGATGAGTGAGATGAGATCAATACTAAGATTATCAGATGCAAGTTTTATTACGCTATAATATTATTATTGTTTATTAGTATGTAGCAACTGTAATAATAATGCTGTTGTATGCATAATATATTGATATTATTATGTATATCATATATATAAGAACATTGTTAAAAGTATATATCTGATACAAAGAAAATTCAAATTAGGTCTATTTGAATTTATATAATATTAATAATTATAAATTATATCAGACAGATATATCAGACTGATGCGATGGCATGTTGTTGTTGTCATAATTTTTTTTTATTATCAGGATAAAAAAATTTAAAAATATATTGATAATTTTATAATAATTTTAATAATTTAAATTATATCGGGATAATAATAAATTATATAAATTAAATTATTAATATCATGTTAAGATAAGCCTATGGTGCCTTATATATATCTCTGACACAGATATAAAAACTTAATCCCTTCTGTTAATTATTTCATTTAGACAATATAAGGTTAGTGTTACAACATTACACCTAAAAATTGTGATAATCAACGTGGCTTGAGGAACTAAAGTCTGTGTAAAGAACATTCGAAGTTAACTAACGATCTTAAATAATAACTAAACAGGAGTTGTAAGAGAGGCGGAGAAGGACATCTTTGTAGTCTTGAATTCCCCCTTGAATCTGTGGCTGAATAGGTAGTAATCTGGGAGCAAGTAGTTGCATGCGGCGAGTCTTGAGAGTCAAACGATTAGCAAAGCGAGGCGTCCGTGTATGCAGTATGATTTGATTGTAGCGTGAGGCATTGCCTTCGGGCTTGGAAATAGTTGGCCGATGATACAATGATACATTTTGGATCGGGAGTTTGTGATATAGAGCTAATGCTAGATAAGCTAAGATCATAAGGCCGCTGTGAATAGACTAATTTAATTATGCATAATATTATTATGCATAATTATTGATACCAGTATACCATAGATCTGAGGATTTATGTGAGGGATAATTAATATGAAATAAGGACCTTGAATTTCAACAGCCCCCCATCCCGAACAGAAATTCAGATCGCAGTTAAGAATGTTTTGGAGTAGTTCATGTTGTGACGAGCCACGTCGTGATATTAGTTGAGCAACTTAATCCTGATCGGATTTAACCACCATCTTCATCTCAGACGTTAAGTTACGCTGAATTGCAATAAGCTCTTGAGTTGTTTCCATGATAGTTGGTTTCGCAATTATCTGATGAGGGTTTGATTCATGAGTTTGATCAGGAACATTTTCTGGCGTGCGATAGTTAACTTCATCTGACTTTGATGCTTGACAATCTTGATCTGGAATAACATCATCATCACCCCAATCACCAGCCAATAAGTCATCGTCATGTTCATCGCCATTCAACAATTCTTGAAGAAACACATTCTTCTCGGCAATTTCAGCTTCGTATTTCAACTTATCCCGTTTGAGTTGAAAAATTTCCTTTTTGTGAGCGCTAATAGCATTCCAAGCGTCATTAAGCTGAACTTCCTTACGTTTCAGTAGAGTATTCAATCGTAGATTCACCGTTTCACTGTCAGGGAGGTTAATGCTGGTTACATACGGACCAGTTGAAAATTCCAAACGGAATTGCTTCCAGACATCCTTGAGGAACCTGCGAATAAACCATCGTCGAGCTTGTAAATTACTAAAGACATCCTTCGGTAAAAGTTTACCAGTAGTACTCGTCCGTAAAGTATCATACCATTGTCGAAAGGTTTGGCTCTCCTTTTCAGGATAAAAGTTTTTCCTCAATTTTTCAACATACTTTTTGAACGGGCCTGTTTCTTCAAATGAAGTCTTAGGCTTTTTAAGCTCAGTTTTGACAGTTTCTGAATCGCAAGCTGATTGATCTGAATAAGTAGGATCAGTCGAAGCCTTAGTTTTAGTACTCTCATCGGTAACGGTCTTGTTTTGGTCTGATTTTTCTTGAATTGATTTAGTCGAAGCATCTGTAGAGTGAAACTCTTCGAAAATCTTCGGTTGATTGACAGCTTTTCCAGACGTAGTGTCTTGGCTTAGGTTCAAAGGCTTCGTGAAAAGCTCCTTCACCATCGCTGAAGTATCGACCTTGTCAATTTGAGTGGCTTTATCAACTAAGTTACCTTGGGATTTCTCAACCTTCAAGGGATCTATAGTTTCGCGACGATTTGCACAACACTGATATATTCTCCATTCAATGTCGAGTTCCTTCCGAGTATGCATTAAGCGGTAACCAAGTTCTTGTATTTCCTTTCCCCAAACAAAAGCAAAAGGGCGAGTCTTCTCAAAGTCATGGAAAATCTCAGGTTCCTGGAACCAAACATCCCTTTCTTCCCTTTCCTCTGCTGTAAGGTAACACTCAGCGTATAACATCCTGAATTCCTGATTGGAATATTCGTCACATTCGGCTTTCGAGCAAATCACAACAAAATTACCAAGCTCATCACCCTCGTTTTCATACGCATTTTCTGGTTCAGAAACGTAATAGGTTACACTAGTACGACCTCGATTGCGTTTCAGGCTGGCGATGTCGAACTTTGATTCTGCATTTTGGGTTAATCGGTGTAGAAGATCGGCATGAAGTTCGCACCAACGTCTTTTCCGATCAAAATACTCCTGACTTCCAAGTACGCAATTTTCGTAGTCCGTGCGCAGGTCGTCATGCACTCATTCCCCTCTGCTCCGCTAACGGGCGAAACCTTGGGATCAGACATTTTTGATTTTTACTGCGCGTGCCCTCAAGATCGTTTCGGCTGCACGCGCGGAAGTGCTATATTTGTATCATGCTGGTTCGAAGAACAGTGCAACGCGCGCGCGTTCGATTCGGTGCAGTTTCAGATGTACAATGCACTCGTGAACCGTTTAAGCTTTCCGGCTTCGGCGGGAAAGCAGGGATCCGGAGGAGCGCCCCGGGGTTCCTTTTCGTTGATTATGTTAAGATAAGCCTATGGTGCCTTATCTCTGACACAGATATAAAAACTTAATCCCTTCTATTAATTATTTCATTTAGACAATATAAGGTTAGTGTTACAACATTACACCTAAATTGTGATAATCAACGTGGCTTGAGGAACTAAAGTCTGTGTAAAGAACATTCGAAGTTAACTAACGATCTTAAATAATAACTGAACAGGAGTTGTAAGAGAGGCGGAGAAGGACATCTTTGTAGTCTTGAATTCCCCCTTGAATCTGTGGCTGAATAGGTAGTAATCTGGGAGCAAGTAGTTGCATGCGGCGAGTCTTGAGTCTGAGTCAAACGATTAGCAAAGCGAGGCGTCCGTGTATGCAGTATGATTTGATTGTAGCGTGAGGCATTGCCTTCGGGCTTGGAAATAGCTGGCCGATGATACAATGATACATTTTGGATCGGGAGTTTGTGATATAGAGCTAATGCTAGATAAGCTAAGATCATAAGGCCGCTGTGAATAGACTAATTTAATTATGCATATGCATAATTATTGATACCAGTATACCATAGATCTGAGGATTTATGTGAGGGATAATTAATATGAAATAAGGACCTTGAATTTCAACATGTATCAGATAATTTACAATTATCATGATTGATAAATTATATATTAAATTATTAATATTATTTTTTTTATATAAATAATTATGCATATCTGTCAATAATCATGCAGATTTCCCTCATTACGTGCCAATGTAGTATGTACATTATTTAATTCTGGGAGGACCAGGACCCTCATTACGTGCCAATGTACAATGTATACGTACAACGTCGTACATTATATTTTGATAGTAACTGGCCTATAACTTTTACAGCGCCGAGAAAGATGCATTCGGAGTAGAGTGTGGTTACTAGTGGCATATATACTCTATGCAACTGATTCAGCCACGGCCCACTGGATCTCACAATGATAAATGCACAACTAGCGTACACAGAGTACTTAAAATGCCTCCACCCCAAGTTAGGTTGGTAACGCCGGTTAAGATGCAAACAGAAAAAAGATTGCGCTTGTTCAATGACCAAGTTTTGGTGGATCGACTGTCACCAGAGACGAAACTCCGCTTGGACCATGAACAGGTAACCAGGTGGTTCATGGAAAATTTGGAAATGCAGGACTTGATGATATATTGAAATACATAATTAATATTATCTTGCCAGACAGCCTACCTAGTTCACTTTCGATCCCTGAGACACCTTTTATTGCTAAGAGATGCTAGCCGTAGCTCACCTAGTGGGTAATCCCAAGACATGCACTTAACACAAAGTTAACTTTAATAGTTAAAATCGTGCTCAAGCCCTACAAATTCATTAGCTCTGCATGCGTTCAAAAACCCTCATACGTTCCATTCAAAAATATATCCCACATTACGTTTCTGGTCTTGTAAATTTAATGGACATACGTGTTTATATAACTGTTCAGATTGATATAATATGATACATATAAATTGAACATCTCTCAGTTGATATATAATCCTCGTATCGGCTTCTTTATTATCTTCTTTCCACCGCGACTGAGGCGACGTCGTCAAGACGAGGCATGGGTGCTGCGCGAAAATTTTGAAAAAAAATTAAAAATAACGGTCATTGGGCTTTACAAGTATGGTGGGGACGTCGGAAATACATAATTTGCAATACGTTCTAAAATCATTTACAAACGCGCAACAAATGAGACAGTACGAACATGTACAGGAACGAAAACAAACGGAGGAACGACGACGGAGCTCTGCATCTAGAAAATTTTAAGACAAGCCCTGGCTGCGAAAAATTTGAAAAAAATAACGGTCATTGGGCTTTACATGGTTTAAACAAGTATGGTGGGGACGTTGGAAATACATTGCAATACGTTCTAAATTTCTAAAATCATTTACAAACGCGGGGCAACAAATGAGACAACACGAACAGGAACGAAAACAAACGGAGGAACGACGACGGAGCTCTGCATCTAGAAAAAGACAAGCCCTAGCTGCGAAAATTTTGAAAAAAATAACGGTGACCGTCATTGGGCTTTACAAGCTTAAGTATGGAATATTTTTTTGAATAATAACAATAATATAATGGACATGTTCCTCCTATCCCCGGGCCCTTGATAATTTTTTATTTATTATCATGTCGATATCAGATATCTGATATAATTATTATTGGGCTCTGTTTATGAATACTCAAAAACACTTAATATGTGTTTTTGAATACCTTCCAGATTGCCTTTATCTGATATAAATTCATATAATATATAATAATATATTATATCAAATCCGGATATCGATAATTATCCATATAATATTATAATTTATTATCATGATAGGCCCTATATTAAATTTTATCGATATCCGTGATAGCAATAAAAATTATAAAATTAAATAAAAATTATCTAATAATTTGAATGAAATAGGCCTATCTACGCGTACGACGATAATATACATTTTTTAAATTTTGCATTGCATTACCTTTTTGAATTAACAATATTATTATTAAGAGAGTTTGAGAAAGTTAACAGAATTACATAGATCGACAGCCGAGGTTCACGAAGACAAAAAAAATCCCCACGTCCATCGATCGCAATTGAAAAAACTCCGTCAAAATTTAAACTTCGTTATATCAGCTAAAATTGTTTAACTTCATGTTGTATCGTTCAAGTCCCATTGTTCTTTCATCTCACATTGATCATTCAAGTTATAAATATTGAAAATTAATTAGGAGTCCGACCTATCTTCTAATACTAAGTACTGATACGGTGATATTAATAATGTATTAATATAAAATTAAATTTAATATGCATAGTACAATAATTTGCATACATCTGATTATTATATATTATAAATAATATAATATTATATCATGGGCATGCCATTGAGCAGTTTATTCAAGATTTTTCTTATATTAAATTAATATTATAATTTATGCATAATATTATGTTAATATATATATATTATATATATATATATTACCTTGGGCATGACATTAAAACTTAAAAGGCACCATGATTCTGCAACTTTGACCGCGATTGTGGATTATTAAAGGAATTGCTGTTTCTAGTTATTTGTAATTCTTAGTGGACTATCGGGACTAACCGTGAGACCTCTGTGGACCCGACCATTTAATTTCAGAGGAAAGCTTTGGTGGCGCCTAGCTTTGCCACAATATTGAGACACGCATACTAGATAGTTTCATAAATTTGGATTCTCACCAGCTGTGCGTGCCTTTAACCTGAATGATCAATGTGAGATGAAAGAACATTGGAACCTGAACGATACAACATGAAGCTAAACGATTGTAATAAAGCTAATATAACGAAGTTTGACGGAGTTTTTTCAACTGCGATCGATGGATGCGGGGGATTTTTTTTGTCTTCGTGAACCTCGGCTATCGAGATGTATTTCTATTAACTTTCTCAAACTCTCTTATTGTTAATTTAAAAAGGCAATGCAATGCAAGGGAATATACATAATCCAAGCTAGCATGTCGATGATGATGATGATGATGATTATATTACGAATAATTGATAAAATTAGTTTTCGTTCAAAATTTTCTCAGCAATGTAGGAGACGGGGGTCGGATGCCTAGACATACAAGATAGTTCAAGTTTTTTCAGATTCGTAATTTTAACTTACAAGTCATTGACAAATTTAAACATTCAATATCGATATTATCATTGATATTGTATATAATATTATTATATTATAATATTTCCGAATATTATATATATATCAGGAATAATATTATAATAATATTATATAATATTATATAATATTATTATGTATATTAGTAAATCAGATATTATATATTATACCAATGATAGTGATATGATATACATTTATACTATATAATTATACATTGATATATTGATACACAATTTATACTGAATTCAAAGCTTAGTAGATAACACTATACTAGCTATAGATACCCATGTTCTGAGCAATAAGCCAAGTGGTATGAGACGCGTGAAACCAAACGAGAGTACTCTGACATAAAGAAAGAGAAACTTGCATTTGCTTCCCTTCCATTCTACAAATAGGTCATAACTTTACAATTAGCATATATATATATATATATATATATATATATATAGTAATAATAATAATAATAATAATAATATATATATATATATATATATATTAATAGGCCTAATACAAAAACAACTAGTTTGAACGTACGATCTCATTTTCAATGGAATCGATATCTTCTTGCAGCAAAACTTTTCCATAAAAAGCAAACAATTCCTTTGGCCTACGAATCACCAACTTAGATCGATTTAAAATAATTAGTCTGGTATTACTCTTCTCAGTGTCATGGCCATGGTATCACATGTCATATATGCATATAAAATAAGCAAGCTATAAAATGTGCTTTTTTTTATGCATTTCAAAAACATAAACTATCAATAGGCAATGCCTTTTCCGGATAACTTTTCTGAATGCATCTCGTATCTGTGGCTCAATAATACCCATGTATCTAGTAAAGAGAAAATAACCTTTTGAGCCACCAATATTGAAAAGGTAAGAATACTATCATCATACTCTGAAATTTCCAA
>Ga0099798_10413_pt1 | contig 14506 bp, 4 predicted proteins | sample Uncmet_Sort29A_1_FD_89870 | JGI IMG/M metagenome (GOLD analysis project Ga0099798, IMG submission 89870) | Marine eukaryotic communities from CALCOFI LINE 67, Pacific Ocean - CN13ID_Sort29A_1 | ecosystem: Environmental > Aquatic > Marine > Oceanic | place: Pacific Ocean: Monterey Bay | collected...
TATAGAAGACCATCCACTAAGTACGAACTCGATTTCGATCGAAAGTTAGAAAACGCGAAAAGGAAAAAAGAAAAAGAACGGAGGAAATCGAAAAGAGCGCAGGAGAGAAAATTAATGGAGGCGGAAAATCACGTTATAGCGCAGTGGAAAAGTGCTTGGCAGGAAGTGCAACGGGTCGAGAAAGAAACGGAAATAGGAAGATTGAGGAGGAGTTGGGCAGGAGGTGATGGAGGAATAAGTGGTGGTGACGTGCGTGGGGAAGTGGAAGGAGGTGATGGAGGAATAAGTGGTGGTGACATACGTGGGGAAGTGGAAGGAGGTGATGGGGGAATAAGTGGGGGAATAAGTGGTGGTAAAAAAGGCGGACTTAAAAAAGGCGGACTTCTTGTTGACGTTGATGGTGAAGTTGAAGTTTACAGAAACGACGCAATCCTCCGACATATGATGTCAACGTTGGAAGGCGAACTATCCCGAAGAAATTCCAAAGCAAGTGCCGAAACACTCGGAAGAGTGAACAGTAAGAGCTGGCCTAGCTCGCCGAAACGTAATGAGATTCAACAGACAGGAAACGGAAAAAACAGAAGCGGCATCAGAGACGGTATGAGACAGGAAAAGGAAGGAAGACTTACTGTGGGACCTACTCCCTCATCGGCAGCTCAACGTTCCTCGGAGTTGTCACGGCCCACACATAGTTGGCCGAGTTCCCCTTCACGATTGCCCTCTGGTGAATCCCAGTCCAACTTTTCGGGGCAGTTTGGGGCTGAAGCCAGGTCGCTTGTGCGGGAATTCCTACAGCAAACTCCGGTGAATCAAGATTGAGGATGTTAGTATTAATGTGGAGCTGAAGTCAACAATGAGTCAAATCGGAAACGTCCTATTTGCTTGATTACTATTTATGATTTACTATTTGTAGGTACAAGTTGAATTGAATGATTTCAGTTTGCGTACATTGAAACATTGATTTTGATTTTGTATGTGGTACGGATTGTCACAATGAGTGGGTGAGGTACGTTTGATTACTAGTTGCAGAAAATAAGCTCTTCAAAAATGGCGCAGGTTTTATCGATTGGTTGTCTTCAGTTTCGAAAGTTGAAAAAGTTGTGAGTGTTCGATCAACGTCGTGAATTGCCATCATACGTGAGTGTTCAGATATGCAGGTAATGAATTTGAGTTTTCATGCTTCGGTAATAGGTAGTGAAAAAAAAGTGAACACAGAAATCATCTTGATATTAGAACATCGCTGGTAGGTCTCAGAAACATATTATGTATTACACATCCAGATTTCTCAACATGATCCCAATTCCACATTTCCGTCAAAAGAATGGCACACATAAATCTCAAAATAATGACACTGGCAACAATAGCAGTTCCAAAAAATAATCCTCTCCACCTTCTGATTTCCCAGGTTTGACGTTTGACACTTTTGTCATCCGAACCGCATTACTTTCAGCAGCTGTGCTCCTCTGAGCAGCCAGCGCTAAAGTAGTACAAAAGTGATTATAGCGGAGTAATTCTTGCAAGCCGCGCACTTCCTGATCCGTTTTCTTCCCTGAACTCGAGATCGGAAGTGCACCTGTAGAAAGGGCTGCGAAGAACACAAAGAAAATTATTTAGAGAAATTCAACGACATATTATCACAATATTAAAGCTCAAGTACATCATACAAGCAGTCAACTTTACTACTGCCAATACCCATTACAGCCAATACCGATTTTATTTAGACAATATTAACAAACACTGTTAATATCAATAATCATGACCCCCAAACGAACCGATCGACTGACGTGGCCGGGTTCGAAAACCTATAAGCCTGGCCCCGTTGCAAAAACCAAACCCAAACCTGGAGCGAAAGCCCGAGCAGGAACCATAGCAGGAGCAGTACGGATAGCGAAGCTGGCATTCACGAAATCGAAAACCGTACCGGCATTCACAAAATCGAAGACTGTACCAGCGCTTCCCGGCACACCCCCTTCTGCAAAACATACAAAAGCCCAACTCCATCGTGCGTCTGTAACGACCGGAAGTGATGCTCACCCAAGGACGGCAGTGAAAACTCCCAAACCAAAGGCGGCTGCGCACCGTTTAGCGGGGAAGTCTCCTGCATCCTCGGGCAAAGCCTCCCCCGCATCTTCTGCCAAGTCGGCTAAGTCTCCTGCGAGTTCTGGAGCCTCTCGATCCCCTGCGGATTCTCCGAAGGTGCGGAGCAGCGCGCCGAATGCTAAACGAGCCAGCGGGAAACGGGTTAGCGGTAAACGTGTTAGCGGTAAGGGTCTTGCGAAACGAGCAGCGAAGTCCGGTGCAAAGGCAACGGCGAAAGCCATAAAGAAATCAGGCGCAAAATCTGGTGCTGCAAAGTCGGGAGCCGGGAGAGGAGGAAGTAAACCAGGAAGTAGAGGAGGTTCAAAAAGATCTACTGGAAGCGAATCGGATGGCTATCATTATACTTCTGGCACGCCACGCGACACGTATGACGATCACACGCCAATACAAACTCTATCGGACACGGATGCATCCCGCCACACGGTGCGATCCGATTCAGATGCGGATGCAGATCACGATCACGGCCATCACAGACACCACTCTAGCCCCATTGCTCCTCTTCAGCCTGATGATTTCCCACCGGATCTCGACCCAGCGAAGCATTTGCAGAAGAAACCAAAATCAGATAGACCTGCGAATAGTCCGGCCGGGTCTTCTTACCTGCCCTCGTTTTTGCAGTCAACTCAATCGGTATCTCCGATGGACGCGATTCCAGTGGCATCGGTTTCTTTCTCAGATACTTCTGACATCGACCATATTCAACTGATGCGCGCTAGCCAGGCGGATAATGCGCATTTGTTGAGCTTTTTGGAGGTGAGTGGGACTGAGGGAAAAACAAATTCGAGCAGCGCAGAAGAGGGCAAAACAGCGTCGAGCCACGGCGGGAAAGACCTATCAGCAAAAACCAAAGCCGAGGAATACGCATACCGAATGAAATTATTTGAGAACCACAAGAGCGATTTTGCAGCGTTATCTGAACTAAGAGAAAAACATCACCAAGAACGCCAAAAACGCCAGTCCAGATTGAACGAGATTGGGCAAAAATTGGCGGAGCAGAAGAATTCGCTACATAAATTGAGGACGGATTTGGAGAATCATTATCGGGGAGCTGCGGGGACCAAGATTTTGAGTAGCTCAGAGGGCAATACGAATTCGGAGTCTGAGGATGGTGGAAAAGATTCGGGAAATTTGAATTTGGGAAATTTGAATTCGGGAAATCCGAGTTCGAAGTCGCCAGGGTCAGCGTCAGGGTCAGCGGCTCGGTCAGCGGGAGAGAGCAGGCTGTCTATTCACGAGTTGAAACCACATCATCAGGAGCTGTTTAAGGATGAGGCGAGGAAGACTCTTTCGTTGCAAAAACAGCTCACGGAGGCTGAATTGGAGCTTGAGGAGTATTCGAACGTGGCTGACGTATTCGCGGCGGTGCATGATGAAGAGAGGAAAACTTTTTTGGCGCATCAAGAGGACTTCACCACGTTTAAGAAGGAGCATGAGGGGATGCTGGCTGAACTGTGGGAAGAATCCGAGAGATTGAAGAAGGAGCAGAATGAGAGGAAGGAGGCGTATGAGAAGAAGTTGATATTGGCGGGAAATCAGAAGAAAGACTTAGGGCAAGACTTACGGAAACCAGAAGAAGGAAGAAAGGAAGTCAAGGAACGTGAGTCTGAGAGCAAAAAGAGTGGAAAGGATCATAGTGTCAGTCATAAGCTCAGTGATATTAAAGGGAAGCACCATAATATTCATTCTTCTGAGCAACTGGTAAAACAAAAGAAGCAACAAAAATTAGAAGCGGAAAAAGAAGAACAAAGAAAGAAAAGAAAAGCCGAAGCAGCCAAAATCAAGCAGAGAAACGCGAAAATGACAAAAGAATGGGAGAAAACAAAGGCACGAGCCTTGGGAAATAAAGGAAAGGAAGAGGAAAGGAGCAATAAAGGTTCACCGAAAATGGGAGAAATCATGGAGGAGATACATGATGGACATATTCATAGTACTGTGAATGGCCATATAATCGGACGAACGAGAAGTGAGTGGAGTCCGGTTAGTGGAGGGGTGAGTCCGGTGAGTGGAATGAGTGGAGGGCTGAGTGCGGCGGTGGAAGATTTAGATGGTGGGAAAGAAGATTTTGGTTGGAAAGACGCCGATACACATGGGAAAGAAGATTTTGGTTGGAAAGACGTCGATACACATGGGAAGGAAGAGGATTTGGATGAACTTGAAATTCAAGCGAGAAGAGCTGAGGAAGAGGCGCGGAAAACGATTTCGGACGCAAGATCCATCTCGAACCCAAGAAGGTCCAGTCGCGAAAGATCCAGCGGGAGGAAGTCTAAACGAGAATCCAGTCGCGAAAGATCCATTGGGAAGAAGTCTAAACGAGAAACGACTAGACGAGAAACGCCTAAACGAGAAACACCCCAACGACAAACATCCAAACAAGAAGCGAACGCAAAACACGCACCAGCCACCAACGACGCACACGCACCAGCCAAGGACAACGCGCCCGGCTCGCCCGCACTTTCAATTGCTTCATCGTTGGGATCTTCGAATTTCGCAAAATTGCTTAAAGGAGAGAAGCCTCATGGTTTGTTCGCCTCAGATTCGGATTCGGACAATAGTCAGAAGCTTTCGCGATCGATTGAGAGGAAAGATTCGAAAAGTCTTGTGAGAGGGACTATTCCGAATGGGGTTAATGGGTCCAGCGGTAGTCCTGATGCTGGTGATGGGGCAGGTTCGAAAGAAGGTTCTAAAGACGATTCCACCTCTTTGGGAATCTTCGAACTCGGTACGATGTGGTCATCGAGGGATGTTGATTCGGCGACGAAGAATGAAGATGCTGATGCTAACAAAGATATTGGCAGCATCGCTGACGTAAGCAATGCAAGTAATACCAATGCGGACGGAGCGGATGAAGCATCCAAAGCTGATGGGAATGGCGACGCTAATACCGATGCCAACGCTGCTTCTGCTGATGACAATGCCAACGGTAACAATCCCAATCCCCCGTCCAGCGGCTTCTGCCGTGCCTCCCCGGCGTTTTTCGGCAGCGTCTGCAGTCCCTCGGGCAAGGGCCTAACGAAAAAAGACATCTACGGTCTTGATCAAGATGATGCCGAAGAGATCAGGCCTTTGCTGGGACAAAACGGAGAAGACGCTCAGGAAGGTTATGGAGCTAGTGACATCTCCCAACTAGAAAAAACCGCCGCAGAACGCCTAAAGCATGCGGAAGAAGCGCTATTGGAAGCGAAGAGACACGAGCAAGTGGCACTGCACGCTGAAGAGCTGGCGAGGCAGATAGAAGCGGAGCTATCGAGCATCTCTCCGAAAAGCTCGAAGAGGCCTTTAAGTCCAAACAGCTCCAAAAGTCCGGTCAGCCCGAGTGCGTTGAGCCCGCAAAGTTCGAAAAGTGCTTTGAGTCCGAGTGCTTTAAGTCGCGAGACCTCGCAAAGTCCGGCGGTTAGTCCGAAAAGCTCGAAGAGCGTGACTTTGAGTCCTAAAAGCTCGAAGAGCGCGGGGGTTAGTCCGAAGAGTTCGAGGGCTGCGAGCCCGAAAAGTTCGAAGAGCGCAGGTCCAAGTCCGACGAGTAGGAGGAGGAGTCGGAGCCCCAAGGGTTCGAAGAGCGCAGGTAGCAGCCCGAAGACCTCGAAGGGGATGGAGGTGAGAGAGTTCGGAATTATGATTGAGTTTGGGTGCAATTATGATTGAGTTTGTTGTGCGAAGAGGTCGAAGAGGTCCGAAGAGTTCGAAGACCTCGGAGGTGATTGACTTTGCTCTAAAAGTCTGCAAGCGTAACTTTCTCGTAGTAAGTACTTGAATCTTACATCTCCCTTACATCTCCCCACAGCTGTCCCCCGCCCACTCCGGTCACTCCGGTCTCTCTCTCAGCAGCCTACCGTCTGGTCCCGAGAAATCAATGCTCAGGAGTATTGAAAACGAGACGAGGACGATCGAAGAGCAGGTAAGGAAAACAATTCCTTCAAAACCATAGTGAGGAGTATTGAAAACGCGACGGCGATGATTGAGGAATGATTAGGGGGATGGAAAATAAGACTCCGGAAATCTCCATCTATACGACTTGATTTATGTTTCTGTTAACTGCTCAGATCGTTCGCATTGAAGACGAGAGTAGTGTGCGGTTGAATGATGTAATAAAAGTTATATTTGAAAACTTAGGTACGCCGCATCAACGAAGGCGTAGAACACACGCAAGCTGAAGCAAGGCGGATCGCACAGGAAGCCCGGCTTCGATTCAAACATGCGAATGTCGGCGGAAAAGGTGCAGGTAGGACACTCAGCAGTTCTGTGATCGAGGATTTCTCTGCATTGGAACTCTCTCAAGTACGGCACCGATTCCGAAATTCAGCATACCACTCAGTATTTCGCGTCATAATCTTTTTCTAAGGCATTTAGGTAATAATCTGACTTGTCTGATTCTCAATTTCACTCCTAAATTCTCACTCCCCAAATCCCCACAGATGCCGAAGCACACGGCCAACTCGCCGAAGAGAATGAGGAAAGCGAAGAAAACGAGGAGGAAGTTCGCGCCGCGAGATTAATGTTGGAGGAGGCGGTCAAACTTGAGAGCGAGGCCGCAGAAAGACACGCAAAGGCCGCGAGAATCGTGAGGCATTGTGTACTGGATTTGATCAAACAAAAGTGTTTTGTAGGGCCTGTAATTGAGAATGCATAGCCGTTGCGAGGAAAAAGTCGGTTCCGAAGAAATCGTTTCCGAATGAATCAGGTCGTGCAAGCCCGCATCGCCAACAATTCCTCTTACGATCTCAAACAAAAAACAAATCAGGTCGAAGCAGCCCGCATAGCCGACACCACCGCGTACGACCTCGAAAATGAGGATGAAACCACCCGTGAAGCCCGCGAACTAGTGAAAGAGTTTTTGAAAAAGAAGGAAGAAAACGAAGCTGAAGCAAAAAGAATTGCGAATCGAATTGCTACGGGGATTTCGGAAGAGAGGTTAGAGGATGGCGAGAATGTAGAAGGAGATGTGGATGGAGATGAAGATGATGATATTACGAGGATTTCGAGGAAGTTTCGGAGGAGTTCTAGGGGGTTTAGGAAGTCGAGGTCGAAAGCGGAAGATGCGGCGAAATCAGAAGATGCCTCGAAAGAAGATGGTCAGGAGGAAGAACCTGCGGAGAAAGACACTTCCGGTGATTCGCCTCCACAACAAACCTCCAATCTCACCTCGCCTTCGAATATTTCGCCTTCGAATCTGTCCATCACCTCATCCACAGCCAAGAAACTTTCCATTCTACCTCCAGCCGAAAAACCCTGGAACAATTTAGCCAAATCCAACACGCTGAGTCTTCGCGGAATCGCTAATATGAAAAACCTCGGTAAATCATGGCATGAGAAGGCGAAAATGGCGGGTGAAATTCGCAGGCAACTGCACGAAGATGGTAGAGATCCAGAGCATAAAGAGCGAGATGAGTTAGTTAGGCAGAAGCGGGAAGCGGCGAGATTGAGGAGGGAAGAATTGAAGAATAAGAGGGAAGAAGAGGCCAAAAAGGGCAATACAATGGGCTTGCATGGAAATTTGCAGGATGAGAAGGAGAGGAAATCGGAAAAAGATAGGAAAGAATTGGAGGATAGCAGTACTGCGCAACGGTCTTCCAGTAAAGGATCGTCTTCCAAAGGTGATAGGTCTTCTAGTAAAGGTAGTAAAGCTGGTGAAAAAAGAGTGGATGGGGACAATGCAGATGGGGCTCAAGGTGGTGTCAAGCAGCCAAAGAAGTTCACCATTATTTCATCTACGGACGAGGAGCAACCGGCGGCAGGGGAGAAACCTGAACCGTTCACAACGGTTCTCAGTCCGAAGATAGAAGGAGACGAAACCGATGCTGGAAATGACATTGGAGATTCTGGAGAACCAGGCACAGGCGACCTGCAAAATTCACCCGTAGCAGCGGCTGGAGCATCTGGGTCAGCAGCATCTGGTTCAGCATCTGGTTCAGCATCTGCTCCAGCACTCCCTGGTTCAGCATCCGCCACGACAAGTGACAGTCCCACATTTGTCTCGCCGCCTTCTGTCTTCACCCACCCGATCTCGCCCGCCACAATTCAACAACACGAAAATTTCACCATGTCTTTAAGGGGCGACCCCAAACCGGCCCAGTGGGGGATTCACAAAGTTCCACCCGGTACCGTAAGTCATGGTCCAAACCTCGCGAGAGGCGTTAATGTTATCAGGATAGCGAAGCAATGGCGTGCTAAAGCAAAAGCGAAAGGAGGTGCGACGGCAACTCGAGATTGGGAGCATCTCGAGAAAGATGAATTGATTCGACAGAGAAGAGAAATCAAGCGTAAGGAGAGAGCAGAAGAGGAAGTGATCAAGGCTGAGAGGAGGAGGAAGAGGGAAGAAGCTGAAAAATTGAAGCAGGAAAAGGAGAGGGAATTGGCGGAAAAGAATTCGGCTGAGGGGGATACGAAGGTGGGTGAGGGTGTGGGAGATAACTTGGGTGATCAGGGGGAGAAAGTTGAAGGAGACGAGCCTGAGCAAACTTCAACTAATAACGTTGCTGACAACGCTGCTAACAACGCTCCTACTGAGGGGAAAAAATCCCTTACTATTGACACTCCTTCTGACAAGTCCCTGATTTTCCTCACTATTGACACTCCTTCTGACGAGTCCCTAACTTCTGCTGCCAAATCCCCAACTGCTTCGGAAAGCGCCACCAAACCATCTTGGTCTTCGCGCGAGGAGTTACTTAATGATCGGAAATCGCGACTTCACCTAATACAAGAGGCAAAAGAACAAGAAAAGCAGGAGAAAGCCAAAGTCGTCGAAGAACGGTCCAAACAACGCCGGGAAGAATTCCAAGCGAAGAAGAAACTCCGTGACGAAGGAAAGAAGGGATTCCGATTATTGAGGTCAGCGACAACAGGAAACTTGGATGATATGAGGGATCGGGAAAATTCAAATTCCGTAAAAAAGAAAGCAGAAAGAATCGAAGCGGAAGCAAAAGTTGTGGAGGAGAAGTCCCAAGCCTTAATCCAAAACATCACCACTCAAAAAGAACTCCTGGATAAAAATCAGGAAGAATTCCAAAAATCTCTTCAACAGAAAGAAGAAGAAATGAAAAGAAAAGAGGAAGAAATGTTAAGATCATTCGAAATCCGAGAAGAAGAAATAAGAAGTTTTGAGGCAGATTTGGCGAGGAGATATGAAGCTGAAGCCGATAGGCGGATGGAAGACGCTAGACGAACGCTTGAGGAAGCAATGCGGAGGGAAGCTGAGGCAGAGAGGTTGGAAGCGGAATTAGAGGGGGCAGATGACGATTATGACATTGAATTAGAGAGATTGGAAGAGGAAGGATTTAATCGGGAAGTTGAGGGGATTGGGCGGGAGTTGGAGGCGCTGGAGCATGGGGAGTTGGGAAATGTTAAAGGAATTGATCCGAGTGGAATGGATCCAAGTGGGTTACCGCCTCTAGATGGTCCGAAGAAGTCTCTTCAAGACAATTCTTCTAAAAACTCGTTTCTGCCTCCGGCGAGAACATCTGGTCTTGCATACGAGAGAATCGTCCCCACAGGGGCGAAGAATTCTGCTACTTTTAAATCCGGAAGAAACAGTTCAGGAAGAAACAGTGGTAGGAACACTTCATCAAGAACCAGCAGATCTTCCAGCAGATCCCGATCCCGAAGCCCACCTTCCACAAGTCTCCGAACTTCATCCCAAGATCGATCGTCTTCACCAACTTCTCAGAAATTGAATCTGTTGAAGCAAGAAGAAGCGAAGGATGAGAAGCAGATGAAGAGTTTTAATCGGCGTTTTACAGCGGAATTAGATGCTATTCTGGAGGGTAAAGATTTGAAGGGGTGGGTCGATGAAGGTAGAGATGGGGGTAGAAACGATGAGATCGACATGGGAAACAATGATGGTACTTGGGGAAAGGATGCTTATGGAAGAACGTCATTTATGAAACCGAAAGTTCCGAAAAAGAATCTGACTCTGGAGAACACAGGTAGAGAAAACACACGTAGTGAGAACCGTGGTGATTACCTCACGGGATCGGTAGATTGGTGGGGAAATCCTCAGAAGTTGGAAAATGATAGAGAGGAATTGCATAAAATGAACATCAGAACGCCGAAAACGCCCAAAGATTTGAGGATGCTTGGGGATGATACGGATGCACCAGATGTACTTACTGGCGTGTTCCGCGGTGGAGAGAAATTAGGGGCAGAGAAATTAAGGAAAGCAGAGGCACCAGAAACAGCAACGGAGCGAAATGAGAGTGATCGAGGAGTGGCAAGTTTCTCTATTCCGAATACATTGCGGAGTGATATGCAAAACGAGAAGCCTACTGTCACTCTGAAAATCCCCACAGCTGTCAGTGTAGATTCTAACTCAGGAAGCATCCTCTCGTCTCCATCGATGACGCCAGCACCACTTTCGCCCGCCAGCAGCCTTGCTGCTTCCCCGCTTTCTAGTGCAAGAACCTGGGAACCGCAACCGGCGACTAGATTCGAACCCAAGTCTGAGGCGAAAGTTGATCCACCTGAGACTAAACCGGAGACTAAATCGGAGACTAAACAGGAGACTAAACCTGAAACTAAATCTGAACCTAAATCTGCACCTAAATCTGAACCTCCATCTCAACCGTTATCTCCCACTACTCCGCCCTCGGTAATAGGAGATTCCAAGAGAAGCGCAGGTGGGATTCCCATGTTCAAGTCTCTTACCCCTAGTGCTGCGAGCGACACGATTGCTGATCCAACTCCTTCGCCGACCCCGAAACCTCCTCTCAGCCCTTTCTCATCCCGCGTAGCGCGCCAGAAAAAGGAGCAGGAACTTCTTGATCAACTAAAGGAGTCTATGAAAGAGGAAGAAAAGGAGGAGAAGGAATTTGCAAATGAAGAAAAAGAGATAGTGGAAGAAGAGGAAGAAATCGTGGAGGAAGATATTGTAGCGCGAAAAAAAGAAGTAGTCGAGGAGGAGAAGGATATTGCTGCGCGGAGTAAGCCTCCTGTGGAGGAAACCAAAACCACCACCACCACCACTACTACTCGTCCGAAAAAACCCGAGCCACAAAACAAAAGCCAAAACAAGAGCAGTATCTTGTCGTCTACTTTGACATCCCGGTCCGGCCTAACTTCTGGCATAGCTGATGAGGCTGATTCGGCTGAACCCACAAGCAAGCCCGGTTCCTCGTCTCCTAAAAATTCCGAAGGCCCTGGTCTCCATGGTTCGTGGCGCGGCGTGTTCGAATTTGACAAACAACCACCACTTGATCTGGGATTTGGGACTTCGGAATCCGCATCTCCAACTCCGGCGGCTAGCAAACCATCTGTGAGGAAATCTTCGGGCAGCAAAACATCTCTGGGGAGCAAAACATCTCTGGGGAGTAAAACATCTGCGGACAGCAAAACATCTCTGGACAGCAAAACCTCTCTGGACAGCAAATCCAAAGAAAGCAAATCCGAAAAGGATAAAACTGAAAAAGCCAAGAAACCTAAGACGCAACCACTTCCCGGGAACGAAAGGGTAGACTACCGGAAGCCCGGGGGAAGTTCGTTTGTCCCTTTTGCCTTTGGAGGTGGTTCCTCTTCCAGCCCTCCCTCCAGCTCGCCCTTTAGCTCCCCTCCGTCCACCTCACGTTCGCCAGGTGTTGAAGACGCTAGCTCTAGTTCACTAGTTGTTGAAAATGCAAGCTCTTTGTCGGGGAGTCCTGATAAGACTCCTTCTGGGAGTGTTGATCAGAGTCCCAGAAGTCCTATTCAGTTCGGAAGCACTCCAACCAACAGGAGCTCGCCATCCGGAAGTGGTAGCAGAAGTTCGCCTTTTAGTGGAAGTTCTCCACTTGGGAGTTCGCCGTTCAACAAAAGCTCTCCGTTGAGTACTCCTCCGTTCAGCGGTTCTCCTTTCAGCAAAAGCCCGTTCAGTAAAAGTCCATTCAGCGGGAATAGTCCATTCAGCGGTTCTCCAGTCAGCGCTTCTCCTTTCAGCGGGAGCAGCAGCAGGAGTGGCGGTAAAGGAGGTGATAGTAGCAAAGCCAACAAAGGTAGTTCCATTTTTGGAGGTGGAAATTCCCCTTTTGGAGATGATATTAAAGGCAGTTCGCCTTTGGATTTGATAAGGAAGAATAGGAATAGGCAAAAAGCAGGTTCTATTCCAAGTGGCAGCGGAAGTAAATCTGGAAATCAAGCATCTTCCGATGAAGACGATCACGGTGGCATGCCTGGGTTTAAGAGTGCATTCGCAAATCTGGGCAGCGGTGGGAGAAAGGGGGCGTCGGAGAGTGAATAAGGAAGAGAAGGGTATGGAATGAAACTTAGGAAACATCGGGATCATGTGAGGAATTGATGAGGGGACCTGCAGGGTAGGCAGGACGATGCGGAGCTGCAGGGTGTGCATGTTACAACATTGACAATCAATCAATCGTAGTAGAACCATGGTAAGTAGTTTTGGAATTCCAGGAAAAGTATTTATTTCATATTCAGTAAAAGTTAAAAGTATACAAAGTAAGCAACGTGAGAAAAACAGCGTAACGAAACAGAACTTTAGGCTTGAAATCGAGAGACTTTAAAGACAGGTAGAAGAACGGATTGATTGTGATTATGATTTTTTGGTTTCGCTTGAAAAAGAAATGGATGCATTTCAGTTGTGATGAGATCAGGCCGAATTAGAAAATTGAAGTTGTGCAGCTTGTATGCTCAGTGTAGTGCCTTCGTTATGGGCAAGTATGTGCGTTTTGTGGAAAAGGAAATATCGAAGGTCGGTTTTGTGTCATATCTGAGGAAGGAGTAGTTAGGAGTCGGAATACATAGCTTGATCTGATCATTTCCCAATTTCTCATTCAGTCTCACATTTTCCCAATTTCTCATCAACCAACTTCGAATGGTTCTCACCCAAAATCGAAATCTTCCCAATCGCTCAAACTCCTCTCACTCGCAATGCTAAAACTATACCTAAAGCGATTCCAACATTACCCACCTAATCCCCGCCTCTCCCATGCGCGCAGGTTTTCCAACGTCTTGGTGAATGCACCCCCAATTTCAAACGGGTAGCGTCATCACGGACTGTTAAGTCTGAATCCACTCGAAAGAATAATTGCTCAAAGTGATAAAGCCTCACCCAAGGTTTCTTCTTTTTCTGAGAAGTTATCGGTGAGCACTGTAGAAAACCAGTCATTTCGGTATTCGAAAGAACGACGACAGTGAGTACATACCCCTAAAATACTAAAACTATACTGCATCCCTAAAATACTAAAATACTCAATCATGTCCGCGAGGCCCCACCCAGCATCCTCTACGGAACATCCTCGCATTAATAGTAAATCCCCGCCCCACTCCCCAACGACAGCGGCAACTGCACACCCGAAGTCGCCAGCAGCAAAAGCACACCCAGCAAAAGCACATCCAGCAAAACCGCATCCAGTAGCAGTTCACACAGCAAAAGCGCACCCAGCAGCAAAAGCGAATCCAGCCAAAGTACACTCAAAAGCACGTCCTACTGAAAATCTGCATCGCCGGAATTCGCAGCATGTGGCGAAAGCAGTTCCGAAAGCGCATGTGGCGAAAGCAGTTCCGAAAACTGACGACGGGATGCATCACGCGAAAGAACACAGCGCGATAGTGCACCATCCGAAAGCGCGCCAGTCGAAAGAGCACGGGTCGACAGCACTGCACTCGAAAGCACATCACCCGGTAGTTCATCATTCGAAAGAGCACACTTCGGTAGTCCCTCGCGCAGATGGACACGCCACGGTAGTGCACCACGCGAAATCGGCCGTGCACCACCCTAAAGAACAAAGCTCAATAGTGCATCCCCCAAAAGCACACCAACCGAAGGCACAATACGTGCATACACATCACTATGCCAGCCGTCTGACCGTGAATACAGCTGGTGATACGGCTGGTGATACGGTTGTTCACGGTGTCTCCACGCATCCGAAACATTCCGATACTGGTGAAAAAACGAAGGAACAGCATCCGAAAAGGCACCCGCATTCACACCATTATGCGACTCGGTTAACGGTGGATACGGCTGGTGATACGGCTGCGAATGCTGCTATTGGCGGCGCCTCCACGCACCCGGAACATTCCGATACTGGTGCAAAAACGAAGGAACCGCATCCGAAACGGCACCCACATTCACACCATTATGCGAGTCGGTTAACGGTGGATACAGCTGGTGATACGGCTGCGAATGCTGCTACTGGCGGCGCCTCCACGCATCCGAAACATTCCGATACCGCTGGAATAACGAAGGAGCAGCATCCGAAACGGCACCCACATTCACACCATTACGCGAGTCGCCCGACAGTGCGTACAGCTGGTGATGCGGTTGTTGACCACACCTCCAGGCACCCGGAAAATTCCGATGATGGTAGAACAAAGAAGCAGCATTCGAAGCCACACCCACATTCACACCAACATGCGAGTCGTTTGACAGTAGATACAGTATCTCCTAGTTCACCTCCAATCTCGAGTGTTGCTGATGGTGATTCCACTT
>Ga0099798_10414_pt1 | contig 14490 bp, 9 predicted proteins | sample Uncmet_Sort29A_1_FD_89870 | JGI IMG/M metagenome (GOLD analysis project Ga0099798, IMG submission 89870) | Marine eukaryotic communities from CALCOFI LINE 67, Pacific Ocean - CN13ID_Sort29A_1 | ecosystem: Environmental > Aquatic > Marine > Oceanic | place: Pacific Ocean: Monterey Bay | collected...
GAGGAGGAGCAGAGGATGGAGGAGAAGAAGGGCGGGTTGGGGTAGCTGGCGTGCCTGAGGGTGGCGGCGGCGGTGGTGGTGGCGGTGGTTACTCGGTTCTACAGTTGATCGAGCGAGCGCGGCGGGACATGATGAGCCGCGCGCAGGCAACGATTGCTGACACGAGAATCTTTGGAGCCCTCGACGAGGCCACTGAGGGAGTGAATGGCGTCGTCGTTGCTGCCCTCGACCCTGATCATAATCACAATCATCATGATGATGAGGAGGAGGACGAGGGGAAAGGAGGGGAAGGAATACAAGGAGGAGGTGATACTAGTGCAGGTGCTGCTGCTGCCGCCAGTAGTAATACCAGCGGAGGAGGAGGAGGGAGTGATGGCATGGCGAGTGCGTGGGCGGGCGACGAGGACGACGTGGCGATCAAGGAGGCGGAGCAGGTGCATATGGTTATGCACGTACTAAGCTTAATCAGCACATAATGTGCATGCACTCATACATATTTTGTCCCGAATAAGACGCCGTGGCGAACGGCGAGTGAGCATTCATGCGCTATATAATGTATCCTACTTGCTCCTCCTCCTCCCTCATGACGCACGACAACGGCCGATCTGCAGGCCAAGAGACGGTTGGAGCACGCGATGAAGGGGCTGCGCGCGCGCGCGCGCGCGAGCCTGGATAGTCTGCTCGCCACGCAGACGGTAGCAGACCGCCTCGATGACGCCTCCACCTTGATCGAGATCTTCCAACCACCACCAACAACAACAACAACAGCACAAAGCAATGGCAACGGCAGTGGGCAAGACAGTGTAACCTCTGTGACGACGTCGTCGTCTGCTGCCACTGCTCCTGCTCCCACTTCTACTTTTTCGGCTAATGACGGTGATGATGATGACCCCAGTGCCTCCTCCACGGCGTCTGCTGCTGCCCCTGCTTCTGCTTCGTCTGCCACTGCCGCGTCGCGGCGAGCGGCCTACGAGGAAGTGGTGATGCGGCGCGAGGCAGAGGTTCACCGGCGCCTTGAGTTGCAGCACGACCAGGACGTCCAAACGTTTGAGGGCCAAGCCGCGGCCCGCCTCACGGACGCGCTCGAGCAGTTACAGGCGCAGCATCGCCGCCGCTTGGAGGTGAGTGATGATGAACATCACGCTTTCAGTCCGTCGCGCCGCCCGCCCGACTGCACGCTCTCTCTCTCTCTCTCTCTCTCTTTCTCTCTCTTGCTCTTGCTCTTGCTCTTGATCTGGATCTCTCACATAAGTCTACTGGTGATAGACGTCTGTTTGAAGAGACGTGTCCTGGGACCAACCACCACGCCAGCCAGCCAGCACCACCGTCCGGATGATGGGCTCGTTCACCAAAGAAGAAAGGCGCGCGCGCGCACACACACACACACGCATATGACGCATGGTGGCGATGAATGAATCCCCGCAGAGCTTGCACGCGGCGCGCAGGGCGGGGGAGGTGGCGGCGCTCGACGCGGAGAGGCGTAGCGCGCGTGTCGAGATCGCGACTCTCGAGGAAGCGGGGCGGCGCGCGGTTCTAGCGGCGCGGGCGGCGGCGCGAGAGGAGGCTGGGCGCGAGGTGGCGGCCCACGAGGGCGTTCAGCGGGGAGAGCTGGAGCAGGTAGGCAGGCAGGTAGGTAGGTATTCGAATAGGTAGGTAGGTAGGTAGGTAGGTACGAGTAGGTCTTCGGGAAAATGCGGTGGTGAGTAGGCAACAGGCCCCCCTTTTCGGACGGACTACGGACGGATGGACGGACGGATGCTTGCTTCTGCCGCTGCTGCTGGTGGTGGTGGTGGGGGTGGTTACGACGCCGCAGCGTCGCCACCTAAGCAAGGTTGCTTTATGATGCTGCCGCCTACGGACTACCGCAGCGTGCGTGCGTGCGTGCGTGCGTGCGCCACTCATATATTGTACATGACGCGGCCACCACCGCCACCGCCACAACGGCCACTGCTCCTACTACTATTACTGCTACCACCACCACACAGGCCACGCAGGAGGCAAATCGCATGAAGGAAGCGGCGGTGCTCGAGGCGGAGAAGCGGTATGTGCACCTGCGGGACGAGCACTTGGCCGCCATGCACGACAGCGTCGAGAGGGTGGAGGCCATCGCGGCCGAGGAGCTCGACGCTCTCGCAGTCGAGGAAACGAGTGTCCTCGCCCACACCGTGGCCAGCGCGGAGGCGGAGGCGGCGGCACGTCTAGAGCGCGAGAGAGAACACGCGCAGCAGCGTTTCAAGTCCGCACGGGCGCAGATGGAAGCGCGGTTCATGCGCGCCTCCAACACGGACATGGAGGAGACGATCACGGAGATGCGCGCGACCATGACGGCGCTCGGCGCTCAGCAACGAGAGGACCTCCACGCGCAGCGGGCAGCGCTGCGGACCAAGTTGGACGAGACGCTCTCGGGAGCCCGGCGGAAGCACGAGCGGACCTTCGCGGCGGAGGAAGCGGCCGCCGAACGGGACGGCCGCGCTGCACTGGAGCGCCTCGCGGCGGAGGCCGTCGCCCACCGAAACGCTGTCTTGCAGGTGGGTGGGTGGGTGGGTATTCGAATAGGTAGGCGGGGAGGAGGTACGAGTAGGGAGATTGCGTGTGTGCGTGTGGATGGATGGATGGTTGCATGGATGAATGGTTGGGTACTGTAGGATGCGTTCGTTGTTTGTATTTCTGTTTTCACCCTATGACGAACGACGGCGCGACAAACAAACAAACAAACAGGCGTTGCGTAACGAGCAGGCGCGAGCACTCGCGAAGCACGAAGCGGACGAGCGCGCCGCGACGGCCGTGGCCCTGCAGAGAGAGGAGCTGCGCTTGCAGACGCTGCTGCAGGAGCAGGACATTGCGCTCCAGGCGGAGCGGCTCACGGCGCTGCGCGACCTCCGCGCGCAGCACGAGCGAGCGCTCGACCAGCGTCGCCGAGACGGCAAGATTGAATCAGCCGTCCTTCTGCAAAAATCGACGCTGGGCCTCGCGTCAGCGTCCACCCCTTCCTCCTCCTCCTTCTCCCCTTCACCGTCGACGTCCTCTCACAGAGTACGATCTTTGCCACAGTCCTCCGTCTCTCGTGGGGGTGCGGTGCGGGTGACCGCGGCGGCATCGTCCGGAGCAAGAGGTGGCGATCATGGTGCTGCTGTTGTGGTTGGGGAAGGTAGGCCTAGCATTGGCAGGGACGTTGCCGTTAGCGGGGTTCGTGCAGGCGAGGACGAACTTATTTCTCTTGTCGCCTCCTTCAAGGACTCGGTTGAGCAGGCGAACGCGCTGCACCATGATTACTACTCCACCGCCACCACCACCACCAACACCGCCGCCGCCGCCGCAAGTACACGAGAAGAACAACGACAACAGCAGCTTCTTCGGCCCGTAACGACGAACACCACGACTAACACCACCACAACGACGACGACGACGACTGCGACCAGGGACAGTCGTCCCTTCCGCAGTACCAGTGATCATACCCCTACAAGCAGCAGGGCTCCTGTTAGTGGTGGTGGTGGTGGTACACGCACGCCAGCGGTGTCCACCACGACAAAATTTCTGAGGTTCAGCCCAACGCTTCCTGCCCCGTCGTCGTCGTCCGCTACGGACAGTGGCAGGGCCAGGACCAGCACCCCCCCCTCCAAAGAGATACTGGCAAGCCTTGGTGGAGGAGGAGGAGGCCGCGGCGGTGGCGGCGATGACGACGACAATCTGCGCATCAACGACCTCGTGAACGACTTCCGGTCATCGGTGGCCCGCTCGCACGCGCGACGACAGGCGTACTATCTGCAGGACATGCGGAAGCGCCAGCTGCAGCGGGGGCAGCAGCAGCCAGAAGTGCGGGAGCACGCGGCACCGGCGGGGGTTAGCGGCCTTGAATGGCTGGCGAAGAACAACTACTAGTGCTAACTAGTACTAGTAGCTGCTATACACGTACATGCTACATGCTACAGCTGCACAGGTAACTACAGCTGCACCAGTAGGCCAGTAGGTACTAGTAGTAACAGCACCCTAGAGGGTAACAGTGGTAACAGTAGTGAGTAGTGTTGGGACGAATGCTGACACTTCCCCATTGTACGATTAGTGCAATATAAGCTGTACGATTAGTACTACAAGATATACTCTCAGGGCTCACTGATGTCAAATCAGTCCGCCTGAGGATCTAAACATCTGGGCTAGCATGTCCAGAATAGTGAGAGTAGATTGATCTGCTCTATCGTCGTTATTGTGGTGGTTTGAAAGTGACCCAGCGGGTTCTGACCGAAATAATGACCGACCGCATGATCATCGTATTAACGAGATCATATAAACAGATAACTAACTCATCATGCAATTACTACTCGTATCGTGTATACGGGTACGCATGATTTGATGTTACTCGTATGTTGTATTATGGGACATGCACAAGTGATGCAATAATAAATGTTCTATTATACTACGAGGCATGCACATAACTACATGTTAATGTATATATTAAATACGGAGTAAATGCCCGTGACTACCGACTACCACGAAAGCGGGGCACGTGCCTTTTCTCCCCTCTTTTTCTTTCCCTTCTTTTTCTCTCCCTTTGTCCGTCCTTGAACTTCGTTTGAAAGCAACCGAGCTGTCGGAGACAGACTCAGGAAATATCCTCAGTGAGGAAGCGAGCAAAGGTCCAGAGTGAGAACAGACTATCGGGCGGTCACTAGTTGTGACCGTGTTGCCGTGTGCTGCAAGTTGCAGTGGTTCTCGGAAGGTATGTAATAAAACATCTCTGTGATTCCTAATCTTTCTTGTCTTGTACGTGTTAATGCGTTCGACGCGTTAATGGCCGGGTGTGCTCCGGTCCCCACAGTTGTGGTGGTGCTTACTCTAGAGTATTCCGCACTGCGTCGTTCCTCCGTCACTCACGTGGTAAGGATTCGTCGCATCATGATCATTTTATTGCGTTATTAGCGCTGATGAGACTAAAGGAAAGAATGAACGAGAGAGATAATCCATGGCGCACCAAAGGAGACCAGTGTGTATCTCTGTGTGTCTCTGTGCGTGTGTTGCCGTCGTTGTGACACCAACTGTCTCTCCTAAAGTCAAGCACTCGGACTTATAAGCAACACCGCTCGGTAAGAGTGAGTCGTGCGTCCGTGATGGTTGTCATGTTTCAAGACTGAAACTGTTTTTTGAACTCGCATATAATATTCTTGTGATTAGCGGAATGGGCAGAAATGATTGTGGCATGCGCAATCCCTCATGAGCCAGTGGGGAGTGTGTGTCGTTGTGTTGTGCGTTGAAGTTTGCGGAGAAATCTGCACGCGCACAGCATGGCATGTCCTTTATAACCTTCTTGTATGTCGACATAAGACTGCCACAGGCTCCTCGTGCCAAGAAGCGTCAACTCTTCCAAGTACGCGTGCGAACGGTACGAGTGTGTGCGTTGTGTTTCCAGTTGTGAGACCTGTTGGTTGTTGGTTGCCTGATAATATGTTCAACGTACTTTCTCGGCTTTAGGAGACTGCATTTTGGCCACACCTGAAACCTCGGCCTCGCGTATTATTTTCCCAGCATATTGCCAGCGTAATTTTGTGATGGTCGAATTAAGAAACGAGGAAGCCTGCAAGCCAGTGTTTGTACGGTGGTGGGACAACCACGATGCGCTGATCACGCCGTGGAACCTATCGAGTCTTTTCAGCTGAATTCGTATGCATCTTCTGGGCGAAGACCGTCTTTTTCGCCAGCTCACCGAAGGCTATAAATATTTGCAAAATTATGAAACTGTGGTTTTTTGGTGAGTGTTTGGTATCTTTGAATGGTTCGTTTGCAAGGTTTGCGGTAAGACTGTAGTGGGGGCCCCTGCTGCATCTACGCGTAAAAATTGCTGCTGGGCTCTGGGCTGGCCGACCAGCTTATCCCTGGTTAGAATTTGTATCTTCGAATGCGTTTGCATGAACGAAATGATGAGTATTGGATGAGCATACATGTACTGCATTAATGTAATCATTGGGTTATGAAAAAATGCATGCATGAGTATGCTTGGCATCAACTAACCGCACACGGAAGAGTTGGGCGCGGCACGGGGAGGCCCTTTCAAGTGGTACAAAGATCGACGGTTTGATTGTTTCTGTGCTTCGATTTATTTGCCGTCGGTATTAATGATCGAACATGCATACAACAGAACAACAAATCCAGAGTTTTTACGATACACATATTTTGTGATATTAATGCATGTGTGCAACCTTGTGTTGCGATACATCCCTGCACACATGTGACTGGCGAGTGCATGACTGTAGTGGTCTCTATGCGCGCAAAAATTAACCAGTAACACACGAACTGCGTGCGAGTCGCGTATTATTCATTGAAAATAACCATGTTGCTTGCGCGTATATGTATGCTTTTGTTTGTAGCCCGTCACGACTGCTTAATACGATAGTACGTCACACGTGGCGGATGCAACTGAGTATGTGTGTGCGTGTGGGCTATTGGGTTCACTGAGTTAATTAATTCAAACAATCATACCGCTATGCATTATTATAAAAAATGAAAATAAAATAAAAACGAAACAAAATATTAATAATAACAATACATTATGATGCGTTGTCTCGGAAGTCCGTTGAGAAAATTACAATGCATGAGTCGTCTTCGTCGTCCAGTCCGGGCGTGAGTTCGTCTATTTCTTCTTTTGCCTCCTCCCAGTCGGGAGGTCGCTCATCACCACCGTTATCGTCGTCCAAGTCGGACGCGGTATCGAGTAGGTCACTATCCAAGTCGGATAAGTGCATTGCATCTTTGTTGCCCGAGTCGGGCGCAAATGTAAGTGCGTTGTCGTCCAGTTCGGATACAACACCATCATCACCGCAGTCCAAGTCGGACGGCACCAAAAATACAATGTCACTGTTACCCAGTCCGGGCAGGCAGACAAACACAAATACTTCGAAAACTAGTAGTTCTAGTAATACTATGCCAGTAGCGTTCTTGTCCTCGGCGACTCAAGGTTTCTTGAATCGACGCAGAATAATTAATAAAAGAAATCGTCTATCTAAATTGTGTAATCAACACTTTACAAAGCATCTTAAGGATGTTCAATTATGGATGGAAGCAGCATATATGCTTCGTCGTAATTCTCGTACAAGTACACGTGTTGTACCTGCTACTGTACCCATTAATAATATTATTAAAAATGATGATCCTGAAAAAGATACTTCTTTTTCAAACGGGCCTGATGGCTCGTCTAGCACTACCTCAGATGGTGCGAATGTCCCGGCTAGCGACGATGCTAGTGGCTCTCTTTTTGAGGATCCGGACAATCCAACATTTTTTAAACATCATCATCATGCCTTTGATCGCATGTTGGGGTATAATAACTGCTCGTGTTCTTCTTCCCCTGTCTCAAATTGTGAGACGCGCATTTTTAAAATGACGCAGAACATCAACATTAAAACTGGTGCTCCTCTTTCTCCGCACATGTCTGTGCCGCATTCGCACGAACCACCCCGATATGGGGGTCGCTGTGATGCTGAAGAAAAGAAGAAATTAGAACGGGTACTACTTAAGCACTGTAAACGCGCAACAAATGCCGGTTTACAATCGCGATCCATCATTGCACATTTGTGCATGCTTGATGACAAGCATAAAAAGAGCCAGGCAAGACGTCAGGCCAACATTTTAAAACAACACGTATTGCGTATGGAAAAACATTCTCAATCCAACGAGATCATTACCGGAAATTATTTTTATGATTCCGCATGGTTGGATTCGGGCACGAGTTTTCACTACGTCAGTCCGCGCCTTCAGCAACATCTTTCTGATGTTGTCATATACGACGTGCACGAAGAAGTGCAGGCCGCTGGAGGTACAAAATTAGCAGTAATCGGTCACGGTTATCTGGAACCTTTACGAATAAAAATAGTACGGGGATTAAATTGCTCCCTCATCTCAATTTCTGGACTTTGCAAAGCTTTTCCGCAATGGTCCGTCGTATTTAACGACAGCAACGCGTCATTTGCACGTATTGAAAATTCTACAATAACAAAACAAATAAAAATTGGCAATTTAGCCACAAATAATGGACTTTACAAGTCTACGTGGAGTCTAGTCAAGACGCTTGCACACCAATTACAATCTTCTAAACAAGAACAAATTCAGCAAAAAAGGATACCGATCCCGTCGTCGTACGAAGCTACGTACGCCGTCGAGGACGACAGCAACAGATATGCAAACACCGCGTATTTGTGCTATCGGTCTTACGGATCAATATAAAGAAGCGCACAACTCGTTACTTCATACGAGTACGCTTCGACAACAAGTAAAAAGGGGCTTTATTAAAGGTCTCCCTCTATTTCAAACCAACGCACGAAAGATGCTCGGCCTCTGTGATGCCTGTGCTCGTGTAAAAACATGCAAAGTCAATGTGACGTCGCATGAGGTTCGCAGCAAAAAGAAAATGCGAGCCGCGGATAAAAAGATACTCAAAAATATTCGTTCTCAGAAGCAAGTGACAAGTACGCAGGTATTGCCTCCTGCTGTGCACTTTCGCGAAACAAAAATAAATCATTTTTTCGAAAAAGTATCCATGGACATTCTCCATTTTCGAAAGAAAGGCATTAACCAAAATGGTAAATCCACTGTTCGATACCTACTAGTTGTGGTCGACGCATTGTCGTCCTATACATTTAATGAGCACATGAATGCTCAAAATGCGAAATCTGTTCGCGCGGCACTACTTTCTATTTTAGATCGTGCCACAGTCCTAAACAGATCCATTTTGGATCGATATAAAAATAAAAGACTAAATAAAAAGGGCCAAATACAAATAGATGTCACTTTAAGTGACCGTGCTCGCGTTTTTCACCCGTCGGTGCGCGACAACGAAACAAAACTCTCTGCCGCGAAAGATAAATGGCTTTCGTGGGCACGTACCCATCTTGGCGTGCAATCAGCTACGTGGAGTAGCGCATACTGTCATCGACAGAACGGGAGAGTGGAAAAACACAATCACATACTTGCGAATGATATTCGACTCCAGTTAATACGGTCGCCTCTAAAACTGCATTACTGGGCTGCTGCCACTCGGCAAGCAGAGTATTTGCGTGCACGTTTGTATACGCGCGCAAATAAGGGAGGAATTCCACCTCACCAAATGCTCACTGGCATTGTATTTGACTTTACCGACGCCAAACAACGCCGCCTCGTGGTCCCGTTTGGGGCACCTGGTACCTGGAGTATTCCTTCGGAACAACTTCAAGGTCAAGGTAAATTACGCGATCCTAATAAGCGCGCATTTTTCCTTGGCGTAGAGGATGTCCAGAAAGGCAACATCCGTGTTCTCATTAACAACAAAATTGAAGTAGTCTGTGGTTTACACACTACCTGGAACACCACTGACACGCATAGCTGGCATTTGCCATCGACTACGGCTGTCACAAAAAAGGGCATAGTGCAATTAGCAGATCCCACAAGAGAAGGCTTACAACCTCCTCCTCCGCCAACTTTAGTGGCGAGAGACCCTATTACAAACGCACGCATTGCTGACCCAGACGATATTTCCTCGTCGCAGCAAGGGAGGAGCAGTTCCGGCAGATTGCCAGTTAATACTGCAACGAGTAAAATAATAGCCTCGTCGTCGTCGTCGTCGGTGCGTATATCGTCATCGACGCAGTCGTCCAATTTGGATGCAGATTCTTCTTCTTCTTCATCGACAAATATGTCGACGACACCGTTGTCGCCTAATATGGACACAAACTCTTTATCATCGTCGTCGACAAGTCTGTCGGCGCAACCATCGTCGCCCAGTTCGGGCACGGAATCGTCGCCCAGTTCGGGCACGTCATCGTCGTCGACAAGTTTGTCGGCGCCATCACCGTCGCCCAGTCCGGGCACGGAATCCTTCTCGTCACCGTCACCGACAAGTCCGTCGGCGTCGTCGTCGCCGTCCAGTTTGGACGAAAACTCTTCCTCTCCGCCGCCGACAAGTCTGTCGACGTCGTCGTCGTTGCCCAGTTCGGGCACAAACTCTACATCATCGTCGTCGACAAGTCCGTCGTCGAAGTCGTCATTGCCCAATTCGGGCACAAGTTCTTATTCTGATTCCTCCTCCTCGTCGTCGACAAGTACGTCGTCGACGTCGCCGCTGCCCGTCTCGGGAGTGGATGGATCGCTACTATCAAAAACACCGTTACCAACTGCAAAGCACAATCAAGTTCATGAGCGTGTTGGTGCAGAACCAGAAAGCGAGACTCCTCGTCGCAGAAATAAAAAGCGTAAAAGAAAACGCCCGCAACAATTCTCGACAAATACTGCTGAGGCAGGTCGCATGGAACGGTATAAGAAAAGAATAGAACATTTAATACTGCGAAAGTTCACAGATGATGGTGGAACAAATCGTTACTACGTAGGTATTGTTACCGAAATAGTGAACAACGGGAAGCACCCTTTCTTGGTCGCCTACCCTCCAAGGCAACATGACACCGACACAACGTCCTCGTTATTTTACGACTCAGAGACGTTAAGTGAGGAAGAAATTATCTCCTTCAATAGACGATGGAAGCGTGCCATCAAAAAGAGAGATAGTAAAGTACCAACTTGGAAAAGAGTTGTAAAAAACGCACTACCCGAAATTAAAGACGGGACGTGGAAAAATAAATTACAACAACAAACACCCGAAGAAAAAATCGGGCAAATGATTCACATGCTAAATGTGGTCGGAACTCTGGAAAATGATAAATTTCAAATCCGTCCCTGCATAGAACCACCGCAATCCGCAAAGACGTGGGAGCAATGCATGCAAGATCTCGAAAATGAGCTTGAGGGAAATCGTGAAGCGGCTCAGCAAGCATTTTGCATGCTGACTGACCCAAAACAACAAAAAATCATGGCGGACAGTGTCCAGCAAATATTTGCAGCCATACAAACTAAAGAAAAGGTACCTCGTACGTCAATTAACTACGAGCCTAAAAATTATAATGATGCTCAAAAATGTACTCACTCATCCATGTGGATAGACCCCAAAAATTCTGCTTTCGAGCGAGAATGTAGAGGGATGGCAGAAACGCAGACCTTTGAGGTTGTTAGCGTAAAAGATGTCGACCGTTCGGCCGGCGAGAAAATAGTACATTCCTTCACATTATTCAAGTGGCGTCCCCACAAAGACACTATTGAAAAGCAAGCAAAGTGCCGCGTAGTAGTGAACGGCAGTAGACTTGCTAGAGAGTGGGACTATACCTATGCTGGTGTAGTTCGAGCATCCACATTCAGAGTATGGTGCCGTCTTTGCGCATTCTGGCGTCTAAAGACGGTTGGTGCTGATCTGACCCAAGCGTTTCTTCACTGTCCATGTGAGGAGAGGGTATTCATACGCCCTCCGGATGGTTTCCGCTCATATTTGAAAAACAAAACGGATGGCGAGTACGTCAATCCAAAAACGCATTGTCTTAAATTAAAGAAATGGCTGTATGGTCATGTTAAAAGTGCACGGGCATTAGCCGAATGGATCAAGGATGTGTTAGTCAAAAGGCTTGGCTTCACGAGATCTATGCACGATATCGGGTTATTCCATCGCATTCGCGAGACAAAAAACGGACCCCAATTTACTCTGATGACAGTGTTCGTCGACGATCTTTCGATCGGCTCAACCACCTATGAGGAGGCTGAGGGAGTAATTGAGAGCCTCATCAAGGCGGGTATGAAGCTCGAGTCCGAGCGTGACCCTACTCGATACATCGGTTTCCAATTGGAGCACTTGAACGGAGCTATCCGTTTATCCACTACCGACTATGAAAAATCCATGGTAGAAAAGTATGATGGTGCGGACGGAAAGCGTCTGAAACCACGAAAACTGCCTGCAGACCCATCCATTACGATGGTGCAGATGCAGAAAGCCATGAAAGAAAGAGGGTCGTCTGATCCTGCTCGAATTAAAGAAGCAAAGTCGATCGTCGGTGCAGTACTATATGCTGCTGGTCGTACCGCCCCTTCCACCTGTGCTGCAGTAATCCAACTGGCAGCTACAGCAAACGCACCTACTGACCTATTTTGGCGTCAGGCTAAATGGCTACTTGGCCATTTTAAGCAACGGGTCGTTGAAAACGTCGGAATAATGTATACCTGCGTAAACGACACCGAATCACTCTTCCCTCGACTTGAAATTATTTCTGATAGTGCGTTCGCTAGTACGAACGACTATAGATCAATGGGTGGGTGGTTATGTTTCCTAGGTGGGGAACTAATTGATTATAAAAGTGCGCTAACTAAGATAATCTGTTTGTCAACAACAGAAAGTGAGGCATGCGCGTTTTCCGACGCATGTCGCGCGGGGCTGTACTTCAAACAGCTGCTATCCCAATTCGGGTGTCATATTGACAAAATCTACAGTGCTGTGGATAACCAGGCTCTATATCAAGTCGCAAATCAAGGTCAATTGAAATTGGCACGCCACATCGACTATCGACTACTTCACGGTCGGATGATGGTGGCGGATGGTCTAATGAAAACGGACCATCTCGGTACGCATCATATGCTTGCCGATGTTATGACAAAAAGCATGCGATTAGGAAGCCAATTCAATTATCTGAGATCATTGTTTATGGATGTCCGATTTGAAGTTCGTCGCAATGACGACGATGATTCCAAACACGAATGATCCAACGTACAAGATGTCGTTTATACGATACGTACGACGGGTTTTTTAGCGTTCAGCTTTTTCCCGTACTCGTCGCCGTCGACTAGTCGTCGTCGCCTGCACAATTCAATCCGAATGTGCAGCAAAGGTAAGTACAACGGGTTTGCTATTTAGCATTGTCCGCTTGGTGCTGCCGTGAGCTGATCACAACAGCAAGGGAGGATGTTGGGACGAATGCTGACACTTCCCCATTGTACGATTAGTGCAATATAAGCTGTACGATTAGTACTACAAGATATACTCTCAGGGCTCACTGATGTCAAATCAGTCCGCCTGAGGATCTAAACATCTGGGCTAGCATGTCCAGAATAGTGAGAGTAGATTGATCTGCTCTATCGTCGTTATTGTGGTGGTTTGAAAGTGACCCAGCGGGTTCTGACCGAAATAATGACCGACCGCATGATCATCGTATTAACGAGATCATATAAACAGATAACTAACTCATCATGCAATTACTACTCGTATCGTGTATACGGGTACGCATGATTTGATGTTACTCGTATGTTGTATTATGGGACATGCACAAGTGATGCAATAATAAATGTTCTATTATACTACGAGGCATGCACATAACTACATGTTAATGTATATATTAAATACGGAGTAAATGCCCGTGACTACCGACTACCACGAAAGCGGGGCACGTGCCTTTTCTCCCCTCTTTTTCTTTCCCTTCTTTTTCTCTCCCTTTGTCCGTCCTTGAACTTCGTTTGAAAGCAACCGAGCTGTCGGAGACAGACTCAGGAAATATCCTCAGTGAGGAAGCGAGCAAAGGTCCAGAGTGAGAACAGACTATCGGGCGGTCACTAGTTGTGACCGTGTTGCCGTGTGCTGCAAGTTGCAGTGGTTCTCGGAAGGTATGTAATAAAACATCTCTGTGATTCCTAATCTTTCTTGTCTTGTACGTGTTAATGCGTTCGACGCGTTAATGGCCGGGTGTGCTCCGGTCCCCACAGTTGTGGTGGTGCTTACTCTAGAGTATTCCGCACTGCGTCGTTCCTCCGTCACTCACGTGGTAAGGATTCGTCGCATCAAGTAGTGCTGTATACGTGTACCCTAGGGTACTATTACCAGTAAAGCTCCACGCTACGCGATGCGCAAGTATCTCACACGGGGTGCTTTTTTTTAAAAAACATATGTTATTCAAAAGTCTATAGTGACAGATTGTATGGTTCATGGCGGACAGCGGTATGACTACTTGCATACCGTACTCTCGACCCACGACAGCGGTATGACGACAACTTGCAGTAGACGGTTATATCCTCGTATACGGTACACGGTACAGGTAGTAGCCGGTATTTGCAACATCGTTCGGAAACGTTTTTCTATACCAGTGCATGTAATTGGCCATGATCAACATACTCGTATGCAAATTTTACTATATAAAATTGTATACTGACTGACGTATCTTTTTTTTTTGCATTTAGCACAATAATAACATACTGCACACCGGTACCGCGGTAGTACTCGTACTCTACTCGTGCAAATACCTTTTATGTTGGCTCGATTTCTCATCTTTTGCAAATCGAGCGTGACGTACGGACGAACGAACGAACGGACAAAAATAGCGTAACAGAACATTTTTAAAAACACCCCCCCCCCCTGGAAAGAAAGAAACAGAAACTATCTCATACATACTGATTTTAAGTAGGACTCACAGGACCGTGTAAACACGTGTGCGTATTATTACTACTATACTACTAGCTATAGTATCTATGTATGTATGTATGTATGTATGTATGTATGTAATTCGCTAAGACAGTAGGCTGGGCAATTGCCCATACCGAGTACAGCGCGTATTTCTGCCCACTCTAGTAGATCTAGTATCTACCACGGTCCCTCTAATCGGTTGGTCTCGAAAGATC
>Ga0099798_10415_pt1 | contig 14489 bp, 16 predicted proteins | sample Uncmet_Sort29A_1_FD_89870 | JGI IMG/M metagenome (GOLD analysis project Ga0099798, IMG submission 89870) | Marine eukaryotic communities from CALCOFI LINE 67, Pacific Ocean - CN13ID_Sort29A_1 | ecosystem: Environmental > Aquatic > Marine > Oceanic | place: Pacific Ocean: Monterey Bay | collected...
GTGTGTCACGCTCCTCTCTCTGAGTCGTAGAGTGCTCTCTGTGAGCCATAGAGGGCTCTCTCTGAGCCATAGACGGCTCGAACCCACGACCTTTCGGTCGCGAGGCGGATGTCTAACCCACTGAACTACCGGGCAATAAATCAAATGGATGGTCAGGTGGCTCTATTAGATGAACCTTCGGTTGCAATGACGCCCTTCAGACACTGGCGTCTTACTTGTCGTTCCAGAATGATAAATAGAGTAATACAAGAAAACAACCTCGTGTACCGCAAAGGGCAGGATATCGAAAACGAGTAGTAAAGTTCATACACGATAACTTCTTCATCACTTATAAGTTTCCGTGCTGTGGATGTCGATCTAGAATTTCGTTCATAGCTAGTAGGACTGGGTGCCCATCGTCTGTGAATTACGTCGACCACTTGAATGCTTGTCGACTCTGTGTGGTGATGTCCTCTGGTGCTGATTTTTGCACAGATCGAAAGGGCTCGGTCTCCACTTTCGATCCGTGCCAAAATCAACAGCAGGACATCACCACAACAACCTCCAGACCAATCTCGCTGGCCATGAATTTCTTGTGAAGTAAAAGCTAAAGTTCATCTTTGTGTGCAATTCAAGTTTCCGAAAGGAAGATTCACAAGATTGTTTTTTTTTGCGCGCGGACAATTTGCGGACTTATGCTGCATGAACTTTATTAATGGAGGGTTTGAAATCAGGAGGGTGCAGCGATCGGCGGTCCTCGAAAACTCAAATACTCTCGTTTTCAAACCGACGCATCAACTAGAGATATTCATGGAAATCCAGGACCCCCTCACGCATAACGCAATGTTATATCCGCGTGTATTATGTATTTTGTGTCATACACGATACAGTATTACAGTAGTCTCGGGGTAGTTGGCATCGACTTTGCTTATCACTTTTTGCAAGATACGCACAATGTGAATTCTGAAAGCTTTGGGAAGAATCGACCATGCCCTGGCGTGGTGGTGTCCTCAGGCACTGATTTCAAAATGAATCAAGAACTGTTACTGCGCTCTTTCGATCCGTTCTGAAATCAGCTCCTGAGGACACCACCACGCAACAATATGGTCGATTCTTCCCTGTGTCCAGAATCCACATTGTGCGTAACTTGTATAAAGTGATCAGCAAAGTCGATGCCAACTACCCCGAGACCGGAAATCTAGATCGGAAATCATTGTTTCGTCCCGCCTCCGGGAGCCGGCACTGGAATCCGCCCAGAGACGGCTTCGATCCAACTTTACAAACACACATGCATGGTCCAACGCGTACTCGGGATGGCGCCCAACTGCACGATGGTCCACGTATCTACAAGAAGATCGTTGATTAGGCTGGCCACAATTTGGTTGCACTCTTTTTACTCGGCAGGGTGATGTCCCGAGATGCTGATTTTGAAACGGATTGAAAGCCGATTGTCACCGCCTTCGATCCGTGCTAGCATGAGCGGTGTCCGACATACGCATGCCGAGCTATGGCACTATTGTTTTTTCCACTTTCGACTGCTTATATTTGGACGTGTGGTTTGCACGCTGACGGTCATTCTCTTGCAGCAACTTCACACTGCAATTGTATGCTGAATGTCTGGGCAAACTCAAATCATCATTGTAATTCAAGACCCAACGAAGTCTGATTCCTATCATGATGTGTGCTGCCAGAATTTGCGGACCCAATTCCACTGTGGCCGAAGTCGCACTCGACGGCGAGAAAAACGCGACCGTCCATGAGAACCTCGTAGAAAGAGTCACATTGCAGGACCAATTCTGATGAATCAAAATATACCCCCTTGTTCTCCATTTTTTGTGTAAGCATTTTTTGTAATTATATATTGTTGCAGTATCACCGCCTCGAAATACAGAACCCGTTGGGCCCTACGTTTTGTTTTACAGTACCTCCCACTACTTACAATGGACCGTGTAAAACAAATTTTAAACCATCAACAAAACCCTCATAGCTTCAATCCTGACGACGCTTGATCAGGCCCCCGAAATCTTGAGGCTTCAAACTGCAGCTCCCTTGTGGATGTGTGCAGCGCACCCGGATGCCCTCGTGAACCGCGGCCGGGGAAATCTGGAGAGAGTGCAAGAACGAAGAAAGTCAACTGCTTGGGTAATTGAGTTGCCGCATCAAGTCAGACGCGCAGAAGCGGAGACTTTGTGACCGACACAAATGATGACAGTGCCGAGGAATCTCCAGGGCTGATCATAAGTAATAAAAAAGTAAGTAAACGGTCGACAAAATCAGGTTAAATTCACCTTAATTCAGCCCCCCTGCTGTCAACCGCTTGGCATTAGCCCTGCTTATCGAATTACGGCACCGGTGATTCATGCCTCCAGTTTTCTAGAATCGCCAATGCGGTGTAACACACCCGTGTGCTTCGTACCGTCATGTCTGTGTCTTCCGGACATTGCCAAGCGAATCTGAAAGGGACACAAAAATATATAGCATGAACATTACTTCCGTCCGACCATATTCCGCGCGCTTGGCAACGCGTGCCGTCACTATACACAAACGAATCTGAGTTCAACGATGAAGATGGACCACAGTGCCAATTATAAGTAGTCGAAATTAGTCGGCATAAAATATCGTTACAGCTCGGCGCCGCGAATTGAGCGCGAGAGAATGCCCCCGGGTGTGAACGGCGTTCCAGGGAATGCCCCCGGGTTTGAGTGTCCCTGGGTTTGAATGCCCCCGGGGTGATGTCCTTCGATGCTGATTCAAGCGCGAATCGAAACTGAGTGTCTGCGCTTTCGATCCGTGCTCTAATCAACGCCTGAGGACGTCACCACGCCGGGAGCCGCTTTGACTACTTACCTTCGTTGTTAAAAACGTCAAAACCCGGCCGCGTTTTTTATTTTCGCGTTAAAAAAACATGTTATTTAGACGTTTTTTTAAAGTGAAACGTTTGTTTTTTCTGTAGGTGTCGTTTTCGTGGTTGGAGCATCTTTTGAGGTCGGTAGTTGCCAATGTTGTTGTTTTTGGAGCGCTCACAACGAGTTGGACCCAAAAATCGCACACCCGAGTAATGATCGACCGATTTGCAACTTTCGTTTTTTCTCCAAAAATTGTGATAACCTTATCTTTCTTAGACCATAGGAAATGGAAATGGTTTTGGAAATGGAAACGGAAATGGAAATGGAAATGGTCGGCGCCAGAAATATTTCCATGGAAATGGAAATATTTCCATTTTCAAAATTACCAAGTTTTTGTGATGGTGTCCATTTGCAATGATTTTGGTACGGATCGAGAGATCTCTGCGAGCCCTGTCGAATTTATACACTTTTGATGGAATTCGACACCAAATGAACCGAAAACGGCCGTCCTCAAAATTTCCATTTCCATTTCCAGGACAAATATTTCCATTTCCATTTCCAACATTGGAAATGGAAATGGATTTGGAAATGGAAATGGTCGGAAATTCAAAATATTTCCATTTCCTATGGTCTAAGTTATCTTTCACTCGAAAATGTGCACATGTGCGACCACCTTACCTTCCACTCGAAAATGTGCACATTCCTGCAACCCTGGTTGCGGTTGTTTCCAAGTTCCTGTGGCACACCTGGTTGGGGCAATACCAAGTCGCTCTGGCCGTTTTTTTTCTTCTAGTTTTTTGTAGTTTTTTCAAGGGCCGATCCGGTAATGCAAGGGCCGATCCGATAATGCAAGGGCCGATCCGATAATGCAGCCAAGATGTGAGGGTCGATCCGGTGTTTTTTTTTTCAAGGGCCGATCCGGTAATGCAGCCAAGGTGTGAGGGTCGATCCGGTAACATAGTCCCGAGGGCCAAGCCCCCAAAATCCGAAGGAACCGAAAGTCACGGGGTGATCCCAAAAACATGTTTTTTGAAGAGATCTCATGGAGAGGATCTCGGAAATATAGTTGTTTGCCATTATCGATGGAATCATGGTTACATTTTCCATTTTTGAATTTCGAGAAAAAACGAACTTTTTACTCTAAAAAACATGAAAATCTGAGCTGCGCCGAAACGCGTTAAAAAAAACGCGTTTTCTTTAAAAACGCGAAACGCGTTTTCAACAACTAAGCTACTTACCAGTTGCCCTGCATCTAGGCAAGATGTTTGGACATCTGACTGAGATATTTCATCGAGCGCTCTCGAACCGTTGCAGAACAACTCCTGAGGGCATCACTGCGTCGAGGTATGACGATGTGAGGCTACTACGGGTATGCACATTCAGTGGGACCGGTCAAATCGTTGGAAATACAGATCCAGACCCGAATCTAGACCTATCAGAACCGGGTCTGGTTATTGATTACACAGAGCTATGCCCCCTTTCAGATGGTGCGAAACCTGACTTTTTTTCAAACTTTTGAGACCTTCAGCGCGTAGTCTCAGGGGTTAATCAATTCATCACGACCGTCAACGCGCAACAAACCATGAAAGTTGGTATGATATTGTCCCAAGCTTTCGACTACCTAATCGTCGTCAGGGGAACCATTTTGGCTCAAGTCCCCTGACGAAGATTAGGCATTCGAAAACTTGGGACAATACCATACCAACATTCATGGTTTGTTGCGCGTGGATGGTCGCGATGGATTGAAACCTGACTTTGTTTCACAAAATGCAAGTCGGCTGATTACTCGCAACAACTTCTCCCCCGCGTTTTGTCACCGTCTCAAACAGGATTGCTAGATGTGGTTGGAAGACAGGACCAAATTAACACGCAACAATTAAAAGACGCTCTTTTGTTTCAAGACGTTTCCTCTAAATTGTTCAGACGTGCATCGCTGCTTAATTACTCGACATGGTGGCCGCGAGCGATGTATGAACACCTCGCAAACAGTCGTTGACAGAAACCAATGCTGATCAATTGTACTGCTTAGGCGAACACCCAATTACACGAGCAATTCTGAGTAGTCGAAATGAGTCGAAAACTGTTCCACCAGACGTCGCTTTTGGCACGGATCAAAAACTGTTAGTCCGCGCGTTTGATCAGTACCGAAATCAGCGTCTAAGGACATCACCGCGCTTAGTCATAGCCACCTCGACTTCTGCCTACTTTCGACTACTGAGAATTCGCCCTTACTGCTGGTGAAAATTACCGAAACCCTTTTTTGAACGACTCAAATAAGCATCGCGATTCGAGAATCGAGATTCGGGTTGTGATGCCATATGCCAATCTATCTGCTGTGCAGCTGTTCGTTGGTACGTGCAACTTCCCTCTTGGCCAGTCTTCGGGTAGAGGTACGCCCCGGCCGCGACCGTGATCCTCGGATACCACTGCAATTACAGACAAGGCACACGCTCTTCAACAGTAGTCTCGGCGTAGTTGGCATCGAGTTTTATGATCACGTTTTGCCAGTCACGCACTAGGTGGAGTCTGGACACAGGGAAGAATCGGTCATACCCTGGCGTGGTGGAATCCTTAGAGCTCTCACTGCGCTCTTTCCACCCGTTGTAAAAACAGCTCCCAAGGACGACACCATGCCAGGATACCGTCGATTCTTCCCTGTGCCCAGAATCCACATAGTGCGTACCTGGCAAAAAGTGACCAGCCAAGTCGATGCCAACTACCCAGAGACTACTGTATATTGGCATGGTGATGTACTCATAATCTTGCCACGATTTGATTCACCCATACAGTAGTCTCGGGGTAGTTGGCATCGACTTGGCTGATCATTTTTGCCAGGTACGCACAATGTGGATTCTGGACACAGGGAAAAATCCATATATTGGCGTGTTGGTGTCCTTAGGAGCTGATTTCAAACCAAATCGCGAGCTCTCACCGCGCTCTTTCGATCCGTTGTGAAATCGACTCCTGAGGACACCACCACGCCAGGATCCTCACTGTGTCCAGATTCCTCGATGTGGTCGACTACTTTTTCGAGATTCCAACTACAGATAGCGCACACGCTCTTCTAAGGTTCAAGAACTCACAGCCTACAGTACTCTCGGGGTACTTGGCATCGAATTTTACTATGACGGTATGCCAGATACGCACGATGAGGGTTCTGGGCACAGGGAAGAATCGACCATACCCTGACGTGGTGGTGTCCCCAGGAGCTGGTATTACGACGGATCGAGAACGACGCCTGTGGTGTTGGTGCATCAGGTAATTAACGCAATACCCCGGCGTCACCATAGGAATCACAGAACCATACAACTCGACGATTCCGTATCTTCGCGTGGTGATGTCCTCAGTTGCTGGTTTGAGGTTCGCGGGAAGGAACTGGCCGGCCCTCAACTTTCAAAAGAATCATCAATCGATTCCAGAAGACATTACCACGCAAACATATAGGCGATCCGAACCAGGGCGGCGACGTCAACGAATCCACAATCAACATCCGGTTTCACGTCCCTATACCTGGCGTCGACCCGCGACCGCACCACGGGGAAGTGGACCCGCGGCGGCCAAGCTTTGTAGTGCGCATGCGGGGAAGAGGACCCGATCTCGCGAGACGACATATCGGGCCAGGTGCCAGCACCTTGAGCTCTTTCAATGTTTGTTCCATCGGGGATGGGCACAGATAATAATTTCAGCATCAGATCGAGGCCTGGCGCAAACGAAGTCGGATTAGATCACATCAAACCATGATCTGATCTGTACATCAGATAAAAATGTGATGAATGGATTCATAACTTCGGTTCGGTTCATTCGTTGGCGTGGTGATGTCCTCAGGTGTTCATTCGTTGGCGTGATGTTTTTTTATTCGTTGGAAAGCCCTGAACATCAGCTTTCCAATGAATCCAAACTCAACACCCGAGGACATTAGCATCCTAAGATATAGGAAAATTGAATCATGGCTAAGATTTGATCTGATTGTGGATCATTAGATTCTTTACAAAATCATATCAGATCACGACGTCGCGAAAATGCCGTCAGATCAGATCCAATCACATCTTGATTTAGCCTGTGCCCATCCCTAAGTACCATCGTGTCAGAGGCAAATGCGTTGTCGAGGAGTGCGTACAGGATGGACTTCGGGGTCGGTCACCCAGTGGGTGCCGCACTCCGTATGGCGGTACGACGACGCCGATCTCCAAGGCAGAACGTAAGGAAACAAGAAATACCAACGATTCGCTTACAATTCCTTTTACCCATGCCAATCGACATTTGCCTTTGGATTGGGAGTGGGCCGGGGGGCTTTCGCTTGCTCGCACCGTCACATGCCAATCGGCTTTTCCCTTGCGATTGTGGACCTCGTTACATGACACAATTAATGGCGCGAGCCCCCCCCCCCCCCCCGGTGCATGCACACGCTGTTGCAAAACATATGGGCAAAATGCGATTGCACCCGTTCGACGCTTGGTACAAATGCTCCCCCCCCCCTGCACTGTCATCGGACTTCTGCCCGGGCTTCGCTTCGGGCGGCCTGAAAATGGCCATGCCCAACGACACTCCCCCTTCGACTGCTTTCACTTTTCAATTTCAAATGTTAAAAAATGGAAAAAAAACTGAGAGAAGGGACCTCTGCCTTTTATCCAATTGTCTGTACTTTATTGGATGAGTCAAACCTCTCAAATTGTGTATAGAATCGTACATACTCATCCTAATGGATTCGTATGAATAAAGGGTGGAGAATGTACTGGCTGTGGGTGTTGCCGGTCGGGGTCTTCTTGTTGGCGGCCTTTTGCCTCGTCAACAAAGAAGGGAAAAAGAACAGAGTCCACGGTGTTTGATTCCATTGAACACCCATCGTCAACTACTTCCGCCCATAACTTCGCATACTGCTGTCCTCCGGTGCTAATTATAACATCGTTGGAATGGTGGGAGTCGTCGCTTTCCAACGATGCCAAAATTAGCACCTGAGGACACCACCACGCGCAGTTTTGGATGAGTTCAGCTGGGGATCTCCACGTTGGGTTTTCAATAGAATCCAGAAGAAGGCGGGACAGGGTCTTTCGATTCAATGTCTGATTTGCAGGAACCAATTTCTGATTTGCAGGAACCTTGCTGCTGGGAACTTCCGTCATCAGCGAGGTCATGATTGAACTGCGCACCACTCCTGCCAAGACACCCACCTCTGGCATTGTACGCAGTAGACAAAGGCAGCCCATTCTTCGGTCTCGGTGAAACAAAAAGGACTAACACCCTTTTCAAACTTGAGTGAATTAGACATCAAAGGTCAACAAGAATTCGAAGTGATAAGCTGCCGACAATACTAAGCCTGCCACAAATCCAAAGCTTTTTTTGAAGGGCGTTAATTGCTTTCACATCTCTTTGGCATGGTGATGCATGCTTTCTGCGAGGTTGGACTGAAAGAGTCATAAATTTGACATGTTTGGCCCGCACTGCCCGCTCGATACAAAAGGACCAACTCCCTTTCCGACTTGAGAGATTCAGACATCAAGGCCAATTCGAAGTGATACGCGGTCCACAATTCTAAGTATGCTTACTGACTATCGTACCGGCCAGTAAACTTTCCCTAAGTAATGAAGTGATGAGAGGATTGGGAAAGTTAATTAGTTATTGGCGAGCTTGGCGAATCGAGGTGGGAAGTTTTCTCTATCTGATCTCGGCGGATTGGTGTGGAAGGAGGAGTTGGAAACGACTTCAGAGCGCACAGTAACGCATAGCAATATCTCCCGCCTTCCGGTGCAACGCGGTGCAAACTACTCCTCCCCCCACTTTAATCGACCCGGGTCGATGCTTTACTGTGCTAGAAATTTACAGGGTCTTGAAATCATTAATTGCGCATTTGGAGATTTATTGATCGAGAAGGCAGTGTCAATCGACGCCATTCTGCGAGTATGGTCGATTTAAGTGTGTCTTGATTGAGCGTGTCAGATTGCTACCACGAAAACCTAAAAATATCAACTGGGTCGATTGAAGTGGGGGAGGGAGTAATGCATTCCCAGTTCCAGCTAATGGTAAACACGAGGGCGCGCATGCGCGTAGCCCTTCACAAGAACTATGCACTGTCCAACGTTGCCCCAGTGGTGCAGACCAACACCTAGAGTACGGGCAACATTGGAAACGACACAATTGCGGCCCCGGCAATGGGGGGTTCGAAACGTTTCGAAAACGTTTTATTCGAAAGTTTTCGAAACCTTTTTATTCGAAAAGTTTCGAAAAGTTTCGAAATGACTCTCTTTTTGACTCTCTTGGCGATACACATACTTTCTGCGAGGTTGGACTGAAAGAGTCATAAATTTGACATGTTTGGCCCGCACTCACTGGCGCACTGCCCGCTCGAAACAAAAGGACCACCACCCTTTCCGACTTGAGCGATTCCGACATCAAGGCTAATTCGAAGTGATAAGCGGTCCACAATTCTAAGTAGTGAAAACTAGTGAGTACACAACCTCCCACAAATACAAAGATTTTTCCAGGAGGTAATTACTTTCACATCTCTTTGGCGTAGTGATTTGCATTCTTTCTGCCAAGTTGGATTGGAAAAGACATAGATGGCCAATTCCTCGTGACCTGATTCAACGATGGATTGAGTCTGATTGGAACCGTTTGTGTGCTTTCCAGGATGCCAGTGAGTGCGCGCACGTGTCAGTACATTACAATCGCGTGCCCTCAGTGGGGGGCACTTCAAATATAGACGATCATGCGAAAATCCTCGATAAAAACGGCACTTACTGTAACAAGTCAAAACAATCGCTCGTCACTCACGCAAAACCCGTCTGCCACCTCTGTGCGAGGCTAGCCTGTAGCACAAGGTTGAACAGCCTGGAAAAACGCCACATAATGACGGCACTCGACGCAGCGTCGCAAAGAAAGCTGCCAGCCAGGGAACGGGTTTACTGGCCGGTACGGTACTTGTTTAAGCCATGCAGTAAGTAATCAAACTTGCAGAAAGTATGTAGGTAACGATACTTTGTCGCATGCTTTAAATGTTTATCCAATTACATAAAGAAAACCCCGCTGTTGTATTTTGTGCGTGTCTGCGTCTGCTGCGTACGCCTTTCCAGGATACCCAGTCGTGACCTTTTACTTTTTTGGCCTTCTTCCCCATCTTCGAACGGTAGGGGACCGCAACTGCGCCACGGATTGAAACAACAGGAGCAAGGAGGCGGGGCAAAGAAAGCGCGGGCGGCGGTTATCGGCGAGTTGACTTGATTTCTGATTTGCAGGAGCTTTCCTAAATTACCTGGAATTTCGTACGGATCGAAAACTCTCCGCGAAATCTGTCGATTTTGTATAGTTTCGATTGGCCTCCGTACCAAATGATTCCCGAACTGTCATCACCGAAATTATCGCTTCAATTTCCAGGACCAAAATTTCCGTTGCCAGTTCAAACGTTGGAAATGAAATCGCATTTAGAAATGGTCGTCATCTCAAATATTATCATTTTGCATGGTCTAGGGGATGAAACTGCCCCCCTCCCAAGAAGCTACGTTGACACTTCCAGGAAGAAGAATTCACAGTCGCGTGGACGGCGTTTCACGGCTTATGCGGCGGATGGATGAGTCGGTAAGGCAGGAGATGGATGGAAAGAAACGATGCCACGAATCAGTGCACGCAAGCCACGACTACAAGAGATGCGTGGCCCGGTAAGGCCACCCAGAGATGGGGGGAACGCGCCGGAGCCAGGACACCAGGGCAACGGAGCCAGGACACCAGGGCAACAACAGCTCCGGAGTTGGCTCCACTTGCAGGGCCAGTTCTAAGTAGTCAAACGTCACGGCTCCGCATGGTGGTGTCCACAGGCGCTGAGTTTAGTACGGATCGAAAACACGGACCTCCAGCGTTCGATCTGACCTTTACTTACAGCTCAGATCGAGAACTTGGATCCTACCCTTCGATCCGCACAGGTGAGATCGAACGCTGGGGTTCTGTAGTTTCGATTCGTACTAAACTCAGCGTCTAAGATGAGCACGCCGGGCCATGGCGCCACAACGTTCCAACGACTTTCACTATCTTTACCACTGAGTTCTAACGACAGTCGTCCGTATAATTGTTTCGCCGGATGGAACGTTTAAACACCCTTCCATCGTTGTCTGCGTCACAAAACACAAAGAAACACTTAGACCACAGGAAATGGAAATGGTTTTGGAAAAGAAAAGTATGGAAATGGAAATGGTCGGCGCCAGAAATATTGACATAAGGGCCGCGAATGCTGTCTCGATTCCGCAGAATGGGAGGCGCAAAATCGTCTTTTATTGGAATATTCTCGCCTCCAAATTATCACGTTGTGGCCTATCTGAGGATTTATAATTGCATCAGACCTTCGTGGGCGGGTAGGGCGTACACTGCACAATTCCAAAGCTGTCCGTATAAGCCAACCCACCTTAGTCTTGAGAGGTAGGGGGAGGACTACAGGCTGGTACAGGCACGTGGTGCAGTACATACAATGTGTCCAAGCATGATCCGATGCTGGCAGAATTCTGAATGGTGTGAAATCCTGTCAAATGGTGTGAAATCCTGGCCTTTACGCTTGGCGATTCGTCAGTCGGAACGGACTACATCGTTCACAGGCATGCGAGACAACCAGGTCACTCAACCCTAACGTGCGTTGGCACTGCGGCGGCGCAACGGTGCGGACGAGGGCCGGCTCCCACTGCTCTTCTTGCGTCCCTTTCGCCGTCCCTGCCGCAGTGGCAGAGACCGAGGAGACAACCTGCGAACAATGAAAAACGTCTTTTTGACGGGGTTCTTCACAATCCATTCAAATTAAGACTAGCACCGCCAGGGGATCGTTTCACTCGGACGAAACACCACACGCGTGACGCGAGCCTCCCCCCTAATCGATCGTCACACACCTCACCAGACCCCCTGGTGCGGCGCGTGATGCACGTGTGATTTTCTTGTCGGCCATCTGAGACAGACCAGAAGAAAAGCGTGGCGGCTCGCGCCAACTCACACGTCAGCCAGGTTAGCAATACTATTTGAATCGCGCGCGGAGCTTGGGAGCAAAACTCACACGACTGCAACGAACCTCCTACCCCTCCTCTAATCGTCACACCGTCACACACGGGTGCAACCACGTTCGCCATCATAGCTCTCGCAATCTTGACGACAGTTTAGTGTGATCAAGTCAGCAACAATACGGTGAATACATGCGGTTTTGCTCTGGCGACGTACGCGCCCTTCCTGTTCAGCATGTCGATTTGCAATCGCTCCGGGGAAAGAAAGGCGAACCTAGGCGACACGTCAGACAGAATTGACCGATTCAAACGGCAATGAATAAGTCTACTACTACTACTACTGCTGCTGCTGGGCCTGATCATGGTGACAAAACTTGCGCACCAGTGCAAGGTGACAGGATCCAATCCAACATCGGTGAACGCGTATTGCCAACGCGGGATTCCCAGGTGGGCGATCAACAACCGGAAGTAGTCCGTAAAAGTATTCGCAATGAAGTACCTCAATGTGGCCACCGGAGCTCGTATCCAGACTACAGGGCTGGTTCTACCGCGGACAAAGAAATCTCAACGTTCAATTCGTGGCAGAAACAATACCGGAGGACGTCACGGCGCAAAACTATGGTTCTGTTGAATTCTTACTAGACTACATGACGCGATTTCCACCATCTCAGTCAACACAAAATATGAGTTGCGTATCATGGATAGGAACCACACATGTGTACCATCCACCAGCAAGGTCCTGGAACCACACCTCGAAGAACGCACCGAAACAATGTGCTGCCTGCTGGTCAGGCACGTCCGTTTGACCTCAACTTCAATTAAACGACAACGCCCTGCTAATGTTAAATCTGAGAGTTGCGAGCTGAATCTGGTTTCAAAACAAGATTATCGGCCGCACCTGCGGATCAGTGTTGCCTTTCTTGAACAGGAAGCAGACGGCGCCATGGTCACATTTATTGTCCAGGTCGAACGCCGCACCGCACTGGGCAGTCCGGGCCAGGGCAAACCGCTCCATCTTTGTCAGCGCCTGCAACCCAGGGCACATCATCGCGCTTCGGCCACGAAGTGTTGCGCTGTCGTTATGAGTGCGTCATGTCTGCTCGGAATGTGTATATTCCAAAGTGTTTTTTTTTTTTTCGGAATGGACAGAGGAAAAAGTTTCTCCCCCCGGAAATTGTTCCCTCCCCCAGGGAAAATAGTTCCCACCGCAACGGATGCCCACATTGCGTCGCCTTTTCGTATCGGCCATAAGTTCGTGTGGTGATGTCATCAGGCGTTGGTTTTTGATTCGTTAGACAACCCGGAGTCGGGGCTCTCCAGCGAATAAAGAAACAACACTGTCGTAAATTCAGGTCATTCGGAGTGTGTGGGGCTGGCCAAACACTCGTTTCCCAGGGGGAACACATGATTATAGGAATCAGCAACACTGCCGCTTGTGCCACGGACGGATGACGTGCCTACTGTGTCGGGCGAATCCCTCGAGACAACTTCTTCCAGGCGGTTCAGGTGGATGCATCCAAATGGAAATACCTAGGTCCCCAAGAAATGCGAGATACGGGTGCAATACAATACACCAGGCTGCAACGCCCGAAAGAAGGGACGCATGTCCACGTTCAATTCTCACGTTCATCGCATCATCGAAACGTGACCCAGTTCCATACTCAACGTACGTCGTTCCGGAACCGAACATTCCATTCCAGGTGCAATCCGTCGCAGATGTGCACGAATGCCTTGTAGTCGTCCGGCAGAACGTATGGTGCGTTTTCTCTTTCCCACTGCCTGCAGAACCAGTATGACAAAATGATAACTCCCGTTTCAACAATAGTTTTTTCTGTGAAAACTTCTCATAACCGAATTCTCATAAGCAAGATGCCCTGGTCTCAAGGACGCCAGTGCAAGCGAGGCTTGTCAACCTTGCTTTTTTGGCGGAGGCCATGACATCACATTAAAGAGAGACCCCACACGAAAACGGCACACCTACCTCGAATATATCCGCCCCACATTAAATAAAATGGGCTCTTTCCTGTTTGATCCTATTTGTCGTGGACAAATCGCAACGTGAAGGGCTCGTATTGCGTAAAAAAATAAACAAACCCAGAAGTACGCCACCTTGACAGGTGTTGCCGGAAGTCGCTCCAGCTGCATCACGTCGCAGACCTGAGGCGTTGAAAACGACGAGAATCATTATACCCACTTCCATAGGACTGATTCAGATGCCGACCCTATGCAACCATGCTTCCTTGTAGATTCCAACTGGTTAGAACATTCGTTGATCCGTTGCAAACACTCGCCAAGGCGAGTATGATCTTTGAATCCAATACAGAGAACTCGCAGGAGGCAACAACAGTAGTCAAAGTCATTAGTGCCACCATCCTGTAGCTATGGTTTCGAACTGAACGTGAAGATCAGAAGATCTCGCCACGGTGATCCAGGCCGCAAGGACTTCACAGTTTTGTTTGTTCGTCGCCACGCAAGTTCCTCTGGACTGGATAGCCACAACATCAGGTGCGAAAACTCCATGGACCACTAACGCCTACACGCTAAGTTTGCCCACTGCATTGATTCACCACGAACGCCTTTCCTAGTTAGTTTTTCCTACCCCTGGGTGTGTCTTGAGGAAGGATGCGACATTGAGGGCCATCCCGTCGAGGATGTCCCCGAAGGAACTCATCCGTGCTTCCACCATTGGTCACTCAGGAGC
>Ga0099798_10416_pt1 | contig 14471 bp, 11 predicted proteins | sample Uncmet_Sort29A_1_FD_89870 | JGI IMG/M metagenome (GOLD analysis project Ga0099798, IMG submission 89870) | Marine eukaryotic communities from CALCOFI LINE 67, Pacific Ocean - CN13ID_Sort29A_1 | ecosystem: Environmental > Aquatic > Marine > Oceanic | place: Pacific Ocean: Monterey Bay | collected...
TTCTGATCATGAATCGAGTGCAGTATGCTATTGTAGTTGTAGTTCTCCACATCATTGATGATCACTTCTGTACGTTTAAGGTAAGGTCCTAAGCAGGCAGGGGTGTGAAGCAGCCGTAAACTACGGGAGTATCCAGAAGCATGCAGCAGTGGCACTTTGGTACTCTACGAATCATGATGCGCATCTACAGTCTATCAAAAAGAATCGCATGGTAGTAATCTTGTGTGAGGTGGGGAAGTTATGCTAGTTAATATACCAATAGTACTTATTGCGTTTTATTGGGACAAGGGAGTGCGACAAGAGATGGTGAGAAAGGGGGGGAGATGGGCAGTTGAACACATCAGGTAATACGAAATACGTCAGGTAAACGAAAATCTTGAAGACGTCAAAAGAAACAAGTAAATAAGTAAGTCTTAATAGAGAGTCTAGTCTTTGAAAGGAATAGTGGGCAAGGGAGCGGGTGAGTTAAAAGTAGTGGGTGGAACTGTGGAATGGATATCGTTAAGAATCAGACTGGAGTCAGCGGGCTACGGGAGTGGGGATGAGGATTCCGAGGATCGCCACCAATGTAATATGTAATCGTCGTTATAGCATGACAAGCTGAAATCGTCACTAAAATGAGTACATCATAGGATACAAAACATCACGATCTAAAGTAGCGCATTCCGTGCAAGAAATTCTTCAAGAACAATCATCATCAACACGTCAGCGGTTCGTCAAAAAAGTAGAGCACGTCGTCAAAAAATAAATACCCTTAAGGTAACTTATACAAAATTGAACTCAGACTAGTAACTACGTCAGAAAAAATCTATACAACAGTTCAGAATCTCCTTGGACAGCCAATGCACATGACAGCCAATGCACCCGAAAAAGGCATTGAGATCGCAGGGGAAATCCAAGACTCAGAGAAACAACAAACTTTAGCTCCACGTCTTCGTCGCGGATGGGAGGATATCCGTACGATAAAAGAACTGAAATCGTTTGCATGAAATAATCAAATCATTATTTTGGCTCGGAATCGCAATGTTATTTACCGGGTGTTTTTTTTTCCCCCAAATGCTGTTTTCCATCAAGCTGTGGAGGTTGGATGGCGAATGCTGAGTTTCTCGTTTAGAATCTCAGGCGGTTGATGAAAGAGAGGAGAATAAGACTTCATGAAGCTAGAGATTCTCGGCGAACTCACCCCGTAGGGGCAAATTTGTTGTTGTTGTTGTTGTTGTTGTTGTTGTTGTCGTGTTGTTGGTCGTTTGCATATTTGTGGTTATTTCAAAATTTTGGCATTATTTCAAGTTGCAGTTGCCAGTTGGTGAGTGTGTGGTGAAGGACGGAGGGTGTTGGCAAACACCCTCAAATATATTTGCAAATTTTAATTCAAAATTTTATTTCTTCCAAAGCATAAGTTCGCCACAGTACGTGATGACAGAAGTCCAAGAATACCGACGAAAACGTATATATGTTCGTGAACGTATCGTGCAGTTGAAGAATACCGAAAAAAGCATGTAATAGCAAAAAGTTTCTCGCAATGTTCGTGAAATTGAAACCATAAATAGGTCGCAACCATAAATCTTCCATATTTCTCAAGACGCAACCATAAATCTTCCATAAGCTCGAAGACATTTCTCAACACGCAAAATCTATGAAGAATCAATACGCAAACATTTAAGTCAACTCGTCAAATATGAGTACCGATTGGCAATTTGAAATCCCAATCCCGATTTTATCTCAGAAGACTCAATCAATGCACGTCCACGAAAAAGTTAACTCAATCAATGCAACTGAACAACGGTGAACATCGTGATCAATCAAAATGGAAGTACTTAATAATCGATCCCAAACCGAACACATCCGAAAAACATCCGAACAATTCGCCCGCAGCCATTTGTGAGTATGGAAGCCACCGATCGTGATATCTTGATATAGGGATCACATCGGGCTTTTGCTTCTCCGCGATACTTCAGTTCGCGCAAACGACACACAAACGAGAATTTCCTCCTGTAACCTTGCCGTTACAGGAACCCTGTAGATTGGAAAGACCAAGCGAGAATTTCCCCCTGTATTAACCTTGCGGTCAGTACAGGAACCCTGTAGATTCGAAAGATTGAAGACTGCTCTCGAGAAGTTCGCAAGCAAATTCTAGAGAAATTCTAGAGTCAGTTGACAGCAGAATCGCGAGTTGTAACAGCGTACGCCTAATCAGATTAAATCTGGCATACAATCCATTCACTGACGTTGTTAATAGTATATAGAACCTACAGGGCAACTCTACATAATATATAGAACCTTTTCACAGAGACATTCACAGATAGACATACGTTAAACGTATACCCCATCAATCATTACTTCACCCAAGGAATACTCGTCCTTTAAGCCCCCATGACCGATTTCCTCCCAATCGATTGGGGGATCATCGCCAGCAATCAGGCGTCCCCTGACACTTCTCCTGTCCACCGCCGGAACAATGATAGTAATCAGCAGGTTCCGGGAGCAAGTAATCAGATTCAGCAGGTGCCGGGAGCAAGCAATCAGCAAGTGTCGGAAGATAATCATACCAGGAATCATACCAGGGCAATCGGGAGCGATGACATCATCGTTGGTAGTGATGCCATAATTATTGGTGACGACATCGGCAATGATTATGTTGGCCTGGATCGAACTAATCTCAATCTGCTCTCACATCGCTCCAATGGACGCACGGCTTCGACGAATACTCCTTATAGTGGTGCAAACGCAATTCGCTATTTCCGGAATGACAATGCTGGGGGGAGTGGTAATGGTACCACTGGTAGTATTAACGACAACGCTGCAAACCACCTCCCTCGCGCAGATTTGGATGCGGCGAATTCTTGGGGGACGAGCGTCTTCGGCGTCCCGGCTTGGCTCGCTAGCCCTCTGGGCAGTCGCACCAGCAGCCGAACTCCCCGGGAGAATGGCGGGTCGGACCGGGAGAACAAAGAGGAGAACAAGGAGAGTAGTCGCGATAGTAATAGATTGGATGCTAACAGTAGATCTCTGATCATGTCCGAAGCAGCCCACCATCAGCCCAAGCCGGAGTTGCCGATAGTTACAGCGGGGAATAGAGGAACTCCTTCGCGAAGCAATCCCGGCGGGAGCTCCCCGGCGGGATATGGCCATCCAAACAATTATGCAGCCCACAATTATGCAACCAACCGTGCGCCTAACCATGCAGCTAATTACAGCAACCAGGAAGCTAGTCATCGATCTCAGCAGTTTCTTTCCCGCCCGGAGCTGCCGATTGCGACCATTAGTACTGGCTTAGGAGGAAATTCGCAGGTTTCCAGCAATTTGCCGCCGCAGCCGCAGTCTCCTCCAGAGGTTGCGCTTTCGCCCCAGCAGGTGAGGGAGGCAGGTGTGAGTGCTAATACTCCTACCTTCAATCCATACGGTAGTGGTTTTAGCCCAGGCCAAGGTGGTCAGCAATATTCGCAAGAAGGTCTGCAGCACAATCCATATGGTAGTAGTTTTGGACAAGGCCAAGGCGGTCAGGTTTATTCGCAGGGAGGCAATATGGAGCAAGGAGGCATTCAGCAGGGAGGTATGCAGCAAGGAGGTATGCAGCAAGGAGGTATGCAGCAAGGAGGTAATAGTATGCAGCAGAAACCTGCGTACATCTACATGATGGCGGCTAACCAGAAGCTGCAGCAGCAGATGCCGGAGCCGCAGCCGCTGGCGGCCACCGAACTCGCCTCCAATATCCAAGCGTTTCGGAACGTTCCTCCTGGGGCTCCAGTGGCGACGTCGTCCGCCGCGTATCAGGCTGGCTTCTCGAGCCTTCCAGCGAATGCAGGAGGAGGAATTGGGCTCACTCCTACCAGCGAGTACTTGTCCAACCTGCACAAATCCATGCAGAATGCTAACAATAACAGCAAGGAAAGCGTCGAACATCTGTCGGTTTCGCAGCGAGGGGAGGTGGGAGGTGGCAATCAAAGTAATCAACCCGGAGGGAGTAATCAAAGTAATCAACAGGGAAAGTCCGTGATGAGCAATCAGCAACAGGGACAGACCGTGATGAGCAATCAGCAATCGGCTCAACCACAATCTTCGCTATCGGCGAATCAACCCTTTTCCGCTCCTCAGAATCAGCCGCCGCAAACCGCTCAAGCGCCCAAGCAGTACATTTCCCGCTTTAATCTGGCAAATCTGATTCCCACGATGTCTCTCTTCTCCTCCCCGGCGCCCAAACCGAGTAACCAGCAGCCCCAACAAACCAATCAGGTCCAGGGTAGTCAGCAACTCGGTAATCAGCAACTGGGTAATCAACCGCAGAGCAGTCAGCAACAGAGCATTCAGCAACAAACTAGTCAACTCCTAGGATCCACCTCGGCGGGCAACGGTGTGAATGGTAATGATGCGAATGCTAATGATATGAATGGTACTGCTGCGAATGTTAATGCTGCGAATGATGACGACCGGCATTCCCCGATCGATGGTTCTGCGCAGAAACAAATGGGATTCACCGAACGTCTTCTAGCCCAAACCTGCGGGTCAGCTAGCGTGGCTGAAGCGGCAAAGGTCGGCAATGAAGCTGGTGCCAAGGCCGCCAGAGCTCAGATTGCTGCGGGAGGAAGCGCGCCGAACGTAGGTGGTATAACTGGACTTACTACCAGTGGCGCATTTAATGCTTCCGGTGGCGTATCTACTGCTGGTGGTGGTGCACCTGGCGGCGTGGCTGGGATTGCAGGCGGATTTAATGGTGGTGGTGCTGCAGGTGCATTTACTTCTGGTAGTGCTGCGGGCGGAATTACTGCTGGTAGTGCTGCGGGCGGAATTACTGCTGGTGGTGCTGCGGGCGGATTTCCTGCTGGTGGTGCTGCGGGCGGATTTCCTGCTGGTGGTGCTGCGGGCGGATTTCCTGCTGGTGGTTCTGCAGGCGCATTCACTGCGGGTGGCGCATTTAGCGCTGCAGGTGGTATTCCCGGGATGGCAGGTGCGTCAGCAGCTACTTCAGGTGGTGGATTTCTGACGCCCCAAAATACTTTCGGTAGAGCTCCCAACGCCAATGCTGTAGTTGGTAACACCAATGCTGCAGGTGGCGGTGGTTTCAGTGCGGGTGGTAGTGTCGCGGGCTCAGTTGTAAGCTACGGTGGATCAATTGGTGGTGGTTCTGAACCTGTAGGCTATGGTCAATCAGTCGCTTACGGAGGCAATCTTGCTGCTAGTGGAGGTAATCTTGCTGCTAGTGTAGGTAATTTTGCCGTTAGTGGAGGTAATGTCGCTGCTAGTGGAGGTATTCTTGCTGGTAGTTCTACTGTTGGCGGTGCTGGTTCCAGTGGATTTGGCGGTCCTCTTGGTGTTATTTCTGGCGCTACCCCCAATGATCCTGCAATTCCAGCTGCGAATGGCGCTGCACCCGATGCGAACAGTGGTAAGCTACAGTACAAAAATGTCAATACTGAGTTAATTACTACCTAGTAATAATATTCCTATACTAATACAGACTTTCATGTATTACAAAGTATTGTTTCGATTTCCTCCAACTTTGAAGTACTTACTTAAGTCCTCTTAACACGTAATTACTGCAATCTTTCAAATCTTCCAACTTCCAGCCAATCCGCCCTCCCGCAACGTCGAGATGTGGGACCTAAAGGAGCGGCTTGCGTCCCTCCGGGATGAAGCTGAAGATGCTTGGGGACACGGGGCAGATGCCACGAAGTTGGCTGGGCTGTTGGCAGTCAGGGCGGAGGAGTTGATGGTGAGGAGTTAATGATTCAAGTTGTTGATCAATGATTCACATTGATCAATATTTTTAATAGGTGCACTGATTCTTTGCGTTAATAGTGCCAGATAGGGTGATTTTCTTGAATTTGCCAGCCTCCACACATTTTGATTTTTCGTGTGACTTCGGATTTCTTGTGAATGTCGCATCGCAAACAAAAGAAAAAACAAACACGAACCTGCCCTTCTCTATTCGTTCCAAAAATTGGTATTACGTTCTCTTTCCTCATGAACCGAGATTGAACGAAGCATGAAAAATATGATCTATCCCAGCACTCCTCTGAAAAACGTTCTTCCAGCACTCCTCCTCCTCCACCACCAACGAGGACGTCAGTCTTTTGGCGCAGCTTACGAGTGGGTTTACCGAGCTCCTCTCCCAAGTCATAGCCGATCAAGACGGAGATGTGGTCGCGGTGGAGAAAGTGTGTGACAGCCTGTTGACGCAGAATAAGAAGCTGCAGGCGAGGGTGAGAATAATTTAAAATTTACAGATTTACGAAGGACCCAGAGTGAATTATGTTAATAGTAGTAGTTACAGTACTGAAAAGATGCAGGATCGCTGAATTGGAATTGGAATTCTCTTGTACCTGCATTAGATTGGCATTTTCCGGATATTCCTGCTATTGATATTCCAATATTCCTCAATGTTGATTAATCCCATACTTCCTAATATTGACATCGACATCCCCTACAATTCCTTATTGATATGCCATATCATGCCTTAATATTGATATCCTATATCATCAGGTCCTCGAACTCGCCGCCGACGGTGAGGCTGACGAGGAGGCGATGCATACGAGGACTCAACAAGAGCTTGTGGAGATGCTGGATGGCATGGAAACCATGAATTCAGCTTTGCGGGAGTTGCATTTTAGGAGGTAAGAGCTCTTGTTGATGTGCTCAATGTCATCGAAATGATGAATTCAACCCTAAGGGAGTTGCATGTTAGGAGTTGAGTGAATTAGTTTCACCTGGCATTGAATTACCGGTTGGCTGACTCAAGGTCTATAACATGGTTTGTTGTCGTGATTTCCTGTTAACCTGGTTTGCTCTTGCTGTCGTGAAGCTGAACAACAACCACAAATTTGCAATGAATGTCACCAACCAAAAAAATCCAAACACCCAAAAACAATCCCGGGGCGAGCCCACCCCCAAAGCTGTCACTTTAAACATTGCAAGTCAAATGCAAGTTAAATGCAAGTTAAACACCCAAAAACAATCCAGGGGCGAGCCAACTACAAAGGCGGACATGCCGGTTGCAGTGGAGGAATACCGGGCCATGCGCCGCGAATTCCGTGCAGCTCTGCTTGCGGCGCTGACGATGGAGGAGCAATCCTAATACAAGCCAAGTGAATTATTGAGGGTTGAGAGTCTTGAGACTGAGGGTTGAGACTGAGGGTTGAGACTGAGGGTTGTAACGTTATTTGAGGGGGATTCGAGGGATTTCATTTGAGGGTTAAACTTATTGGTGAGGGGAGGGCATATCGGAGGGGTATATAAGAGGGTTTCTGTAGAGGGAGAGGCTGGGGATGACAAATAGAGGAAGATGGTATGGTAGTTTGGGGAATAACGAGAGCGGATTATGAATTGGCGAATGCAGCCGGATATGAATTTAAGAGCGTTAAATAGAAAGTATAGCTTTAAGAACATGAGTGGGATGAAAGTGGCCAAAATAATAAAAAAAAAAACGCAAAAAAAAAGTTGCCACCAAAGTATAAAGACTAAGTACCTGAAGTTAAGAGTAAAGTAAGTAGTGAGAAGTTCGAACTGTAAAGTAAATGATTGCACCAGCGTCACTGCCTCGAGTATTCATACCATATTTCTGTAGACCAGAAAATCGTATGGATCACGTATGAAACAAGTAATCTAGGCTAAATGGGAAGAATTCTATGAAATGAACGCATTTATAAACTTACGTATGAAGATGACTAATGCAAGACTCGGAACATCCGTGTATTCAAATGAACTAAAACAGAACTCAAACAGTTAAATCAAAGCAAGACGTTCGCGAATGAAGTAAAATTTCATCAGTAGTCAAAACATACAGCTTGGTAGTAGTAGAGTAGTAGTAGAATCGTAAACGAACATGTTTGTATTAACGCAATCGTCTTAAAGTAAATATCAAAGTGGGTATCACGAGGATCAAAGCGAGCAGTAAATATCAAAGTGAACAGTGAGCATCAAATGCAGTATGCCTTCAAGTGGACAGAAATAATCAAATTAGGAATACACCGCCACTATAAGCTCACGGCCACGACAGAATAATTCGCAAGAGGCGGCGGACTGCGAAGGAAAGACCAATACGAGATGTACAAAGTGGATGTACAAAGTGGATGTATTGGAGATGTACCAATACGAGGTGTACAGAGTGGATGTATTGGATGGCGTTTGCTAAAAAGGCGACCAAAAACCGAAAAAGAAGTCTGAGGGAGGAATAGACTTCAATCTGAATTTGGACTTTGCGTATTGAAATTGAAATTAGTGAAAGTATTGTATGAAATCTGAACGGTACTCGAAGGATTAGAAGCTCTGTTGTATTTGTCACTTTCGATTTGGTGTTGTCAATCTGGGAGGTCACAGGTGCAAACTTAAAGTAATTACTACAACAGGTTCCTTAAGTTGAATTTGGTTTTGGTGATGATTTCGGATTCTTCTGTCAATTGTCTTGATTTTTGTCTTGATTTACAGTCTAGTGAATTTTTGAGTCAATGTCATTGATGATGAGTAAATTTAAGTAATGAATTGCAATGCAGGTCATCATCATTGATGCGTTTGGAACCGTATGATATTCCGTATGTGATGGGATATTATTAAGGCATCGTGATTCCATGATCCGGGATATCATTTCCGAACTTGCGCAGTGATGCTGATTGGAATCCTTCTTTCCCCCGCCCCCGGCGCATGACCACGCCCTTGTGATTGGCCATAATATTAACTCAAACACAATTATACATCTGAACCCTGGACCCAGTAGTGCCCAGTAGTCTGCACTATCCGCGTCCAAAAAATACCAATACTGATTCATGTAGAGCTAGACCCAGCGGCTCTTCGTGGGCGGGAGCTGCACCCATTAAGCGGGAAGTAACAAGTCAATTCCGTGGTCATTCTGAAGGTTTGGCTGAATCTCAAAACCCACGAACCTCAAAACGACTCGATTTCCTGAGATGTATGTGGGCAACTGATATTAGCGACACTAGCGATACCTCGAACAGCCCAAGAGTCCAGTCGATCCAAATACACCAGCCAACAAATCCATCAAGAGCCAAATCACATCGGGGCAACTGAACATCCTAATACTACTAGAAAGAAATTCCTTACCCGATCCCGATTTTCCCGAAGCAGCACTAGCAGCCCAACTCCGTAACCCGTAATTCTATAATTTCCATTGGCGAGCAGAGAGGATTTGGAGGACCCCCAAGGTCCAAGGAAATATCAGTTGATTTGGAGGACTCTCGAGGAATCAGTGAACTTCTATCAGTGAACTTCTGCTAAGGAATCACTTATTAGGGGAATCACTTAAGGATCCTCGCTCTAAGTGTCACTAAAGTGTCACTATTCTTTGAAGTCTAGGGGGAAGTTCATTAATATCCCGAACTCTCTCCCGTGATGTCCAACCGCGCGATCTTCACGAGTGCGACGGAGCAGAAGAAGCGCATCTCAAAATCGAAGGAGCGGGACGCGCGGAATAACCAGGAATCCCGCGACGGAAATCACAACATGGGCCCAACTCGAGGCGATCCCGTGCAGGCGTTGGCCAGCACGCATACTATGCGTAGTAGGATAGAAGTTCGAAAAAGCTCGAAAATGGAGAGGAGGATCGGAAAACAGATGATTTGTAGACAAATAAATTTATTAGACAATGGTTGAATTATTAAAGGGAATGACAATGTGAGAGAAATAAGTAGTAGGAACATAGACATTTTTATAGAACTTAAGTACCACCCGTGTGTCCCACATTCGCCATCGCAATTAAGGTAGCTCCACCCGCTCTTGCACTGTCAACCCGTCCCGCTCCTCACCCGTCGACGCAACCTTTTCCATTTCGAAGTCTAATTTTCCATTCCAATTCAGGTCATTCAACCCGCTCGTCAGTTGTATTTCGCAGTCTAATTTTCCATTCCAATTCAGGTCATTCAACCCGCTCGTCCGTTGTCAACGCATCAACGACTCTGTATTAACATTTGCCCTTCAATGCATCGACGCTGTAATAAACGCGTCACCGCATCCACGCATCAACGCTGAGCAATAAACTCAAAAAAAAAACACTAAGGTACGTCGACCCGCGGCTCGGTGATCAATGCATCCATGCAAGTTCAGATGTCTGAAGGGATCAAATCCGCGATCAGCGAGATGGAGCAGACGCCGCTGAGGCCACTGCCATCGGCGCAGCAAGGTGAGTGATATATTCTTAGTCTATACTTCGTCTATACTTCGTCTATTCTTAGGCTATTCTTAGTCTATTCTTAGTCTATTCTTAAGTCGAGCGACAGGTGAGATATCTGCGGCTCTTGCCGGCGGCATAGCAGGGTAGGAGGGTGATGATGATGATGATGATGATGGTCATGATGAATCATGGTAATGAGGTAAGCATAGTTGAAAACAAATACAAAGCCCCAGCCACGACGACCAGCCCGCAATTCAAGCAAAAGAAGACGACCAGGCCGCAATTTCGACTTTCAGCAAAAAAACTCCCCCAGTCAGCTCCCAAGCCACCCCTGGTGGAAGCACTGGTTATTCGCCTGATGGGAAATCACCGGGACAGTCCTCCGGCTGGAGCACTCCGAGTATTCTGAAAAAAGGCTTGTTTGCGTCGCCAATAAATGCTGAAGATCAGGAGAAAAAAGCGAAGGAGGAGGAGGTTAAGCAGTAAGTTAGTTTACTAAGCTACTACTAAATCAATTAAACATATTGAGGAGGTTAAGATGAAATCGTCATATGCAAGCATGGATATGTAATAATTGCGCAGCCTAGAGAAAGTGGATAAGGAAAGGTGCTCCATGACTTAACATTCGCTGGACGATGACGTAGTTCGAAATAGAATAAAATTTTCTCCCTCCCTCCCACTTAAGGCACTCCCGCAAGCTCAATTTTCTCCCTCCTTCCCACTTGAGGTACTCCCGCAAGCTTCACGGGCAAATCAAGATTTTGAATCCGGGGGAAAAAGGCGATGTGGTCCTGCTGTATGATATGTCGAGGCCCGCGGCGAAACTGGCGGCCAACGCCCATTTTGAACATTTGACGCTGTTTGTAAGCTTAGCTTAAAGCTAGCTGTTATTACGCGCATTTTGAACATTTGGCGCTGTTTGTAAGCTAACGGAAAGTCACTGTCCGTTACTTTGTATTAAGACAGTTGCAAGTATTCGAAACGAAAATGATACGCACCTAGTGCACTGGAAACATACTAATTGAAATCAATACTCGAGGGGTAGGAATGTATGTATGCAAGCCACGTTTGAATTGATAGGAGTGTCGCGCGGCATTTCTACCTTTCTGGTATCACGACCTGCACCCATTCCAGTTTTTCTTAATTGACTAAGGTAATCTGTCTCAACGCCTTCTGGATCGCCATCGACACCGAAATGAATCCGCAACATAAATTATTAATAGGTAATCTGTCTCAACGCCTTCTGGATCGCGATTGACACCGAAATGAATCCTGCGCCCGATATTTCGACCAGCAAGCTGTACATCATTTGCGTCGAAAACTTCTTCTGCTTCTACTTCACCTTCGAGGTGCTGGTGCGGTTGCTGTCGTTTAAGGTGAGGATAAATGAAGATGATGGAGGCTATACTAATAACAGTAAGACCTAATAAGTTATAACGGTGGGACAGTCACATGTCGATTTTCCGGTTCAAGTTGCATTGATCCTGAGATTGCAAATTCGCGGAAAAAATGTAAAAAAAGATCTCCTATGACATCTGTGTCCGTAAAGAACTAAATCCTTCAGGTAATGTGGCACTGCATGACCGACATGTGGTTCCGATTCGACAGCATTCTAGTGGCGTTTATGCTTTTGGAGACCTGGTTTCTCCCAGTGGTTCTCGCTGGGCAGTCAGGAGGCGGATTGTCGAATTTGAGTGTGTTGCGTCTGCTGAGGCTGGCGAGATTGAGTCGTCTAGTCCGTCTCATGAGAAGCTTCCCGGAGCTGCTGACGCTGATTAAGGGTGAGGGAAGTCCACGGACCACACAGAATTAATTAACTCAAGCAAGAAGGAAGGAAGCAGCGAAGTTCAAGCGAAACTTTTTGTAAACAGCAAACACCAGTGAATCGTGATTGGTGTGTAATATGAATTGCTCGGTCCACAAAAACACCTTAGGCTTTAAAACTCGGCCACCTCCAGGTATGGTCCGAGCAACTAAATCCGTGGCTTCGACTCTTGCGCTCTTGATTATCTTCCTTTACGTGTTCGCCCTAGTCTTCACAATGCAATATGTGGACGTCGTGGATGACCCGGAATGCGTGGATTGCAAACTGTGAGGGGAAAATGATATGTATGATGACGCGGATTTACGAATTGAAATCGGAGATACAGCGAATTGAAGATTTCTGTAGAAGGAAAATGTTGATGAACAAAACCAGATGAGAATATTAAATCGGTTTTCGTCCTCCTCCCTAGGTACTTCGGCAAGATTCAAGATTCTATGCTTGCATTGTTCGTTGGTGGAACGCTACTCGATGATATCACGGGCTTCACCAATATGATTCGCACCGGCCCCTTACCGGTAATCAATCACTATGACTCGGTCTATAATTTTGGAAAGTTGGACTGGATTTCACTATGGAGTGGATTTCGTTAATTCATAATGATCATGTCTCAGGAGTTCTACAAACTCGCGATCACCAGCTGTCGCTGTCAACTTCCCTATTAACTAGACCGAGTCAACTCGTTTCTCCCACAGGCCTTTTTGTGGGTGTGGTATTTGTATGTGCTGATTTCGTCCTTCACCATCCTCAATATGCTTGTCGGTGTCTTGTGCGAGGTCGTCACCGCGACGGCCCAGAGCGAGCAGGAGAAGATGTGTAAGTGGAATACGATGGGGATATCGGTGTTTTAATTGCAACGGAAGTAAGTAATGGAAATTGTACAACTCCAAAGTCTCCAAGCTCAGGCGACCCCCGAGTATATTCTAAGTGTCAAAACTTACTGCAATACTTCCAATCTCCCAGGCATCGCCCAAGTCGGCCAAGTAATGGTCGACGTGTTTGCGCAGATTGATGTGGATCGAACGGGGACGATATCGCAGTCGGAATTCCAGCTGCTGAAAGAAAATGAAGATGCTCAAGAGGCATTAGGGCTCTTAGGTAAGGAAAATGGCAGGAGGGGAGAGATCAACTGTTACTTTCGAGTAGTCTGTCGGGTCCCATCATGATTCAGCAGAGCATAATTTTCATCTCAAAGAAAACAGTTGTACCTTGTAAGAATTTTAGTAGAAAAAACTCAAAACTCCAGGCATCGAAAAGCAGCACGTCATCGCTCTCGGCGAGTCGCTCTTTGGCGATGATAATGCTGGAGATGAAGAAGAAATGAGCTTCGAAGAATTCATCAACATGATCGTCCATTTAAGACCGGAAAATTTGGCGACGGTGAGGGGGAGAATACTGCATATGACATCATGATTCATGTCATATTACGTGAAAACTCCCAAACCCAAGCTCCTCCCCCTCCCCCAAATACGCAAAAAACCCAATTCCCAGGTCCTCGACCTCTCCCAAATACGCAAAAACCCCAATTCCCAGGTTCTGGACCTCTCCCAAATACGCAAAAACCCCAATTCCCAGGTTCTGGACCTCTCCCAAATGCGTGGGGTGTTCGCCGCTAACCGCAACCAGATCGAGAACAAAATCCTCGACCTAGAGCTGTGCTTATCAAGGCAGGGAACAGAAGCCGAGCGAAAAGAGCTGACGGATGCATACGTCAGAGTGAACGAATTGAAAACGAGGATCGAGGAGAAGACAAAAAGATTGGCAGAATTGGAGATGGATTTCCATGTCACGCGGGTCGAATTAGATGCCCATAAGAAGATGGTTTCAGGGAAAGAGCAGAAGAGTAGGCTAAGAATTCGACTTTGCAATGCAAACCTATTTAGTATTTCGTTCGGAATATACATTTCTACAACATTCTATTATAACATTTCCCCAAACCTCTAATAACATTTCTACAACATTCTAATAAGGTAAACTAAAGCTCTTCGGCGCAATCCTCGAGTGGTGGGACGAAAAACTCCTGGTCGGAAGAGAGAAGGACTTCTTTCTTGCGAAACTCTTTTCTGCGAGACGGGAAGGCAAATCGTGGCGAAATTCGTTTTCGAAGGCGAGGAAACCCCAGCGTGAGTCGCATTGGGGCGGCCCAGGGAGTGATCTGGTTGTCGGCCAAAATAGTGACGGAAGGAAAACAAGTAAGCTAAATTGTCTCAGACCTGGAATATTAAGGCGAGATGATACGCAAGGAAAATTCTAAATACTATTAAATAGTAATACCAAATAGTAAATACCCTCTTGCGTGATTCAATTTGTATACCTTTTTGCGACATATAGTATCTGCATTTTTCGTATCATCTCGCTTATTTCATTCTTTAAGGTATGGCGAGTGTTCCGGGTCTGCCTAATCAGAGTTCGGCTGCCGGCGTAAGCCCGGATAGTAGTCCCGGGAATAGCCCGGCCGGACCAGCAGGCAGGACTGCGAATTGATCATGTGAGTGACGGCGGGAACCGCAGGGAGGACAGCGAATTGATCAT
>Ga0099798_10417_pt1 | contig 14455 bp, 14 predicted proteins | sample Uncmet_Sort29A_1_FD_89870 | JGI IMG/M metagenome (GOLD analysis project Ga0099798, IMG submission 89870) | Marine eukaryotic communities from CALCOFI LINE 67, Pacific Ocean - CN13ID_Sort29A_1 | ecosystem: Environmental > Aquatic > Marine > Oceanic | place: Pacific Ocean: Monterey Bay | collected...
GCCTCTAAACCCCAGACCCGATTTGGTGCAAAACCACACTTGAAACTTTCTCGATATTGTTTGGAGACTCTCAAGACTGCCAGATTCTCGTGAGAAGTTTGTTTTGGAGAGTCGAGAATTAGTCTCGAGACTCCCGGACCGGTGTTGTTTTGCATACCGGGCACGGTGAATTTGCGACTCAGATATCTCCGCGTTAGTATAGTGCTTAGTATATCTGCCTGTCACGCAGATGACCCGGGTTCAGGACGGCTGGTAAAGTCCACTCGAGCCGACCCATACAAGCACGGGTAAGTTTATTGTGCGCTGGGCCTACTTACTGCGATCATTTCGACCACTGTTTATCAGGACGCAGTGTGGCCCAAAGGATGTATTCACAAAATGACGAGCTCAAATGCAATCTTCCAAACAACGCCCACCGCCTAAAATAAAATCGCGCATCCGCATCGAGACTCTCGGACCGTCCTTGTTTTCGGTACCTCTCTCGGTGTAAATGATGCCTAAAGATCTCCGCGTCAGTATAGTGGTTAGTATATCTACCTGTTACGGACAGGATTCGGGTCCAATTCTCGGACGCAGAACTTTTGATTGGTGGCGTAGACGATTACGGACTTCGTGCCGCGATCGTAGAGACCGAGAGGTGATCGTTTTCCGCGAAATTTATTTGTTTCGTTGTTGGCAGAGCCCCCTGCCAACAACACCAAAACAATATACTTCCCTAAAAACAAATGAAAAGGCCGCTTCTCGTCACGATGCCGCGATCAGTACATACAGAGATTACAGTCAGCATTTTGTTGTCAGTATGGTGAATGTGCACAAGTCGTCGAAGCATAATAGACGATATCGTGACTGACGTTCGGAATGTCATTGCACGAGTCGTGTGCCGATGACCATGGCGCGGCGCCTGTTGTGTAGGTTGAATTGTCTGAAGAAGGCCAAGAAGAAGCTCAAGGTGCCGGAAGGCGTCCCGGGCATGAGCCTGGTGGCGAACCTGCCAAGTCTCCCGATGGAATTGCCCATCAAAATTGCCGACTTAGGACATCACCTCGACAAGCTATAACACCATTTGGCTCTGGTTACTTTCGACTACTTGTCCGTGTGACAAAGTTGTTTGGGACAGTTTTCAAATTGAGTAAATCCCTCAAAACAACCATGGACGGGATTCGAATGCGCGCGGTGTTTAATCGGGTTGCGCGTATTTTGCCAGCCACCCAAAATTCCCCGGTGGATCGGGCATACCAGTGTATGGAATTCGTAAATCGTTGGGACTCTCAAACGATGTTTTCAGATGTCCCAAGTCACTATATTTCGTTGATTAGAATTAGTCCTGTAGTCGATCCAGTTCTGAGAGATGGTCCAGGGAAATGCGACCTTAGACTTGAGCAGACATTCCGCAAAGCGTCCATCATCATTGATCCTGATTTTCATCATCGGACTTATTGTTATTCGAGCAACATCAATGTATACATGTCAATGGTATTGGTGGGTTGTTTCACGTCCACTTGGCCGTCACGGTTCCGCCAAGTTTTGTGAATAGCCTCGTTTTACCGTGCCGCGCCGAGTGCGGTCGCCGGAAGGCCGTTCACCGCGAATCATGTACGAGCAGCGCCAGTCATGATAGTGACTTTCAGAAGTAGTACAAACTCGTAGCCATCATAGACGATATCGTGACTGACGTTCGGAATGTCATTGCACGAGTCGTGTGCCGATGACCATGGCGCGGCGCCTGTTGTGTAGGTTGAATTGTCTGAAGAAGGCCAAGAAGAAGCTCAAGGTGCCGGAAGGCGTCCCGGGCATGAGCCTGGTGGCGAATCTGCCAAGTCTCCCGATGGAATTGCCCATCAAAATCCCCGTCAGTCTACCGGGTGCGCACCCAATGCTGAAGCGTTCTGATATAGGTTTCTTAACTTTTGAGACGACCTAGATCTTTGTGGGTTTGGTTGCCTGGGCCGGATTGAGTGGACAACTTGATTTTTGCACCTATCAAAAGCGCGGAACCCCAGCATGCCGCTAGCTGAGCTATGACCGCATTGCCTTCTGGGGTAGACAGAACTCGATGGTGTCACATCACGGCGTGGTGATGTCCTACGACGCTGATAGTAGCACGGATTGAAAGCGCGGGACGATCGAAAGCTTGGACTCCCAGCTTTCTATCTGTGCTAGAATCAGCACCGAAGGATATCATCACGTTGAGATCCCTTGGATCCGATTCTATGTTGCCAAGACTCGGCGTGGTGATTTCCTCAGGTGCTATTTTTTGCACCTATCAAAAGTGCGAGATCCTGGTTTTCTATCGGTGCAAAAGGTTACACCTGAGAACATTACAGCAGAGAGTTGTGGTCGAGTCAAGATGGCCGCTCAATCGGGCCCAAGTCACCAAATTCACCAAACCTCAGGTCTTCTGAAACGTTTGAAAACAATATGTTGGTTACGGTATGCCAAGCCTCGCCACTCTCTATGTGTCTCTCCTGTTTGTCAGTTTGCCTCGGGAGATTGACATTGCGATCTGGAAATTTGAGTTCTCTTTGTGCGATGTTATTCCGTGTTGTAGGAGGATTGCCTGGACTTGGAGGTCTACCAGGCATTAGTATCCCCGGAATGGGGCTCATCCCAGGAATGGGGCTCATCCCAGGAATGGGGAAGGAAGAGAAGAAAGAAGAGTACGCATCGACCAGTCGAAAGTAGCCAATGTTGAAATGAATCTTTCTAAGTGTTAGACAACTGTAACTGGAAAGTTAACTGTTTAGTAGAATCCGTTCCTTGCATGCACATGTCCGCCATTGTATGTAAGTTAAGATGTTTCATATGACTGTGTGCTCTCCTGTACGTGCGTATCGTGTTCATCCACATGCAGCCGGCTTGAGTCGTGTATCGTGGCGTGTGGAGGCCACACGCGGGGGTGGGCCGTGAAGGTAACCAGTGTGCCCTGGATCGACCCAGGCTCAGGCGTAGGTCGCCGACATTGGTAGCAGAGCCTTCTCGCCCACAACCTGCAGAAGCTGCGCCGCGCGGACGCCTCACGACAAATAGTACGTCTTGTGCCTTTTGACTACCGGTGCCGAAGGAGTGCACCAAGCGCAAAGTAGGCTCGTCACTGACGAATTGACTTTAGCTGGACCCAGCGAAAGGTTATTTGACGTCTAGGTCGTGACTGAACAGCGGAAAGCAGCAGCAACGTTTTTCTAGGCCCGCAACCAGCAAAAGGGTGAGCGCAGTTTTCTCAGTTGCGCGTCGTCATCATATCACACCTTGCAGGCACTGTTGAAGTTGTGGCAGTTGGATTTGGGATTTCAGATTATCTTGCGTTTGCGACAGATCGGAATTTGTCTGAAATTTGTTTCTAGGTCCTCGTGGTGGTACTTGCCTGGGACTAGGGAACGAACTTTGAAGCAAATTTCGACTCAAGAAATAAAAGTTCAGACAACGTTCAGGTCCTCGTGGTGGTACTTGCCTGGGACTAAGACTGAGTCAGGATTCTTATTTCGAGAAGAAACCCTATGGGTGCGAATCTAGGTCCTCGTGGTGGTAATTGCCTGGGACTAAGAAGATTACCAATCGGATTTCTGACAACAAACCAGAGCTAGAGTACCCCATCAGCCGTGAACATTTTTCGCGACAGTTGGGTCTCTACCTCTAGGGAAAACGCTGGAGAATTTTCGAAATTTGAAATTCTTTTGAATCGAATTTCAGCAACAATGATCAAGGGTGACCAGGATGATGACAAGGCTGACATGCGTCAGGTCGACGGCGCGAACTGCCCGATTCTCGGGCCGGCTATGGGCTGGCCAGCGTGCAAGAAAGTCCTGATTCGCTGGCAGCGGCAGTGCACCATCGACAAGAAGTTGCAAGCGGGCCACATCATTTCGCGCGGTTTTAGTCGCCATGCGGCTTTCACCGAGATGGCGGAATTGATGGGGCAGACGGAACTGCAGAAAGCCACAGGCTTTCAGTACCTTATCGACGAGATGGACAACTCCAACCGCGATGGGGACACGAGTGCCCAGATGCGTCGCACCCAGGAGTTCCACCAGACCATCCGCAAGGACACCGAAGACATCGAGGTTTTCGTTCGTCGTTGGAGGCTCCGCCTTCAGGAAGTGAACGAAGACAGCCCCACGGAGAGCTACAAGCGCATCGCAGCCCAGCAGCAAGATGGGTCAACCAGAGACGAGCAGCACCTCGCGATGTTGCTTCTCATCTCTGCGGCCCGACTGTCTACCGAACAAATCCAGACCCTGTCCGGATTTATTGACTTTCGTATCAAGTATACGACGGTGGACGATGTGGTGCGTGTCTTCGAGAGACTCTTCTACAAGAAGCAGGGTCTCACGCGTGGCGTCAAGGTGTCCGGTGCATACGTCTCAGACGTATGGGGGGATGGCGAGTGGGACGAAGGAGATGTCCACAACGCCTGGCAGGAGGAGAACGACCCCGACGAGCCCCAGTGGGAGTATGCGAACACCCCCTGGGACGAAGATCACCAGAGCCATTGGCTCTGGGACGATGATCTTGACGACGGAGGAGCATGGGTCGAGTACCTCGACGAAGAAGCAGCGTGGGTCGACTCCGGAAGCTTTCTCGCGGTCGGGCAGTGCGCCAGGTGCGGTAAACACGGACACTGGGCCCGAGAATGCAAGAGCAAGGATGGCAAGCCGAAAGGCAAAGGTAAGGGCAAGTCGATGGGAGGCTTCTACAAGGGAAGCTCCGGAAAGTCCCGTGGTAAGGGCAAAGGCAAGGGCCGAGGCAAGAGCTCTGGAAAGAGCGGCAGCTTCGGTTACGGCAAAGGTGGTGGCAAGTCCAAGGGAAAGGGGTTCCGCAGGAGCTTCTTCGGGACCGGCTACTACGAGGAGGATGCCGAAGAGCCTACCACGGCAAAGGTTGGAACAGTCTTCGCCCACAACTTCTACGCCAGCGAAGACGCTCTCCAGCAGTTCTCCGACACGGATCCAGAGGACATCGTTGATGTTTTCTCGGAATGTGGCAAGGAGGACGCGGAAGACACTCATCAGCACAACGCGACTGAACAAACCGAGCAGGTCGCTACTGTGAACATGATTCGATGGGGTCAGAAGGAGAAGCGCGGCAGGAGTGAGTCCGTCGAGAGCACAGGGCCGAAGGCCAAAGCAAAGTCTCTGTCGAAAGGCAAAGGCAAAGGTCGTTCCGGAGCGCCAGAGGCGGATGCGACCAAGAAGACGAAGGTTGTCACCAGGGAGCCAGCGCAGTTGCAACGATCTGAATCTCCGATGAAAAATCGACTCCGATTCGAGCAGCAGTCCGCAGCAACAAGATGATGCACAGGCGAGCGTCCAGAGTCCCGACGAAGAACAACAGAGTCCAGGAGAGCAAGTAGAGGTGCAGATCGAGTACAAGGCAGGCAAAGGCGACTCCCCGCCAACTTCTGCGGAAATTGCGTTTCCCAGTTGGATCGTTGTAGGTGACTACCCGGAGATCAAGCAAGTGGCGGAAGTTTGCAATGCTGTCAAGTACTTGAAGACCGAGAAGAAGACGCCGGGGCAAGGAGGTGTTAGGCATCTTCAGGATCTCCGGATCAGCGGTTACCCGCATGGCGCCGTTGGCTCTTCAGGCAAGCACCACGTCAAGTGGACGCGCGGCCTGAAAGATCGCAAGGGACGCTACGTCAAGGGAGGCAAATGGTGCGTTGTAGTACAAGGGGCACCTCAGGGTCTCGTTGGAGCTACGAAGTACTTTGCCAAGAAGTTCGTCGAAGCATGCGACAAAGGAATCGACGAGCAAGCGAAAGGATCCGTCAAGGAGGCATCCACAAAGGTCTCCAACCAAGCCAGCATCCAGCAGTTGCCACAACCTGCGTTTCCAACGTCGGTTGCTAGCAGCAGCACCCAGAAGTTCGACAACAGCACCCACGGAAGCACCCAGCAACGCCCACAGGAGTTGAGTTACTGGGAAAAAGATGAATGGGAACAGGACGGGTTACGTCAAGAGGAAGTGCACGCAGCTACTGAAGCAGAGGTCGAGCTCACCGGAGCAGTGGTCAAGAAGGATTGTAGTGCACCGGATCCACTGGCGCAGCCAGTTGACTTATGCACTTCTTCCGACACATCCGATGGCGAAGAGCCGATCCAAGACCAGCAAGATCCGACGAAGTCATCGTCTCACAAGGAATCGCCACCTTCAGCATCCGAAGAGGCAGACGAAGAAGATGACGAGGCAGCCGATGGAGTGCTCGACAGGTCTCCGATCGCAATGTCCCAGATGGTCGAACTTCAGAACACGAACAGCGACGGTCCCTTGGCCACTCTCGGCATTGCCGAAAATTCGGATGTCAGGACGATCAAGGTCGCGGGCAAATCGCTGTCTTTCCGGACTCATCCGGATAAAGTCCCTCTTGTAGAGGCAGATGGCAGGAAGCGTGACGAACAAGATGTCGAGGCTGAACGAGAGATCAGACACTACCTCATCCAGCGTATTCTACGAGCGGGGAAGGGCATGCTCAAGATGCGCGGCGAAGGTCCGGTAGAGGAGACACCGGAAGAGGAACTTTCCCGAACCAAGCGGGAAAACATCGAGAAGATCCAACAGGCAATCAAGAAGAAGGCAGAAAAGTACAACAACTTGGAAGCTAAATTCAAGACCAGAGACCATGACGAGATCAAAGCACTAGAACAAGAAAAGAGGAAGGAGTGCCAAGATGCGATCAAGCGAAACCTATGATGGCTACGAGTTTGTACTACTTCTGAAAGTCACTATCATGACTGGCGCTGGTCGTACATGATTTGTGGTGAACGGCCTTCCGGCGACCGCACTCGGCGCGGCACGGTAAAACGAGGCTATTCACAAAACTTGGCGGAACCGTGACGGTCAAGTGGACGTGAAACAACCCGCAAACACCATTGACATGTATAATTTGATGTTGCTTGAATGCCCATAAATGCGAGGATGAAAATCAGGATCAATGATGAATTTCAGAACGTTTGCAGAAGTCTTAGGTCGCATTTCCCTGGACGTTCTCTCAGAACTGAAACGACTACAGGGCTCATCTAAGTAGTCGAAAGTACCCAGAAATTAATAATGTCGTAGCTCGACAACATGCTGTCCTAAGACGCTGATTTGAAATCGAACCGAAAACTGACAGTCCGCGCTTTCGATCCTTGATACAATCAACGCCTTAGGACATCATGATGACGAACTTTGAAAGCATTGAGTTCTGCCTTCAACTTCTTAGAATTGGCCCTGTATGACATTACTGTCTCTTTCTTGAAAAATCTTTCACCCCACGCAAGTAGTGCTCCCCAAAACCACCATCGGGGGGATGAACCCGCGATGTTTCCTGAATGCAAGAGTATCGCGAACCACAAAGCAATTGCCGACCCGAGTTCCATCAAAAACAGTTTTTCGAACTCTCATTGCTGTATCAGAATCGTATTCTTTATCGAAATTGGATGCATCTAGCTCGAGTTATGGACAGCTCGACGTCTCGTCTAAAATGATGTTAACAATGGGTCATCAGTCGATGCACACTGCCTACGATGGTCACGGGCTAGATAACCACTGCTGCTCTTGTGTTTGGAAATTCCCCCTCCCCAGGGATACTTCTATCGCTACAACCATAGGGGGGATAAAATTGCGAACTTTACACAATGCAGGGTTCCCGAGAATCATAACACCTCAGAATCTAAAGTTGCTTCCTCATTCTGTCAGAACTTCAGAATGGGATTGTTCGTCGAAATTGGGTACATCCAGGTCGGAAAACGTACAAATCGAAGGTTGGTCTCAAATAGAGTGAGGATTGGCCCATTAGTCGATCAACTTGATGCGTACTTGTCCGATGTAATCTAAGAGGAGCTGGACCGATCAAATTGAAAACCCTCTAAATTTCATCAATTTGCAGAGGGGATGGGATCCCAGTCGCACATCAACAGACTGTAAGGGGTCGTGATTCCTCGTATTTGACAGACATACACGCCTTGCTTGCGAAATATGCCCATGTCCGGATGATGGACCGTTCCCCTGTTACATTCTGTCGCTTAATTTCTGGTGTTTGCCACTGCGCCTTTCCATTCCGACCACTTAACCGCAACGCTTGAGATCAGAACCAGGTGAATGATATGATCACTGATGTAATCGACTGGTCAAAGAAGCTATCCAATTGTCAAATTGAAGTGTGGTTCTTTATGGCCACACGGGACTGAACGGAAACCGACGCGAGACGGGGGATTCACTATACTAGGGTGCTTTAAAACAATCTGGGCCGAGGCCTCAAAACCTCTACAATTCCCAAAAAAATGATAACTTTCAATAGCAAATATGAATTCTACCCAAAATTCTGCATCTTGTAATGCCATTGGGGTGTTCCGGAAAAAAAACGTTTGAAATTTTAAAAAATGCATCTCAATTAAACAAAAATCGAAATTTCAGTTATGAAATTTAGGAGCTCCAAGGGGGGACCCTTGGATTTTCAGAAAATAAAATAAAAATCTCAGTGGGTGAAAGACATGCCAATCGACTCAGAATTTGACGCTGAATCGATCCCGCACATTCGTTTTGCACGGCGCCGAAATAGCGTGATCGAAAAACCGCCATGAACCGCACTTCTTACCCTCTCTTCATGAGAGGCCCGGTGCAGTAAACGCTCTAATTGCTGAACTTCCTTACTTAGGCTCCCTCAACGACTCGAAGGAAACCGTTCTTCTTCCACCACGGCTGTGCTTCTTTGTCGTCCTCTATGCCCGGTGGTCGCTCTGGGGGCATGTCCTCCTCGTCGGTTTTATTCCAGCCGTCCTGGTACCGCCAGGCTGCAACCGCCATCTGCCCCCTCGGTCCGAGGAATCCTTCGAATGATTCCACCTCATGCAGAGAAACAAGACAGAAGAACATGATTCGATTCGTTTCTCCCCCCCCGTCTCACCAGCCAGTCCCAATGGTGCGTGACCAGTAAGTTCTCAGATCACGATCAGATTTTGATAAGACAGACGCGGTATGGCTTCTGATTTGACAGAAAATGCGCGATCGCCTACCCAGTCACGGGACGTCCACTCCCGCATGCGCTGCCAACGCTCGGACCACCTGCAACAAATTTCAATGCTGACGAGGCTGTTACTAACCTGGTAAGAAAACTGATCAGACCATTTCAAATCAAGCACAACGGTAGTAATAAAGTTTATGTACGATAAGTTCTTCATCACTTATGAGTTTCCGCGCTGTGGATGTCGATCTAGAAATGCGAAGAGAGCGAGACGGACTGGGTGGGTGCGCATCGTCTGTGAATTGCATGACCATTCGAATGGTTCGTAACTCTGTGTAGTGATGGCCTCTGGTGCTGATTTCTGCACAGATCGAAAACGCCCGGTACCTGCTTTCGATCCGTGCACAACTCAACATCAGGGGACATCGCCACAACAACTTACAGACAAATCATGGAGGCCGTCATTTTCTTGTGAAATGACAACTCAAGTTCATCCGTGTGGGAAATTTAAGTCTTCGCTCGAAAACAAACACAGGAATACATTTCCCGCGCGGAAAATTACAACCTCATTGTGAACTTTATTACTTGAGGTCGGTCTAGTAGTCCTCGGGAGTTTGAATGGTCATCCTTGATAAATGGTATCGTTACATCCAACCTTGGACCGGCATTGGGAAGTGCGTACCTGTGGGGCATCATGGGATCAGCAAGATAGGACGCCAACATGACACCGCCAGCGCCAATGTACCTAAATGCCAGGATCGAGTCCTGTGAGACGTCGCGATTTCTAACACCCATAAAAGGTGCCTGTCCCTGCCATATCTGTTTTGAAATGTACCATAGGAAAACACCAGCCATTGCTCGCGACAAAGCCGCCGTCATCTCCAACCTTGGGACAGAACTCGATTGCCTCAGAGTTTACAACACGGTACGATGCAACGAAATGCAAATTCAGGACCGGTTGATTGTGAACAACCTTCCATTCGTAAAACGCCATCGCAACCCTATTCTGAGCAACAACGTTGAACCCCGTCATCGCCTATGTGACGACCTGGCTTGCTGGTTCTCTTTCAGAGACAATACAACCGTTCAAACAAACTCAACAATCCCTTGAAAATACACTCGAGCAACACTACTTCCATTGAAAGTATGCAACTCTCGAAATAGCGTGAACCATTGATCTGTGACGTGTGTTCGTCTGGGCTTGTACGGTATTGGAACATCACGTCGAAACATCAAACCGAACGTGGTGTCAACATAGAGATCACCGAGAGATTCTGATTGCTGTCTCACCTGCACACACGACCCCGCGTGCTTACGCCTAAGTGCCTGGAACAAAATACCGACAGTCAAATCAAGGAGTTGTTGAGTAATTGGGGTTGGCTTCCGCATGCGTACCGTTTCGACGTGGGGTTTGCGCATGAAGGGAGACTCCAACAACCTCCCGGTGGTGGACACCCAGGCGCCGTCCGTTGTGCGATCCAATGTCTCTGCATGTCGCTCTAATGCACGTCTTACATCTTCCACCAGATCTCATACGGTACAGAGGTTTGCTCAAATCACCAGCAGAATCAAAAATGGCACAGTGCCTTTGGCACATACTCCAAGATCGCATTTCACGCATCGGTCTTCGATCCGTGTCGAAAGGAGGGCACCCTGATATATTCGAAAGGCTGGGTGCTACCATGGATGAAATCAACGATGGACAACTCGTGGGTCCACTACTCCCTCCTCCAATTCAATCGACCTGGTCAAACTGGCAACTTAATCGACCCAGTTGATTTTGCTGACGGACAGAGAAAGGTCGACCCGACTGAAAATTGGCAGCTTAATCGACCCAGTTGAGCACCCGGGCAAAATTCCCGGCAAATGGGATACCGGGGCGACCCTGATGGCTCATGCCAGCTGGGTCGACCCCAACCGAGTCGACCCAGTCAGCACATCATTTCAGCCGACTCCGCGTTCCCAGTCCAGGTGAGTCGACCCCGGGGTTGTTGATAATTGCGAAAATCTATATAAAAATCATGATTCACTTGGTGAAGTCTGCTTCGGCGACCCGAATCGGCCGGGTCACATATCAAAAAATGCTCGGTTTTGGCAAAATATAAGGTTCGACCCGGCCGCACCCAGAAAAGATCGACCCGGTTGGGAAACTGGCAACTTAATCGACCCAGTTCCTCTGATTTGAGATTTTGAAAAAGATCGACCCGGGTCCGTTGAAGTGGGGGGAGGAGTACTCTTCGCCATCGACAGTGCCCCAAATATCGCTCCACACAAAAAAAAATGTCCCGAAACGTTTCTCCATATCGCGCCGTACTCCGTCGTAATCGCCAAAGATGATCGGTGACCACGACGCCAACACCTACACCGCAGACACAAGTTTCTTTATACGAATGTCGACTCCTGGCTGCGGGTTAATGTTGGTCAAGTGGGGACACGGGCGTGCGGTGACTCCTTGCTTCTGTCATTCTGCGGATCGTCTACAGCGACAATTCTAAGCAGTCGAAAGTAGTCGGAAGTTGGAACTCAATTCCACAATGGCTCGGCACGGTGATGTCGTGGTTGCAAACACCGATCGAAAACTGAGAGTCGGTGCTTTCGACCAGTTATCGAGTCAGTGTCTGGCGACATCATCACGCTCAGATGTTGCCACCTTGTGTTCCGACTGCTCAGAATTGACTCTGTATTTTGTCGTGAATTGGGTGCAGTCATTTCACATCTAGTCCCGCAGAACGATGCCGACACGTTTTCGACATGTTCTACCTGATGAATGCACAGGCCAGACTATGGCCACTGCTAGGCTGATTTGCATTAACTATCTCCTTCTCAGCGTGTCGGCGACTCGACGTACTGGCTACATACCAATTGGCGAGATAGGGCCAGAACCAGATCAATAGAGTCCCCACTGCCGCTCCATGCAACCTCAAGTAAACGTATGATTGCTAGGCACACTTCGCAACGGACACTCCATTTGTGTTCTTTGCACCAGCTCAGGGATTTACACGACTATATTTTTTTACACGACTATGCGTGATTTTTTTTTTGCATGAAAAAAAAAATAGTCGTGTAAAATTTTTCTGGAAGGGCGCAAATGCGTGAAAAAAAAATAGTCGTGTAAAATATGTCATCCGAATTTCGAAAATTGGCCTTGATCAATATTCGGTTCTCGAAATTCGAATGTTGAGCGTTGAAATTCAAGCGAATTATGATCGTCGAAATTTGAGCGTCGAAATTTGAGGGCATTTTGAGCGTCGAAATTTAAGGAAAATTTGAGCGTCGAATCGAAATTTAAGGGAACTTCGACCGTCGAAAATTAAGGGGATTTTGAGCGTCGAAAAAAAAATAGTCGTGTGAATTCTCGGGCCATCGGTGAGTAAAAAAAAAAAAGTCGTGTAACTCGTGAGGAAAAAAATATAGTCGACTATTTTTTTTTCTCTCACCTTTCAAACCCTGCACCAGCTGTTTCAAAATATCTTAATTCAAAACAATTAAGCTCGGCTTTATCCGTTCCCTTGGACCAAGACAGTTGTGCTTGGACTGGAAATCCGTGACATCGTTATCGGGCATAGATTCGCAAGCTTGCGGCAAAACCCCACCAATTGTTGATCGCATTCTTGTTCTTCCTGCTTAAAACAATTCGCATGTCTCAGAGAGACAACAGTACCGGGAATTAGGACCTAATGACACCGGGAATCAGACACTTATGCTGTAGCAACACACAACACAGTTACGCTGCAACGAACATAGAGTTGCTGTAACCTAACAGAACACCTATGACTCGACTCGCCTAATCAAGAACATAATCCCAGGCCTGTACAGTATGGCGTCATCTATTCCGCGGATCGCCGCCTCGCAACTATCCACGACAGGCGGACCTCACGAGAAACCAAACCTACTGTATATGAGGTCCGCTTTCAAATCTTTGGTTTGATGAATGGGACTATGACCGGAACTTCTAACATTGACCATCAATGGATTTCTGTACCTTTGTAGATGGGCCCGACGCTGGCGTTGGTCTGAACGAATCGTTGAACGGCAAACGGTACCTAACACGGAATCATATATGATCCTCAATTCTGGGAGGGAACATCCGACATAGTGCCTCGCGTGGCGATTTTTCCAGTGCGACGTTTTGTAACGTTTTGTGTCACCCCGCCGTTGCGTCAAAACATCATGCGAAACTCTCCCCCAACAATTCCTTTCGGCATACCATGTACATGTTTTACCTAGGAATTCTACGAATGTGGTTGGGCAGAATACCAGAACTGACTAAGGCTGGCTCACAAAGGTGATATCGGCTACACCCGTACTCGCTTTGCCGAGGCACTGATCCGTTGCGTGGCAATCGTCCGTCTCCACGGAACGTGTCGATAGGTGCTCCTTGTGATCATTGCAATGGGGCCATGATGTGGATAGACCCCTACCAAGTCCGCGGCAACACGAAAACATAACTTGTTCCTTGATTTGTACTAACACTTGCAGTGGAATAGTAGTAATACGCAATCCTGCTGACCACGCATTGTTTGGAGCGTCTGTGTTCGTCAATCCATCTGAGTTGATCGAGGCAGGGCATGACAACAAAACGCTGTCATGACGACGGAGTACCCCAAGTTATCAATCGCGCTTCTTAATGAACGAATTGTGTGATCCGCCTGAGTCGATTGTCAATTCTTTGGGTTGTGATACTTGTTCACACGCATGAGATTTGTTCGCACCAACACATGAACTGCCAATGCACTCCATAGCGTCGAACGCTAGAAGAGAAGCCTTCTACCGTAGTGGCCACATACTTTTTGGGAACTCGAAAAAGTAAGTAAGTCGAGAGGCCCTGATTTTGAGTTCCCCAAAAAACAATCCAAAAAAAAGGAAGTCCTGAAATTTGGAAATTTCCAATTGCCCCCCCCCCCCCAAAGTAAGTCTGGGTGCCGTGTAAGTAAGTGACGGGTGAGTGGCGGGTAAGTGGTGCACGGATACCTGAAACGGTCACGGGACATGGACGGGTCGATGCTTTTTCACGCACGAATCTTTGGGGCGAAGATTTGGTGACCGGGGCTGTAGGGTAGTGAAGGTGTTTTATGCCTGCAAAACCGCCTCAAGATGGGATGTCTCCTAAGCGTCGGGAGAACGGGCGATTCGTCGAGTTTCAGAACCTAAGACCACTACCACACCTTCCAACCTGAGAGCGTCAAACCTTCACTTTCCTAGCCATCAGTCGCAGTAGAATAATGCGTTCCAAAGTTCTGTTCGTAATCTAGTCCTTGGCGAACATTTGTTTTTCTGTCGAGATGCCTGGAGCTCCGTGTGTTGCGTAAGCAGGACAAGGTTGCTACAGAGATCCAGCGTTGCTGGAAGGGTATGTTGGTGCGCCGAGCCGCCGACGCCCGCCGAAAGGCAATCGTACGCTTCTAAATGCTATCTAGAATCGGTTATGTTATAATCGGTAATGGTATCGCGAACACAACATCATTTAACTTTTTGCTGGACCTCGCTAGCACATCGCCATCTCTTGGAACCACTTTC
>Ga0099798_10418_pt1 | contig 14429 bp, 18 predicted proteins | sample Uncmet_Sort29A_1_FD_89870 | JGI IMG/M metagenome (GOLD analysis project Ga0099798, IMG submission 89870) | Marine eukaryotic communities from CALCOFI LINE 67, Pacific Ocean - CN13ID_Sort29A_1 | ecosystem: Environmental > Aquatic > Marine > Oceanic | place: Pacific Ocean: Monterey Bay | collected...
GAGCCTCGACCCCCCCACCCCCCACCATTTCAACGCTAAAAAAATGGACGCGGGGATACAAAAAATGACGTTTTTCGGAGCCATTTGGACTCCCTCGCGGGTCGCTCGCTCGCTCGCGTCCGCATGTTCCCCGATCGCGGTCGGAAATGGGCCATGTGATCATCACCAAGCTCGCTCGCTTCGCTCGCTCGCTTGCCAATCCCACGTCAAGAATGAATGATCTGATGAGTCGATCAACCCAAGCAGAGTGGCTCACTCACTCGCTGCGCTCGTTCGTTCGCGTCGGGCTCGCTCCGCTCGCCCCCCCCATGGCATCCCAATCAGTGGGTCTTTCCCGCCAGCAGTGATAATCACCACCGATGGTTGGCTCGCTCACTCGCTTCGCTCGTTCGCTCGCGGCCTTCGGCCGCTCGTCTACCCCCCCTCCCCCCCATTTCAACGCAGCGTTGAAATCAATCATAAATAAAGTCTCTCTTACCATCCGGGCACGGGCTATTAAGAATTCGAGGATCCAGTTTCATTTTGACCTTCACAGATCTGGACAATCTCTTGATTTGGCTTAATGGCCCGGGACCATCTCCGCCTGCGCTACCGGCTGCCATTCCCAATAACGCTTGAGCCTCCGCCGATAAATTTCCGGGAATGTCATCGAGATCTCCCTGCTCTTGAGAAACCCCCTGCCCTGCCATTCCTAATCCGCCATCTATAAGCGAATCGACTTGCTGGCTGCTCTCCACGTGGGTGCTGGATTGTTGCTCGGTGGAAACCGTTCCAAAACCCGAACTACTGGTGTGGTGTTCATTTTGCTGTGTCGTGGTACCCTGTTGATCACCTTGCTGGGTAGTAGTTTGCTGCGTTGAACTTGTAGTTTGTTGCGTCGTAGTCTGTTCCGTTGTAGTTTTTTGTTCCGTAGTAGTTTGTTGCGAATAACTGGTGGTCACCACGGCCTGCGAGATGATGCTCTGACTTGTGTCTACTTGGGATCGCGCTTTATTCAGCATTTTCATCCTTGATAAACTTTGACCACTCAATGCCGATTTCACCTTGCTCTTAAATAAACTTTCCTTTTTTTTCGGAGTTTTAGGATGATCGTCTCTGCTACTTCCAGTCTCAGACCCGGTATACGATCCACTGTAATCAGATCCTGTATAATCAGACCCAGTATAGGATCCCGAATCAGACCCAGTGTAAGACCCAGAATAATCGGATCCACTTCCAGTCCCCCGCGAATAATCACTTCCACTCCTGCTCCGATCTTCACTACCACTCCTGCTCCGATCTTCCGATTTCGACTCATCAGAACCACTGCCACTCCCACTCCCTGAATCGGACGAACTACTTCCACTCCCGCTACTACCTTGTGGCACACAATACGAGAGATGTTCCGAAATTGATACGAAAATGAATTCTATATTGCATAGAAATACATCGTGAAAGCGAAATGAATCTAGTGTCATGCTCATCTCAATTTCGGATCATCTCGGGTATTGTGTGCGTTAGAGTACTCGAACTATCGCTGCTGCTCGATGAATCGGAATCGGTTTTATCAGAATCACTATCTGAATCGGACTTTTTGTCTTGAGAACTGTCTTTCACTGTCGAACCATCCCCAGTCAACGTCCGACTACCAGTCTGCGTCTCGGAATTACCTTGTGGATCATAATAATTTAATGTGAACGAGTAATAGTATGAAGGTTCTTAATTCACACTCACCTCATACTCAGCCAATATGTGAAAAAGACAGCGTGCTCCATAACAATGTGAGTAATCCGAATACTAGGATAGGCGGTTTCGAACTTAGAAAGAACAGGCAACTCCTTTAATATTAAACAAGTTAGATTACTATCGGACGGGTTCTCCACGACTGCCGCGCCTGATTTGGCTGCATCGAACTCATCAGCTTCGTCTTCCTCTTCGTGGTCAGAGATCGCATCATCGCCCATGTCGTAAATCGCGGTGCGTCGCGCCACGTTCTTCGGTCGCCGGAATCCGCACTTTTCTTTGCGGGGGTCGTACTGCATGAGTCTGTGTTTTTTTTTTTTCAGTCGGAGAAAACTTCAGGAGTTGTGATTAATATGGAAGGGATTTTCCGAGGGAAATTGCCGAATACTACGGGACAGCAAGTATTCAATAAATTCCTCGCCGCTTGCAACATATTGCTTTCAGCGCTTCCAGGAAGCTCAGGAAGCTCCTACCTCTTCAGCACTACATCTTAACACTATATCTGACTGTCCGTCATATCCCTTCTCACCTCTTCAAAAGCGTCTGACTCGCCTTCATCCCTCCTTACGTCTTTTTTCCATCTGACTCGCCTTCACCGCTTCTTCCTCACCGTTTCAACAATGTCTGACTCGCCTTCATCGCCTCCTCCTCTCGCTCTTCTGCTCCAACATCGAAAATCTCTTCCTCCGCCTTCTGTTCCATAGCCCGCATGTGCTCCCGGACGAGGTTTACACCTTTGAAATTGGGGGGGTTTGTATGATGATTGATAATTGATAGTTATGCTCGCGGACGAGGTTTACACCTTGGACGTGGGGAAGTCGGTTAGGACATTGTTAGGGCCGTGTGATCAGATCTAATTACGGATATATCGGTGGTGATTGGGTATCGAATATGCATCAAATGTAGTCCAAATTTATCCTGCTATCGGAACATTGTGCACCGCCTTTTACACTATGCGCACCCTATCAAATTTCGACCCATAACCTTTACACCGAATCGCCTACCTTCATCAAGCGCGATAACGTCCGTATACGCACCCGATTGCGGGACGTAGGCGGGTTCTGCCGGCTGCGGGGGTTCGGTAATGAAAGTAGTTCCCGGAGCAGGCTTACTCGCTGCTTCTGCTTTTTCTCTCAGTGATTTTTCTTCTTCCTCCTTTAGTTCTTTTTCGCTCTTTTGTTTCGCGGGAATGTTTAATTTCGGCGCCCCTGCTTCTTCTTCGTCTTTCGGAGTGCCATCGTCCTTTCCATCCCCACCAGCGCCCCCCGCTTCGGCCCCGATAGCGACCAGCAGGTCTTTCGCATCTTTCTTATCATCAGCAGTTTTCTTCGCTTCATCACCGGAACCAGGCTTTTTATCCTTATCGGCTTTATCCTTATTTTTATCAGCTTTAATGTCTTTATCAGCTTTATCTTTCTCCCCTCTGGGACTTCCTTTAGTTGGAGTGATCGCTTCCATAAACGCCCTCGGACTTCTCGGAGACTTTTTCTTCTCAACCCCACTCCCACTTCCACTCCCCCCATCCTTCCCGTCAGCCATATTGACCAAATCCAAATTCCCCAACCCACCCAACTTATCGGCAGCAGACAGCAAACCTGTGTACGGAGTGAGCATTAAAAATTCGAGTCAAAACTTTACGAGGATTTTAGACAAAAGATGGTCTTCATTCCGACAGAGTAAGGAACAGATATCCATGCATTCCTGTCTGAAATAGGTATCTTGAATCTCCTAAAATTTTCGTAAAGTTTTTTAAAAGTTTTTGCAAATTTCTCAATGCCCACTCCGGAGCCAGGCAAACTCCTCCTATACTTGCCATGTCTTATTCCGCGTTTGTCGGCGATTCTTTGTTGGTAGTCTTCGTCGTTTTCGTCTTCTCCTCTTTCTGGGTCGGAGGAGTGGTCGGAGAGGAGGTCGTCCAAACCCTCTTCGATCTTTTCTTCGTATTCGGCGTACCTTGGAGTTTGTTTTGGGTCGTCTGAGTTTTTTTTTCTGTGGATTGTTAACGCATTGTCATTAATATGATTCAGGTATTCTATTTCATACATAACATTTCATTTGGTTGTTCCGACCCCACTTGTAATCATTCCCAAGTGTTTTTCACATGAGAAAGTTATAAACCTTTCCGCTATTATATCCAGAATAAACATTAATTATCTTACGCATCCCAATCATCAAACACGCTTGTCACTTTCCCATTCTCATCGCACTTAAATCGATCCTCCTGATATAAAGTCCGACCGAGACTCATAAACTTCTCAGCCCTCTCTTTGCGCCATTTATAAACGTCGGCGTCGAGCATATCTTGGCGCCGTTGCTTCTCAATTTCTTCTTTTAAAGCTGCCTCATCTCCTTCTTCGACGTTGGCCTGAAATGATTTGTAAATGAATACTTCGCCATTGGCCCGAGGGGGAATGACGTCTATTTTCGTGGCCCTCTTCGACGCTGGCCTGAAGGGGATCGTGATGAATGAATGGTTTTTGATGCAGAATCTGAAAATCGATCGTGATGTTGAGACAGTTGAACCTCAGGTCCAGTAGTAGAGAATCAGAATCGAACCATATTCGGGTCCCTACAATGCCCACCTGGAGTTATTCATTTTTAATGATTCTCAATTTCTTCTTTTAAAGCTGCCTCATCTCCTTCTTCGACGTTCGCCTGAGGGGGAATGGTGTGTATTCTCGTCGCCCTCTTCGACGTTGGCCTGAGGGGGGAGAATGAGAAAATGTTTTGGAAATGAACACAGTTGGTGAACATAACAGCGCCGGTGTGTTTCGGGGCGCGCCTCGCGCTTGGCTCGTTGATGTTGTCGAGTTCCGAGCCGGACCTGCCCGCGCGGGCGGGCACCCCCAAAGAAAGCAAAAAAGCCGACCTGATTGACGCTGAACATGACCTGATTAACGCTGAACATGACCTGATTAACACCAGAAGCGCGACAAACAGAACCTGCAACAGAAACAGCCCTGTCAGCCCTCCCGCATTTGAAGCCCCGCTCGAAGTCAGACTAAGTAACTGCCAGACCAAATCACTTGCCTCGAGTTACAATTTCATACTTACTCCGGGCCCCATGTCTGCTATCACCCGCTCGGTCTTCATATTCCTGAAGTTATTCATTCTTACCCCAGGCCCCATCTCCGCCATAGCTCGCTCGTTTTCCAAATTTCTCAACCAATATTCAATTTTCTCTCACCCCTGGCCCCATCTCCGCCATAGCTCGCTCGTTCTCCAGATTTCGTAACCAGTCCTGCTTAGCTACTTTAGCGGCCACTTTATCCAGATGATCAAACGCGGGGGCTTCGCCGACATCGTTGGGATCGACTTTGTAGTGACCTTGGAGAAAGAAAGAATTCTTAATTTCTTAGCGTACTCAGGCTTTTTCATGGTATTTTCGTTCATACGAAATCCTAGTGGAAAAATACATTTCATGCTACATCCGCATCCGCCAAATCTCATCACATGAATATACGAGTTTTCCCTAAACAAAATTCCATCTCGGCACCGACCCCATCTGCGACGCTCTCAAAGCCCCAGTGAAATCAAATATCTTACGTTTCGGCATCGTCCCCATACTCGCCTTCGATGCCCCAGTTGGCGGTGCAATAATAACGGTTCCCATCTGCGCTTTTTCTTCTTCCCCTGAAACCCCTTCTCCACCGGATCTTTCGGCACCCGACTTTCCTCCGGATTTCGCCGACTTCTCCCCTCCAGATTTCTCTCCTCCAGATTTTTCGCCCCCGCTCTTGTCGCCATATCCCGGTGGAGCTGAAACTCCGTCACCGATGAGGCCTTCGTTTTCTGTGTTTTCTTCGTCTGTAGTGTCAAATTTTTCCTCCTCGAGGACGCCCCAGGAACCGTCTGCCATCTGATAAGTTCGACCCAAACCGGCATCCCTCGCGCTAAACTTTGCTTTTAATGGCAAATTGTTTGGGGGGACGTGATTAAAACAATCTCGTCCGACTTGTGAATTCAAAAAGTCCCTTCTTAAGGGCTTTCTCGCCGGGATGATACTCAATTCCTGTAGAAGTGTCAAAAAGATCTGACCTCCAGCTCCGTGGCAGACGAAATCGATGAAGGGTGGAATTGGGTAGGATTCAGCTACTTGGTGGATCGCGGGGTTTAGAAGGTATGGCTGTTTTGGTTTCGCTTTTGCTTTGGCTGAGGCTTTGGGTTCTGGTTTCTTGTGTGTACCAAAAAGTCGAAAAATTCCTGAACTTGCGTTCGACGGGCGGTGACCGTCGCGATCTTTAGACGATGATCTAGATCTGCGGCGCCGGGATCTACTGTGACTTTTATGAGGGGACCCAGACTTTCTTGTGGATTCTCCTCCTTCTCCCTCTCCGCCTTCTCTCGACGACGATCGATGTGAATGTCTCCGCCTCCTACTACGACCGTGCCTGCTATGATGTCCGCCACTGCTGCGGTGTTTGCTTTTAGACTCTGCGTTTCCCTCTCCATCCTCGTTTCCATCCTCGTTTCCATCCCCCTCAGCAGATCCCCCATCCTCGTTACCTTCCGCTGGTTCCCCATCACCATCTACATCCCCAACTGAATCATGAACCGGACTACTCGCACTCCGACTTTTGTGCCTGTGGCTTCCTCTCCTATGCCTCCTCCTCCTCCTCCCAGATTTATGATGGTCCGATTTAGATCTGCTAGCTGCTCCGCTGGGCCTCCTCGAATTTCCTGCAGCAGTAGACCCGCTCGGGCGAGGAGACTTAGATCTTGGTGCCAATCCCAGTTGCTCTCTCAGGGTTTTGGCTGTGCTGGGGCGCTTCACTTGACTCGGCCGCTTCCCGCCTTGACCGCCCTCCTCGACGGGGTCCCAGTACCTTTTCGTGATTGAAAATATAGCGAGAGTAATGGTTTGCGAAGTATGTTCGAAATTTTCGTATCCATTGAATTCAAAAAAGTAGCAAAGTAGTCCTGACAAGTCTGCAGAAATGCACCGTTTACTGTAAACTTTACAGGTAAATACAAAAATCTGCATACAATTTCTCCCATTTTGAGTTCTCTCTCCTACTCTCCTCATCCCGCAATCTGGCAATTCCCTAAATTTCGATTTTCAAAAATTCCGATCCTATCCTACTTCTCCTTATCCGGCAACTCCCTGAATTTCTCCGCGAGCATCATTTCTATGGTTTCTTTATCCCTTGGGCCTTCTTTCTTCTTAAACTCATCTTTCTTCACCACCGCCTGTCCGAACGTGCTGGCGTAGCAGTTCAATTCGTCGACTGGAGTGAGCTGATTGAGGTACTCCTCTGCTTCTCGATCACGTTCCTCTTTCCGCTTTTTTTCGATGAGCATCGCTTTCGCTAAGTCGCCCATCGCACCTTTCTTCATCGTCGACGCCAGCACATCTTTCGCCGCAGCCCGTGTATCCAGAACATCGGCTTTGGGCATCAAAGAGAACATTCCGCCAAATGAAGGAGATTTAGCGCCGTCTGCTCCTTGTCCTCCGGGAGACCCCTCAATCGCGGGAAAATTGGTGGACTGATTCGGACTAGCTCCGGGAGCGGGGCTTCCTCCAGGAGTGGTTCCAAAAACAGTTGAATCCCCCGCTCCCGCGCCGAACGTGATCTGACTCGTGACCTGCGCATTATTACCAGCACCCAGACTACGATCTAATGTATTTCCGAAGACACTTGAACCTTGACTCTGGTCTAGTAAATTTTGCTGTTGACTGTTGTTCAATTGGGACTGCGTATTGCTTTGCGACTGCGACTGGGTGTTACTTTTGGAAGATAACCCACCAGCAATTCTGATTTCCTCCATTTCCCTTTCCCTGGCTTCTCGTTCCGCCATGATTCGGAGGTTCTGCGACTCCAAACTCTCGCTAGTAATCTGCACTGATTCGATCCAGGCGTCTAGAACTTCGTCGACTTTTTTTAGCTTATCTCGCGCTGCGACGAGATGGGTGAGGAGAGCCTTGTTTTCTTCTTGGGCTTGGGAGAGGCGGCGACCTGTCAGAGGAGAAGGGGTGTGAAAGAGGGTCGAGACGAGGACTCAGAGTCAGTCAAGATTTGGAGGTGATTTCGAAATTGAGAATCCCAGAAAGACTATTAGAAGTAGAGAAATACGAACGTAATCACTATTTTGCAAATGCGTGTTAAGCTCCACTTTCGAAATTTCTTTAATTTCCACCAAGTTTTAATCCAAGAGTTTAACACTATCTTTATCAAGCCCACATTGAAGCCACATCCTTACCTTCCTAGAGTTTAACGCTATCTTTATCAAGCCCACATTGAAGCCAGAAGGTAAGCAAATCCTTACCTTCCTCCGGATCCTCCCACGGTTTCCATTCGCCGAAAATGTTTACATCAGCACAATGCGTCGCAAAGCCGATCACTTCTCGCGAATAATGCTCCACACGCTGCCTGAGCCAGCCACCGACGACGAAACGGAACCAGTTGAAGATGAAATGGTCGTCGGCGGTTTCGGAGCTGAGGGGGGTTTGATGGGGGTTTGTTATCTGTTAAATTTCAAAGTACTTCCAGTATGATAGAATATCATCATTTTTTCGTTGGAACGATTCGGATTCAACATCAACCTAAAAGTTTAGTCTGTTTCTCCCCTCACCCCGTATAGTAAATGACCTGCTCGTCGATGTAGTCTCCCCGAGCCTTTTTTCTTCCCTCACCCCGTGTAGTAAATGACCTGCTCGTCGATGTAGTCTCCCCGGACTTTTTCCCCTCACCCCGTGTAGTAAATGACCTGCTCGTCGATGTAGTCTCCCCGGGGTCCCACATCTTCGCCGATTGAGTTTAGGTAGCGCGCCGCCCGAACATTCGAATTCGGATTCAGGACCACGACGCCGTACCTTGGGGGGCAAACTATTAATACTAACGCGTATTAGGAGTGCAAGTGAAGTTCCTTCGTCAGATGATATGATGGAGAAATTATACTGTTACATCGTATTGGATATACCGACCTGCTCATCGTATTGGATATCCCGACCTGCTCATCGATATTTACAAACTTTTAGCCTACCCATGATTCTCCGCCTTCAATATCGTCCAGACCATGGACCCGTGATCCCGCCCATTCTTCCGGTACAAGATACTATTCAGACTCCAGCATCCGGTGGGTTCGTTTTCGTGTTGGATTAAAACGATTAATTTCTCTCTTTCATGCGCCTTCCTACTGATCCAAATCGGACAGATCTCCTGCTCAAAGTCGTATTGATCGGATTTTTCGTCCTTTTTACTCTTTTTACTTTTCTTCGACGGCTTTATCCCTAATCTCGCGGCCGCGATTTCGTCATCGTTTTTCCCATCTTTTCCCTTAAATGGATTCGATTTCTTTCCACTCTTTTTTTCTTTCTTAGATTTCTTCTTCTTCTTTTTCTTCTTCTTTTTCTTCGAACCTCCGTCTTCGTCATCGTCATCATCATCTTCGTCATCGCCTGGGGAGTCATCGTCATCTTCCTCGTCTTCTTCTTCTTGATCGTCTATCTCACCGCGCTTCTCCGCGGAACCGCCCTCCCCATACCGGTGCAACTGCTGGTCCAGCCAGTAGATGAAGTAACTTAAGGTGTTTGTAGATGAAGGCGTGTTTGTGTTATTTGCTTGCTTGCGAGTCTGGTGTTAGCTTGCTAATCTTTGCAGGTGCGAAATTCAAGTTAAGTATCATTCATCCCCATTAACGTTACTTTGGATCCAAGAATTCAATTTGGAACCCTAGCGAAATTTTAGCTCACTCTCTTAGTACTTTCTTTCTTGAACACGTTCCCAATTGAAATTTAGCTCACTCTTTGATTCCTTTCATGAGGACGTCTTCAGCCTCGGTGGAAAGCTGTTTTGCAACCCCGAGTTCTTCGTTCAACGGGATGAGGGCACCTTGTTTTTAGTGTTTAGTGATATGATAGTTGCAGTAGTAAGTACTCCTCTAAAAAGTACTTAAAGACTGTTACTTGGAATTATATTCTGAACAGTGCTAGTCACCGACGCATTTTCATATTTAATCCTCAATCTTCAGCATCTCACCCAGTGGCACCACCTTCCCGCCCTCCTCCATCGCCTTTTCTCGCCCTCCTCCATCGCCTTTTCTCCCACCTCCTCTTACCATTCGGAGTCACCGATCCGTCTTTTCCGCCTTCTCTTAGAGCGATTTTATTAACTATTTGATTTCATCCCAGGATGAAATCGATTTTCGGGGCTGCGAACCACCCCCCCACCCCCATTTTCAGCGCTAAAAAAATGGGCGAAAGCAGAAAAAAAATGACATTTTTGGGAAACACATGGTCCCCGTTGTGGGTCGCTCGCTCGCTCCGCTCGCTCGCGCGCCTGCATCATCGAACCACCGTGGAAAATGGGCCGTGATCGCCAATCTCGCTCGCTTCGCTCGCTCGATTGAGAGTGGATAAGCCCAAGGGAGATGGCTCACTCACTCGCTTCGCTCGTTCGTTCGCGCGGGGCTCGCTTCGCTCGCCCCCTTCCATTTCATCTCAGCCAGTCAGAGTCGCTCGCTCGCTCCGCTCGCTCGCGACAGGGGATGTGACAATATTATCATGATCATGACAGAGTGAGTCCCGATGGTTGGCTCGCTCACTCGCTCCGCTCGTTCGCTCGCGTACTCGCGGCCTTCGGCCGCTCGAACCACCCCCCCCCCCATTTTCATCCTAGGATGAAATCGAAAAATAAATAAAATCCCTCTTACCCATCGGCATTATCGATCCCCCCTCCTCCATCGCCTTCTTCTGGGCCTCCTCTTCTTTTTTCGCTCTGCGTCTTTTCATACTCGCCATCCTCGCCGCCTTCCCGCCGCCAGTGTCGCTGCTTTCGTTGCCGGATTTGTCGCGGTCGGTCGTACCTCATGAGTCATTACCAGATTTGTCACGAGAGTGGCAGAAAAAGAAATGCATAAATTTGAAATGTGTAAACAGCTACTAGCAAATTGTTTCATTGGAATTCACAGTTCAACTTTCTGAAAAGAACATATCAGGAAATTGAAATGCTCCCATTACTACACAATTTCTTTCCCCAGCTTTTTTCATCAGCTGAGACTTCTGAGTATCGATCTAACTTTAAAATACCGCCCTCTGTCCCCTCCTCAGGGACAGTGCCCCCATCAGTGAATTTAGCATACCGCCCTCTGTCCCCTCCTCAGGTACAGTACCCCCATCACTGACCGTTTTGTCGGGCTCGTCATCTTCATCGTCCCAGTCTGCGGTGTCGAGGGTGCGATTCACCTTAAGATTTAGAATGAGTCATCGTCATCGTCCCAGTCTGCGGTGTCGAGGGTGCGATTGACCTTAAGGTTTAGATGAGTCAAGTGGTACTATTTCTAGAGTGACACTCTTTCTCAAGATTACAAATCGACTTTATAAGCTTAAGAGAATAGATCACTAAGTAACGTCATGACCTTAACATTTGTCATTTACCGTATCGATTGAAATCTAGTTTCGCCTACATCTCCCTTCTTACATCTCCCTTCTTGGATTTCTCTTTTTCGGCTGCGTCGTCGTCCCAGACGCCTTCTTCGTAGCAGCAAGTGCCCTCCTCGTTAAATGACACTTTTCGGATTCATTTGGGCTCCATTGTGGGCCGCTCGCTCGCTTCGCTCGCTCGCGCTCGTGTGTCCCGGTTGCGGTCGAAAATGTGCCTTGTGGTCATCGCCAAGCTCGCTCGCTCCGCTCGCTCGCTTGCCAATTCCACGTCAAGAGTGAACGAATCTGATGAGTCGATCAATCGAAGCAGGATGGCTCACCCACTCGCTGCGCTCGTTCGTTCGCGCCGGGCTCGCTTCGCTCGCCCGCCTGATGGCATCTCAACCAACCCGACTTGCTCGCTCGCTTCGCTCGCTCGCGCCCCCACCACCAGGGATGATCACGGCAGACTGCATCCCGATGGTTGGCTCGCTCACTCGCTTCGCTCGTTCGCTCGTTCGCTCGCGGCCTCCGGCCGCTCGTCCCAACCCCTCTCCCGCCCCTCCCCCCCCCCATTTCAACGTAGCGTTGAAATCAATCATAAATAAAGTCTCTCCTACATCTCCCTTCTTGGATTTCGCTTATGCAGCCATTTAGCCTACATCTCCCTTCTTGGATTTCTCTTTTTCGGCTGCATCGTCGTCCCACACGCCTTCTTCGTAGCAGCAAGTGCCCTCCTCATTAAACCAAAAACCACGGCAGATTCGGCTCACCATGGTGGGCGATTTAGTTTGAGGGTTGATAAATCTGGAGGGGTTCTATCAATACAAAGGGTATCAAAGCTATCAACATGAGACAACTACACAATAGCCTTTGTGGTATGAATTCTGCATATGATTATGACCATCACGATCTACCTTCAGGGATCTACCTTCAGGGATTGAGATGCACGATCCATTCCCCAACGCCAATCATGCCATTCAATCACCTGAAAACCTTGCACCCTACATTCTCAATCAAATCGATTCAATTTGCCACTACATCATCATACAACACGACCGAAAACAACAAACAAACCACCAAATTTACTTTTATACGAAACAACTCAAGCATTTGGACGACCTGAACTCAAAACCAAGAAAATGCTCATCAAACCTCCCAACAAACCCATAAAGTTCCACCCAATACCCCCAATCACTCCCAAATCAAAATCCAACTCCAAACATATCCACACCCCAATCATTAATCAACATTACAAATCAAATCCAATGCATCCTGAACACTCAATCACCATCCAAAAAGATCACGAGAGCTAATGCATGATGCAACAACACCACCACATCACATGATGATCACCAACCACCATAATCCAAAACGAAAACCACCAACCAAAAAGCGAACCACGACGAGCAGAAACAGAAATGCAGCGGAAAAAAATAAGCCGAAACACGGAAAATCAAGAAAGAAAACTGAAGAGATCAAGAGAAATACCACCTACACAATCAAACTGAAACCTACAAGATTCCGATTCACATGACATTCGAATTCAACCACAAAAACCATCAAATCCAACCAAACCTACCATCAAAGACATGTAAACCAGTATTTGAAAACTGAAAATTGAACTCATGACGGGACGAACGCTGAATAGAATTTATGAAACTCACGAACATGATTTACAGAAAAAAAAAATGTGGCAATTCCCTGCGATCGGGAACCGCAAAATACTGCTAATTTTGTGTGGAACAACACCCTATCCAACAAGTCGAAAATTTGTCCTCGTGTTTTCGAACCTCGCACCGGAAGGCTACAACCAACCCCTGTATTTCTTATGGCAGGTATCCATAAACAGATGTTGATCGGAAGTCTCCTGGTTTTCTATCAAGAAACTCAGTCTAGTACTACGGATGTAGTCCTCGTGTGAGCTTCCCGCGCAAGCCTCTGATTGGCTTCCGTGGTTCCACAGGAACCATGGTTCCACAGAAACCAGCCACTGACCTGCACTCCCAATTTTAGCTATGGCATAGACGATCCGCCTACCGATTGCAACTGATTGAATTCCATAACGGACAAGTTGGCTGACAGGTAAGCGTTTCGTCTACGTGTGATTGTTATATGCATCTTCTGATGAGTTTCATTTGAACCATGTGTGATTACTTTAATACCTACCCATGTGTATGTGTATGCATTTAAAAAAATCCAGTTCATTTGTTGCTTGAAACTTTTACCTCAGCAGGCGTATAACCCCTCAAGCTATGTCTGGTGAACAATATCGGTTCTATCACCTCCTCCTCGGAAGTTCAAATTCCTAATCCGAACTTCCTCTTCGGGCAATATCCTCCTCGTTTCAATATCCTCCTCGTAGTCGTTGTGGAAGGCGCGTTACAGTTGTTTCGCCGAAGCGAATCTGCCGAATCACCCTCCACGGTCGTACTCCTCATATTCCGCCTCGACACAGAAGAACCTTTAAAGATTCGGAAGAACCTTCAAGGTCTTGTGTGTACTAGTGTCGTCGTTGCACCTCAGTGTATTCGCGGAACTACATCTCATATGAGATCTCCACGAATTTTCCATGCATCGAGGTGTAGAATTCACGAATCTTCATCGTATATTACACATCCCTCCGCATGGTCAAGTACAGCTCCTCTCTCCACCTCGTGCGAATATTACGTTGGTGTTGTCCTTCCATTTCAGGAATAGTCTCAATGTAATTATGCTGTCCTCATCAGAATATGTTCAACTCGTTCATAATCGTTCCTCCTCGTTCCGCTAATGCGGTAAAACTTCTTCCAGAAATTTCTTCTAACCTCCCTCCCAGATTTCACCACGTAATACCTGGCTTCCTATCAGGAGTGGGCATCAGTTTATCCTCAAAGAGCGCGAGCGTTCCAAGAGCAAAGAAAGTGGTAAATGCAAGTTCGTAACACTCAGAAGTGCATGTTTTTGGTTTGAGCCAATACAAGACTTCCTCCGCATTGACTCACCTGCACTAACCTCTTCGTAGAGTCCTAAGATGACGAAGCAGAGCGGAGACTGCGCAATCGATTATAAATCGACTACCCACAGTCCCCAACTCTTATGTCACCGAAGAATACTTCGTAATTCATAACCAATTAAACAAAGATTAATGAACTACAGAAGACATTTATTCCTCAGCAGCTTCCTCTTCCTTCTCTTCTTCCTCCTCGTCCTTCTTGGCTCCCTTTCCCTTTCCTTTACCTGAGCGATTAGTTTTGTGATTTGAGTTTACCAAGAATTTAGAGGAGCGGGGATTCCTTACAATCCCATACTATACACGAGGATCCTCAATCCGGTACTATACACATCAGAAATGCATGCCGTTCTA
>Ga0099798_10419_pt1 | contig 14421 bp, 11 predicted proteins | sample Uncmet_Sort29A_1_FD_89870 | JGI IMG/M metagenome (GOLD analysis project Ga0099798, IMG submission 89870) | Marine eukaryotic communities from CALCOFI LINE 67, Pacific Ocean - CN13ID_Sort29A_1 | ecosystem: Environmental > Aquatic > Marine > Oceanic | place: Pacific Ocean: Monterey Bay | collected...
AGTACTACTACTAGTCCTCACACCCGGGCTAGAAGTACCCGTGGTAGAAGGAGAAGTAGTGGCGGCAATGGACGCTGCAGCTGGTGCTGGTGCTGGTGCTGGAGGGCAGACAAATAGGAGCTCCGTGGTGGGCGTGGCGTAGTAGCGGCTGATGTAATCCCGGCTACATGTACTACTGCTACTACCACTGCTGCTTCCGCCACTGCTGCTACTGCCACTGCTGCTGATGCCACTGTTGCTACTACTGCCGCTGTGTAAACTATACTTCTGTGCTGTTAGTCCCAGGTCGAGACGCCAGCCAAGGTCCCGCACAAACCTATGACATACAGTACATTATAGTCCACATATGAGGAGTGAGAGTATAGTACAGTACAGTCCCGCACAAACCTATGACATACAGTACACGCAGTCATTGCGTCAGTGAGTGAGTGAGTGAGTGAGTGAGTCAGTGAGTCCACATATGAGGCATGAAGGAGTGCGCGTGCAGCCTAGCTGCTAGACCAACCCGCCAAACGCCAGCTCCGCCGCCGCGTCCGCTCTCGCCTCCTCCACATATGAGGCCTGCCTAGCACCTGCTGCTGCTGCTCCTCCTCCTCCTGCTGCTGCTGCTGTGTCGACGCGCCGAAAGCGGAGTCGGCGGACCTATGAATGTGCATGTGTGTGCAAGCAGCATGCCACATGCGTCCAAATGAGTCACACACATTGCTGGAAGAGACACGGAGTCATGTCATGTACTAGTACATGTAGCTCATAACTGACTGACCGGGACGACTAGCTACAAGCCGGTACACTACAGCTACAAGCCGGTACACTATACTGACCGGGACGACTAGCTGCAGCCTCGGTGATTGAGCGTCCAGCACCGCCAAGTCCCGGAACATCCTCGCATTACTCATAGCACTAGCACTGCTAGTAGACCGACCACTGCCGACACACGCACCGCCCATACCACGCAAACCCCTTCCACCACGATAGTCGCTCTCCCTCCCACTGCCACTGCCACTGCTGCTGCTGCTGCTGCTGCTGCTGCCGCCACTGCCACCGCCGTACCCGTACCCACCCAGCATCACAATACCATTTCCGCAGTCACCACCACCACCACCACCACCACCACCACGTGCTCTTCCTCCAGTACTACTACTACTGGTGTGTCTGTGCGGCTCTAGCAGCCGAAGCTGGGCAAGCAGCAGACGCAGCGGAGAGTAGCTCGAGCTTAAGATTGCTGCCATGCCACCCGTCTTGTTTCCCGCCCCCGCCGCCGCCGCCGCCCCCGCCGCCGATGTGTGGTAAGTGGGAGTGTGCTGCGTGACAGCATCAGCATCAGCAGCAGCAATGACAGTGACCGGGGGTGGAGGGCCTGCGTCGGCCTCCTCCCGCCCAAACACCCGGTTACGGCCGATGCCCCGGTTCGCGCTCCGCAACTCTCGCTCAGCCGCCAGCTGCTGCTCCAGCTGAGCTCTCAACGCCAGCACAGGAGACACCGCCGCCGCCGCCGCCGCTGCTGCTGCTTCTGATGATGACGATGTTGATGAGCCGGCACTAGTAGCAGTAGCAGAAGCAGTAGCAGTAGCGTCCCTGGGTGCCAAAACAGCGGCAGCGGCGGCGGCGGCAGCGGCGGCGGCGGCGGTCGAGGCGGTGGAGCTTCCACTGCGGCTGCGGCGGCGACGGGGATGGAGTCGTTGAATCCGCGCTGCCGCCCGCTCCGCCTTGCTGCGCTGTTTGGCGATGTACGCCAGCAGATCAGCCAATCGATTCGGCGGGGCATCGGCGTCGGCGCGGGGAATGAAGATCGCCCGGCTTACGCCATAGCCACCGCTCCTGCCGCCGCCGCCCGTCTTCTTGCGCGTAGTAGTAGTCATTCGCTCCTTTCTCCTTCTGGCCGCGCCGCCGCCGCCGCCGCCGCCTCTTCTTTTGGGCGGGGCAGCGTCGGCAGACGTAGCAGCAGCGGTGGTGGTGGTAGCAGTAGCAGTGGTGGTAGCAGTAGCATCAGCAGCATTGGTGGAAGCAGCCATAGCCGGGACAACATCGAGAAGTTCCTCCAACTCCCAGCTTATTGAGTTACACATTCATGAATACATACCCACATATATACCACCATGCATCATATCATATCATATATGTGTGAGTCAAACAGTGCAGTGCGGTACTGTAGAGTGAAGGAGAGTGACGTCACACTCACCCGTACATGCCACTGGCGTCCCTCCAGAGCACCCGGACTGTGCCCTTACTGATCATACCACTACCTGCCCTGCTCTCTGATGCACCACCAACACCACCACCACTATCATCATCATCATCATCAGCAGCAGCAGCAGCAGCAGCAGCCGCAGCAGCAGCCGCAGGAGCAGCCTCGCAGTGCACTCGCTCCTCGACTGCACAGATGGCCATCCCGGCTAAGCCCTCCACCCCAAACACCAGCGGCTCCTTCTCTGCTCTCCCACCACCAAAACCACCACCACCACCACCTCTGAATGCAGTCACACCCACACCAACACTCACTGCTACATCCTCCTCCTCCTCCTCCGCCTCCGTATCAGCTGCTGTCGTCGTCGTTCCTTCCTCTTGCAATAGTCGGCGTGCGAGGCGGCGGAGGCGGGGGACATCAGTGGAGGCCACGGCGCAGAATGTACCGCGGTGGTGGAGCAAACGCTGCAGAGCGTGACGTGCCACAGCACAGAGCTCATGAGCCTGCTTCATTGCCCCGTACACAGAGGCACTGTGGTGACGAAGGTTGCCATGTGGGTGGGGCTGGGGGCTGCTGCTGCTGTGTGCATGTAGTGAGGAGAGGGGGGCGGTGACGAGCGCGGCGGCGGCGCGGACAACGGCCAGGGCAGCCAGCTCCACCGCCGGCTCAAGCAGACACGGCCCTGGTGCCCCGGTGTGTTGGTGCCGTATGTTGGAGAGTGCTAGCAGCCACTCGGTGAGGCAGAGCAGGGCGGCGCGACCTTCTTCCCCCCGATATGTGGACTCAGACTCTCGGCAGTGCCGGACCACTAGGCCGCTGCTGCCACCGCCACCGCCACCGCTGCCCAGCACGTAGGCGCAGTGCTCGACAGCTCGGCCGACACGGAGTGTGAGCTTGTGCACCACCAGACTTGCAGACACCACCCCGGGTCGCTGCCACACCGCAGGCTCCTGCTGCTGCTGCTGCTGCTGCCATGTCGCCTGCATGCGTGTACGAGATCGGTTACTGGTACTTGTACGGGCCGCGGTTGCGGAGCCGACAGCGGCCGCCAAGGGTGGTTGACCGCGGACCAAAGCACGGAGAGGTGTCGGAGCGGCGAGAGAAGCGAGGCAGAGAGCCGCGGCAGGGCCACACTCCGTATTGCCCCGCGCACTACCAGCACTGCCGCCTCCTCCGCCTCCAGCAGCAGCAGCAGCAGCAGTCGTGGTTGCGGGAATGAAAGTGAGAGCGGCAAGCAACGACTGCAGGGCATCGGGAAGGATGCGCGCCCTAGCTCGGAGTAACCACCGCTGAAATCCGCGCAGGGCGCCGGTCTGTGCCAGGGAGTCGCACACGGCGGCAAATGCGACGTCAAAGCCGGAACCGCTGAACCCGTTCGCGACCTTGACCTGCCACTCCCGATGATGAGCTACAAGCCGGTACACTACAGATGAGCTACAAGCCGGTACACTATACTACTACACTGACTGACCTGCCACTCCCGATGATGATGGTGGTGACGCCGCCGCACTCGTTCTCCGCTCAATCCCCACACTCCTCTCACTCCTCCTCCTCCTCGTCGCACACCCTCACCACTGTTGTCCTCGTTGCTGCTGCCACCGCCGCCGCTGCCGCTGCTGCCGGCGTCCTCATTCGCCGTACTGACACTGGCACTGCCACTGGGGCCGGTCGTTGCTGTTGTGATTGTCGTGGTTGCCGCCCAGGAGCATAGGTCGGAAATGTCCGGGCGCAGGCGAACCGGGCACGGGGCCTCGGCACTGAGGAAGCGTCGATGAATGGCCTGTGCCAGTGCGCGGCAACCTTCAGAGGCCTCGGCTGTAGCTGCACCGCCGCCGCTGCTGCTGCTGGCACTGTCGCCACTGCTGCTGGGCTGTAGCAGGGCTGCGAGGCGGAGTGCGGCCTGAGCAAATCGAATTCCGTGGTTGAGTTCGAAGTAAGCGCCGCTGCTGTTGACCCGGCACGCAGTAGCAGTAGCAGTAGCAGTAGCAGTGGATCCAACGCCGCCGCCATGTGGCTGACGATGCTGCATACTACCAACACCACTACTAGCACTAGTACGGATGTCGCCAGCCCTGAAACCGGGATTACGCGCACTCTCCGAGGTCGTTGTCGTCGACGTGCTCAGCTCCGGCCCGTTCAGCCAGAACGCCGGCCAGTGCAGTGGCGCCTCGGCCGCCTCGTCGGCCAGGTCGGCCAAGTCGCTGGCCGGGAGGAAGGAGAACTGCCTGGAACGACTCCGCAGCTTCGCTCGCAGCTGCAGCGGGGCGAAGTGGCGGCGGAAGAAGAAGCGGAAGAGTGCGGCCAGCCCCGGGTCGGCCACTACCTCGGCCATCCGCAGCTCGGCCACCGCTGCCGCCTCCGCCTCCGCCTCCGCGTCAGCATCAGCATCAGCATCAGCGTCAGCATCGGCCTGCTGCTGCTGCTGCTGCTGCTGCTCTTTCTTGAGCTGGCCAGCACCTGTGCTATTAGTGGTGGTAGTGGTGGTAGTGCTGCTGCTGAGGCAGAGGCAGACGATGAGGTGAAGCAGGGAGAGCAGACGGCCCCGCAGTCCTGCATTGTCCTCAGACTGTAGGAGGAGGAGGACGAGGCGGAACATGTGAACTCTGGCGGCCAAGGCGGCGGCCATGGCATCGGTGGCCGGGCTCAAGCTGGCAGTGTTGGCCGCAAAGAGATGCTGCGAGAGCGAGAGAGCGACACCGCTGCCGCTCCTGGTGCTGGTGCTGGTGGTGGTGCTGGTGGTGCTGCCGCCGCTGCTGCTGCCGCTGGTGGTGCTGGTGCTGCTGCTGCTCCTGGCGCGGCCATATCCTAGTGCGGCTAAGCACTCGAGATGAGACACCATCGCCCGGCGGTCCGGCAGTGAGAGTGAGAGTGAGAGTGACAGTGACAGTGACTTCCCGGGACTCGTAGTACTCGTACTACTGCCTTGACCCTGTTTCTCCTTCACCTTGTTTGACTCTCTGCTGCTGCTTACTCTTAAGCCCATACTAGTACTAGTACCAGTACCTCGTCCGGTTGCCTCTATAGCTCCACTCCTCATATGTGGACTAGTACCCCGTTTGCCGGTTGCCTCCCCATGATACATCACATCTCGACCTGCCTGATGCATGCTAAGGCAGTCAAGCGTGATTGTCTCGATCGCCCCGCAGATGTGTGGCTGCAGCGCAGCGGCGAGCACCGCGTACAGCCGTGCACCGTCCGCGGCCGCAGTTGTGGTGAGCAGCGATGCAGAGTGAACCAAGACAGCCTTTGACGTCACAGGGGAGAGGAGAGGAAGAAGAGAGGGGGGGGGGGTGAGTGAGTGAGTCACACACACGCACTGGCAGTTATCGACGACAAAACAAGAGAAGAGGAGATACAGAGAGACGTCACACAGACAGAGACAAACACAGACACACACAAACAGAGAAACCAGAGACAGAGACAGAGACAGAGGGAAAGAGACCTTGGCTAGTGCGGGCACGCCACTCATGAGTGCGGCGACGAGGGTGTCGACTATGAGCAGCAGTTGTGTGGGATTGACGGCCCCGCGCCGGCCGGCGGCCAGGAGGAGGCGCTGGCCGGGAGTGGCGGGGAGGAAGCTGAAGCTGCGGCCGGCGGCGGCGGGGCAGAGCACCAGGCAGAGCGCCTGGATGGCTCTGGCCGCTCGCCGGCGGCTGAGTGAGAGGTGCCGGCGGCTGCGGATGTCGCTGCCGCTGCTGCTGCTGCTGCCGCTGCCGCTGCTGCTGCTGAGGGGAGCAGTGAACGGCCGCCTGCCACTGCCACTGCCACTGCCACTGCCACTGCCACCGCCACTGCCACTTAGACTCAGACTCAGACTCGTACAGCTGCCTGTACCACGCCTCGCTGCTGATAGCAACAGCCGGCCCAGCAGATCCAGCATCGCACTCCTCGGCAGCACGTACCGCGCACGCCACAAGAGCTGCCCTGCAGCCGCGCCCCTCTCCTCCTCCTCCCCTCCCTCCTCGCTCCGTGTCCGCCTTCTCCTCCTCGTCTCACCGGCAACAAATGCGCGGCCGGAGTCACCGTGTTGGGGCGTCGGCGGCTGGAGGGCCCGGACGACGGCGACGAGAGCTCTCAACGCGGCCTCCACGCCCCACGCCGCGGCCTTCCCGCTGCTCAGCTCCTGTAGAGTCCCGGCCTCGGCCACTACTGCCGCCAAGCACTGCAGCAGCTGCACAAACTGAGACATCGTTTGCTCCTGTGCCGCGTAGAGCCATGCCACGAGAGCAGCGCGGCGCCCCCGCTCCCATCGCATCGGCCACTCCTTCTCCTGCCCATCCTGACAACTCAATGTTGTATCACCCTCACTCCCCATACGCATACTAGTACTAGTACTACTAGTAGTACTGCCGTGCATATACATATGCGTATTCGTACCCCTCTTGCCACGGCTGACAACACCGCTGCCGCCGCCGCTGCTGCTGCCGCTGCGTGCTGAGGTGGCAGCGGTGGAGGCGGAGGCGGGGGCGGAGGCGGGGCAGGCAATTCGGAAGACGGCCGCGAGCTCGGCGTCAAGGAGAGGGCATTGGCGTGGATGAAGCTGGCGGCGGTGCGGGTGCTGCTGCTGGTGCTGCTGCTGCTGCGGGTGCTGATCTATGACAAGCACCTCGCCGTGTGCTTCGGCCTCGAGCAGCAGCATGGTCACGGAGAGCAGCCGAGTGAGAGGGAGCATGACCGCCTGCCAGGCCTGAACGCACCACACACACCCCCGAGGCAGAGGCAGCCGCAGCATGTTAGTCCACATATGAGGAGTGAGAGTACAGATATACAGCTACACAGAGTACAGGCACACCTGCACCCCCCGAGGCAGCCGGAGCAGCGGCCGGGTCACCTGGCTCAGCTCCCGCCAAAGCTCTGAGCCCGGCATTGTCGCCAACGCCGGACCCGCGCGACAGACCGTCTCGAGGAGAAGCTGCAGGGCCGAGCCAAAGATATCCCGGCTGCGGCTGCTGCTGCTGCTGCTGGAGGTGGTGCTGGTGCTGGTGCTGGTGCTGGTGCTGGGGTCTGCAGCTGGTATATATGCCAGAGACCAAAACTGTGGTGCGGCCCCGATGCGGCGGCAGACGTGTAGCAGGGTGCGGACTAGATGGCGCCATGTGGTGTGCGAGAAGTCCCACCGCAGAGAACTCTGTACTGATGGCCGACTTGATGGCCGACTTGATGGCCGCAGAGAACTCTGTACTGATGCTGATGCTGATAAACCATGACCTCTCTCGCTCTCCCTCGTTGTCTCTGCAGTTGCCGGGTTGTGACTAGAAGTACTCGAACTAGCAGGATCACGGCTGTGGTAGTTGCTGCTGACGCTGCCGCCATTCGTAGTCGAAGCTGAAGCTGGTGCAGTGTCCTCATTTCCACTCAAACTGCCGGTCATGCTCCAGCTCGAGGCGGAGACAGAGTTTGCAGAGTATGCAGAGCCGGTGGAGGAGGAGCTGGGCTGGCGGCGGTGTGCGGCATTATCCGTAGAAGTTGCAGAGTTAGTAGGAGAGTGAGCACTGCTGCTACTCTGCTGCTGCTGCTGCTGCTGTAGGGCCTCAGTGTCCCCGTCTTGCCACTGCGTACGGGAGTTGGAGGAGGAGGAGGAGGAGGAGGAGCAACACCAGAGCGCACGACGTCGCCGGCGATCAAAGCGCCACGCCATACCAGCAGCCATAGCAGTGCTGATAGTGCTACATGCAGTAGTGGAAGAGGCGGAGGCGGAGGCGGGGGCAGGCGTGGTAGTACTGAAACCACTCTCGGTGGAGGTGGCGGCGGGAAGCATGGCAGCGTGGGCGAGACGCTGGAGCTGAAGAGTGTAACAGTGTAAGAGTGTAAGGCCGGTCACGGTCACAATTAATTGATTTAAGAGCTTAGAAATGTACTGTACAGCCACCGACACATTACACAACACACAGGGCCTCAAACACACAGAGAGACAGAGACGGAGAGAGAGAGACCTGAGCCAGTGCCTGCTGCCACAGCCGCAGCATCGCAACTCTAGGCCGACCACTGCTGCTGCTCCCGCCGCTGCTGCCGCTGCCGCCGCTCCGCGAGGCTGAAGGATGCAGCCGCAGTGCGTTTGAGTGCGGCGGCGGCGTGACGTACCCTGACCTGGCACCGCCACCACCACCACCACCGCTACTGCTGCCCTGTGTGGCCGCAGACCCGGCCGGCTCTTGACCGGGCAACAATCCGGCAGCAGCAACAACCTTGCTACTGCTACTGCTGCTGCTGCTGCCTGCTTTAGCTCGCATGGCAACATCACCGCTCTCTGAAGAGGCAGCGGCAGCGGCAGCAGCGGTGGTAGTGCCACCAGTAGCAGTGACAGCACTCGAAGAAGCAGCAGCAGCAGCAGCAGCAGCAGCAGTGGCGGGTGGCTCGGCGCCTGTGAATGGCCTCGTAGCGGTAAAAACGGCGCCGAGATGGGAGATGAGCAGACGCAGAAACACCTGCGTCTCGGCCTCTCGTTGCTCCCGCGCGTCGACAGCAGCAACATCATCATCACCACCACCACCGCCGCCGCCGCCGCCGCCGCCACTCGACTTCGCCTCTGAAAACACCGCCACCGCCGCCGCCGCCGTCGTCGTCGCTGCCGTCGTCCTCCTGCTGCTGCTTGCTTGCACTGCGTGTCTGTCCAGCAGATGAAATGTGAAGTGGTGGTGACTGCCCCGCCTGCGCTGTCGCTGCCGCTGCCCCTGCTTCTGCCGCTGCCGCCGCGCCCCAACGCCACGACCAACACCTGCTGCAGCACTAGCAGTAAAAGCATTGCTGCTGCTGCTGCTGCTGCTGCTGCTGCTGCTGCTGCTGTCTGCTGCTGCTGCTGCTGCCTCCTTTATCTCTGCCTCTGCCTCCGCCTCCGCCTCTGCCTCGAGGAGAAATAAGTTGCCGCCGTGATGTGAGGGGAAGAGCCAGCGACCAATGAGCACTATCGCGGTGCTGCTGCTGCTGGCATAATCCAGAGGCAGCAGCAGGCTGTGGCGCAGCACGTGGAAGAGCAGCAGTAGATCCTGCTCCGCCCAGCCTGTATTCACATTCACACATACTCCTCTTCCCGCTCCTCTTCCTGCTCCTGCTGCTGCTCCTGCTGCTGCTCCTGCTGCTGCTGCTGCTGCTGGTGCTGGTTGTGCTTGGACGAGCACTCTGCGGGAGTAAGCCGGGATTCTGAGTACAGCTGTGAGCCAGTGCAGGACCCGGGCCTTGGCTCGAGCGAACAAGTGCTGGTGCTGGTGCTGGTGGTGCTGGTGGTGCTGCTGATGCATGCTGTTACGGGAGCTTGTCGGTAATCTCTTCCTCTCCGACGCCACTGCCGCCGTGAACCACATCTCATCCTCCGCGGGTGGCCCGTACAGCGGGAGGAGAACCTGGCGGCGGAGGATGGAGTACCAGAACTGGACGTGTTCCGGGGAGGCTAGGTCGTTGTGCAGGAGCCTGGTGGGAATGGCGAAGTCAAGGATGCGGGCCAACAGCTTCAGATCCTCCGTCTCCTCGTACTCCGCATATGTGGACTGGACTGTCTCCTCGTACTGCTCCAGCACAGACGACTTCACCTGCAGCTTAGCCGCTTTACTCCCGCCGCTGCGTCCGCTGCCGCTGGCCGCTGAATCTGGTGAAGAGCTGCTACCGACACCACCACCGCCACTGGCGGTGTTGGTGCCCGTGCGGTTGGCGGCGGTGCTGGAGCTGAGTAGCCGCTGCTTGTGGGGGAGGGCCGCAGCGGCAGCAGCAGCAGCAGCAGCCGCCGCCGCAGCAGCAGCGGCGGCGGCGTGATGGTGGTTGTTTCTGGCGTAGCGAATGGGAACGACGAGGGCAGCGACGGGTGGTGGGAGGAGCAGGTGGTGGGCTGTCTCGGGATGTCTTGCCAGTGCCCGAGGCAGGGCCAAGATCTTGAGCAGCTGCAACGGCAGCTCCACGTCCACCGGTCGCAACCCTCCCCTGCCGCTGCTAGTGCTAGTGCTGCTGCTGCTGCTGCCCGCCAGTTGGCTTTGAGAGGAGGAAGCCGAGGAGGAGGAGGAGGAGGAGTGTGGCTGGCGGTGCCGACGCAGCAGAGAGGAGGACCCGCGGGGCCGCAGCGCCTCGACAAAGGCGAGGAGAAGGCGGCAGCCCTCGTAGCGCACGGCGTGGACGTGAGCGGGGTGGACGAGGTGGCCACAGAGGCGGCAAATGGAGTTGAAGCGCCAGCCCTTGTGGACGACGTCTGCGCAGGTGGTGAGAAGGCGGAGCATGCAGTGCAGCAGAGACACCAGCTCGTCCACCTCTGCGTACTCCGCCTTCGCGAACAGCACCCGCATCAGCCCCCCGGACTTCTCCTCCCCCGGGGGTGGCTTGGGAGGGAGCTTGTCGAGGGCGGCCACTGCCTTGGTCAGGAGGTCAAAGAGCTGGGTGTAGCAGTGCCGGTACAGCGCGGTGACCTGCATCCGCGGAGCCCCGCCCTCGCTGACCGGGGCCGTGACCTTGACCAGGTAGCGCGCCCGCTTCAGCGGCTGCCGGGAGGCGTCCAGCAACTTGCGCACGCGGGGATCCTGCCCAGCCAGCTCGGAGCGGATCAGGGCCGACTTGGACTGGGTGGCGGGCATTTACCTTTCGCTACGAGGCATGGAGACGAGGACGAGTGGCCGCCAAAGAAACAAACGCCCTACAGAGTCACGCACATGATGGTGACGGATCCGTGTGGCTGTGCATGATGCATCTCGTGGCAGGAAGCGGAATAGGTTTATAGCATAATACTGCCCAGCTACAGGTCGAATACTGCCGGCGATACTGCCCAGCTGTGTACGCATACTATAATTGTGTACGTGCACTATATATGTGTTCTGTGGACCCACTTGGGGTTCCGTGGACCCACTTGAGCAGTGTTCCGTGGACCCACTTGGGCAGTATTGGGGCAGTATCGCCCGGCAGTATTTCGTCTTCATTTTGATCAAAATACTGGATCAGTATTATGCTGATAGCTAAAGCGGAAGCGCCCGGGAGCGGGTTTTTTCGCGGCAATCCCGGGGGAATCCCGGGAATTTATTTTTCGAGACGAGTGCCATCATCGCCAAACACGCCGTGTCGTTACTCGTCACTGTCTTTCACCTTCCCCCTTTGCAGGGATCAGGGTGTTGTCATGCCACGACTTTAAACAGAAAGGGAGTTCATATTTGTAACACAAGCGAGCTTTCTTCGCAAGATGGGCGCCTGCGGGTCCTCTAAAGTAGCCGCAGAGGAGCTCTTGCCTGAAGTGGAGGGCCAAGAAGCAACGACGGCACCAGCGCCAGCACCAATGCTAATCAATGAGAAGAAGACTGCCAAAATAGCTCCGGACCCTGCTACTGCCGCGGCAGCCTCCCCAGCTCCAGCTCCAGCGCCAGCGTCTGATGACTTTGACGACTGGGATGATGATGAGCCAGTCGCTGCTCCTACCGAGTCTGCCAACGCTCCCCTGCACACAGAAGTGGACGAGGAGCTCGTGCCTCAATTCACTCCTCCAAGTTTTACCGGCGAGAAACCCGCCATCGGCGGCGATGCCAGCGACACCAGCCTCGCGCCCGGCCTCGTCTGCTGCAAGTGCTCCTTTCCCGTGCTGAGGTTTCAAGATCGGAGGTGGGACGCCAGTGTGGATTACTTTCACCTCAGAAACTACATGCCCGACCAGCGCATGACTTATAACACCGAGCGAGCCAACATCGACGCTCAGAAGCTCAAGGCCAAACTAGAGCCGGCGCCTGGCTGTGCAGCGTACGCCTGCGGGTGCACCTGGCAGAGCGTGGTGCAGAGAAAAGAGGTCAGCCAGTGGGGCACTCCCTGTGGTGAGGAGGGCGGCGCGGGAGAGGGCGGAGTTGTGCGATGGAAGTTTCGAAGACGAGATGAGTAGGGATATGATTTTATATGTGTAGATGCGTAGAAGATGCATGATTTTATTGTTGATGATGTACATGTATGTGAGTGTATGTGTATGTTTTTTTTTATTGTCTTACAAGCTGTTGTGCTGCTTTACTGAGCTTTTAGCCAGCAGTGCTCACATGTTGCGTACATTGTATTATAATGTAGACTGATTCTTCTATACAGCTGTATGTAGATCATCATAGATCATATAGATCTCGAGGCTCTCGAGGCGATCCGCGAGAACCTCGAGGCGGCGAAGGACGAGGAAAAAAAAAAAGTTATTCTATTTGCTTCTTATACTACGCACTGATGTCTGATACATGTACATGTACATGTACAGGTAGCCTGCAGTAATGTGTATGTATGGCCACATACAGCCATGTATGGTCATGTACATGTAGCAGAAACCTGTCGTTGTTTCTTCTTCTTCTTTAGTTCTTTTTTCTAGAGTTTTTTGCAGCGCTTCACTTCATACTATTGCTTCTGCTTCTTGCTTCTTGAAAAGTACCGAGTTTGCGCCGCTGCCTTTTTCAGTAAAGCCGCAAGTTGTGTGTGGCCGTAATGAGAGGCCCATTCTTCAGCCGTGTGCTCACCTCGCCACCCCTTCAGTCCCTTCCCAACAACCTTGCCTTCACTGCCTCGGGCTTGGAGAAAACCACAAGGGTGAGCACCCTTTAAATTCGGATCAGCCCCGTGCTGGAGCAGAAACCGCACCGCTTCCGTATTGCCTGTCGCTGCCTCGTGCATCAGCGGAGTCAGACCCAGGTAAGTGAACGTGTTAGGATCTGCCCCCTCATTGACGATCAATGCACGATAGCACGCCTGCTTCACCGACTTGTTCCATGTGTTCACTTTTTCCGAGCGGGCCGAGCGGGCAGCAATCAGGTTCAGAACTGAGTAGCTTCCAGGGCCTCGATAATTGATGTCCAGCGGTTTCCAGCGTGCCATTAGTTTACACAGTTCTGCGCACGAGAGGGTCCCATTCTCCAGCATCACATAGACCTGCACATGCAACGCTGAACTGTTGCTGCTTCTAAGGCGGAGACGATGGAGGAACAGTTCTTTTCCACTGCGGCGAAGACGCTTCGACCGTCGCTTTGTCGATTTTCGATCGTCATCATAGGCAGTGAAAAGTGAGAAGCCAGGACCTAGCATCAACCACACCGTGTCGCGAGCATCAGTCTCTCTCCAAATCCTGCAGACCGAGAGGTGGTTGGCGAGAGAGGTGCAATCAAGGAGTCCGAGACATTTCCCGAGAATAACGTCCGGCAGATCGGTCAGCCCTGGCATTCTCTCGCTCACAGTACCAGGAAGGGCGCTGCGACGAAAGCTGCTTTCGGGACAGTGCGGGAATTGACAGTGACTGTCATTCCAATTCGGGAATTGTCATCACAACATCACAATTCACAATATACCGCACATGCAATACTACCCGGCTAACTAGTAAGCCGTACAGTACACCGGGTAAAGTGTATACAAACCCTCGACGCAAAGCGTCACTGCATGTCACACTGGCCATTTATCGCTTTTCATCGTCATGGCCAGCAGTTGCTGATCTTTATTCTCCGCATGGAGAGATTTTTTCGCCTGCTCGGCAATGAAAACGTGGTGGTGGCAGGAGCTGTTTTGGCCAGCACTGGTTATTTCGCGTGGCAGTGGTGGGCGGAGCAGCGGCAGCAGCGCCTGGAGCGGCAGCAGCGCGAGGAGCTCGAACGCCGCATGCACGTCGACTTCAAGACGACGTGGCGCCGCGACGAGCTGAAGGCGTACGACGGCAGAGACCCACGAAAGCCAATCCTGCTGGCTGTGAAAGGCCGGGTCTACAACGTGTGGCGAGGCCGGGAGTTTTACGGTCCTGGCCAAGCCTATTCAATCTTTGCGGGCACCGACGCCACGCGACTTCTCGCCAAGGAGCTGTTAGAGCCGGAAAGTCCGGAAGAGGCGGCCAAGCCGCTGAGTGGGGCACAGGCGGAGCAACTGCAGGCGTGGATAGATCAGTTTGATTGGAAGTACACTGATGTTGGGACCTTGGCCGAGCCTCGGAGTGAACAGTGGAGAGAAGAATAAGCGCAAAAGCTGTGGCTGCTGAGTACTAGTATAATGGTGCGTGACGTCGGGTATACAGAGAAAAGTGCAACGCAGCGGAAAACGCACCACAAGAAGGATTATTGACGCACAACAAGAAGCGATTGTTGCGCCGAGAGAGACTTTTGCTGAACCGACGTCAGGAGGCGCAACCGGGGCGGGGGAGAGGCACTGATGGAAACCGCACCCGCGACCGTGATCTTCTTGTTTTTAATTCGATTGATGTTGGACTTGGTGCAGAAGAAGTGCTAGCGTGTATATAACAGACAGCAGCAAGACTGGTGTAATGTACAGACTGTACATCGAAGTTT
>Ga0099798_10420_pt1 | contig 14417 bp, 11 predicted proteins | sample Uncmet_Sort29A_1_FD_89870 | JGI IMG/M metagenome (GOLD analysis project Ga0099798, IMG submission 89870) | Marine eukaryotic communities from CALCOFI LINE 67, Pacific Ocean - CN13ID_Sort29A_1 | ecosystem: Environmental > Aquatic > Marine > Oceanic | place: Pacific Ocean: Monterey Bay | collected...
CGGAAGGGAGATCACCGAGGTTCTGGAAGGTGCTGCTTGCGTCGAAGGTGCCGTCGTTGATGCGGAGAGGGCGGTGGATTTCGTAAGAATCGTTAATATTATAAGAAGAATTTTGTGTTGGATGGATAGTAGAGAGGGCGGTGGATAACGTAAGGACATTTAAGGAGTTAGGGGTAGATTAATATCAATATTGTGTTGGATAGTAATTATCAGTTTCGGGTCTTGAGGACTACAGTATGCTATTGGACGTTGTGGAAATCCTTTCTTGAAAAAAAATACGGAATATCAAAACACGTGTAGTCGAAATCGTATGAATCAAAAGAATCAAAATACTTGCTCAGGCCACCAAGCTCGTCAAGGAATCCCGCCAAGTCGAAGACCTTGTCCTTAAAGCAGAAGCGTCTTTGGAGACGCTCAAGATGTTCCAGGAACAGGGAGGTAAGTGGCAATTGCACAGTATTTTGCTATCTTTACAGTTTCTGAAGGTGTTCCCATAGATATGCAACTTACATACAATGGCGATCAGCCCCATAGATTTTCTCCTCGGCATACATAGTACATAATACATAATGCGTAATACTGGATGACATACATAATGTATACCACTAGATAAAATAAAATTCCACCCAAAAATTCCGCTCCCAATCAGACCTCGCCACCCTCGCCGAACGCCATGAAGATGCTCTTCTTGCGGAAGAAGGCGTTGAGCCGAAGCCCGATCAAGCTATTAAGGGCGATTGGGGTGTGCGAGCGAGAGCTGCTTACCAGGATTCTGCGAAGATGCTCATTCAGGTGTTGAGGCCTGGGAACTATGTGGGGAGTTGGAGTGAGGAAGATTAAGATGTTGGTGATTTTCCAAATATTAAATTGTTGAACATTATGAACGCATCGTTGAGATTTGGTGAGTACTATTTTGGGAAGTTGGAGTATGATGCAGTAAGATCTCCGCAGAACTGGCTAAAATTCAATTCTCAAAACTGGACAAAATAGTATTGACCCGAGACGTATGTGCATGTTTCATATGATATTCTTCGTTTGCATCCGCATGTTTCACATTTCCCCCCTAGGCAACTCCAACGCCGCCAAGCCCAAGCGCGGAACGATTCAGACTCGCCTCGGAGTTACTGCTGCTTCTGATAAGACTGCTTCGAAGGGTTCTAAGAGCAGTACCACTACTTCCAGTTCCAGAGAGGCGCGCTCTGAATCCAAGTAGATGCAGAATCGCAAGTGGGCTCGGTGCGCTTGGGGGAGGACGCGTAAGTCATTTGTTTCGATTTCTAATCTAAGTAGTCATTTCAACATAATAGTCATTTCAACATAATAGTAGTCATTCCCGTTGGTTTCGGAAACTGGAATCGTAGTGGTTTCCGACATCATTATGATCTATACAACTCAAGAAATTTCAATTTAGCATCTCCACTTTCATCCCCCCCTCAGACTTCGGTCAGATCTCTCGTTCGTGCTGGTCACTTCTTGAGGTCGCTGGAGAGCGTTCGAACCAAGCGGAATTGAGTTGAATTGAATGGAAGTGGGTAGTGGAATGGGCAGAAGTGGGATAGTGTTTTGGGTAGTGGGATGGGTTAGAGTGAGATATTGAAGATGTTGATGTTGTGGGAGATATTGATGTTGTGGGGGGTATAGGAACGGGTTTTGATGATACTCAGTAGTGAATATTGGATGTGGAGGTATTAACAGTATTCGAGTATTTGGAGGTGACAGTATTTGAGTATTTGGAGGTGACAGTATTTGAGTATTTGGAGGTGACATTAATAATTTTAGGAGATGACAGTACTCGAGGAGAATACAGTAGGGAAAATCTACAGTATATAGTATTAGGAAAACAGTACTACACTATAGTAAGGAAAGAAAACTACAGTATAGAAAGGAAAACTACAGTGTAATAACAGAAAAATAACTACAGAAAAAATAACTACAGAAAGATAACTACAGAAAGACAACTACAGAAAGATGACTACAGAAAAATAACTACAGAGGACAGCGACTATAAAGAAGCCTGATAACGTATTATGCTATTATAGTGAGAGGACATCAAGTGTATTTTGTGTAGATCTACGATGAACTTTAGGAATGATGAAGTGCATGAGGGCGGGTATGAGGAAAGGTGTAAGAACGAGTACGAGAACGAGTATGAGAACGGATATAAGAATCTTTACGTGTAATAGAGCGAACATATTAGTACGTAAGTAAGTATTCAGCGTAAGTATTCAGAGTAAGTATTCAGAGTAAGTATTCAGGATATTGGTATTGAGAAAATATTGTTATGTAATATTGTTATGTAATGACTCGCCTAGAGGAGTACTCTTTAATGTTGAAATGTTAATTTAATCGTACTCTCCTTGACAAGTAGTGGTTACAGTAGCGTATTGGGAATACATAATGTTCGAAGAATCAGGAATACGTGTTCGAAGAGCACGTGTTCGGAAGAAATACATGTTCGAAGAGAATTACTCAAGCAACTGTTTTTGCGCTTCGTTTCTGTGAGGGCTGCTATAAAGCCGAATACCAGTGGAGAATATTAGCCAATGGTGGATTTATAGCGGATTTTATTTTACAGGAGCTGAGGATGTTATCTGCAGAAGCAGGCTGGAGTAGTTTTTTTCGTTCGAGTAGTTTTTCGTTCATCAACACCATAGACTATCGACGACTATCATGGTAGACAGGGAATAGGGAGGAAGTAGTGACGTAGACAGTAGGGGAGTATTTTTTCATTCATAAGGGTACTTTAGATATCACAGCGAGGAGAGCTTCACAATTACTATGCGAAACGGATGAGGCTTCCTCCAGATTAAAATGCACATATGAGAATACAGAAGGAAGGCATATACAGCATATAGACGGAAGCACAGGCACATACAGAGTACAGAAGGAAAGTAAAGAAGCATGAAAAGACTACATACAAAACCGTTGCAAGCGATAAAAAGAAAGATTCAGCATCAGTGAAGAAAACTAGTTTCGTAGGAGGAGAAAACATAGGAAGGTAGACATGAGTTCTTGAGGTAGATAGTATTACATGAACACGTAATAACCGATAGCAGAACATCGCTAAGGTTTTCGGTACGCACGATATTAATAATGGGGGTTTGGGTAATTACGGGGCTTTGTTAGACGTAGTAGGAGTCATTTAGATTCCGACTCAGGAGTTAGCGCAACAGGGTTTTGTATTTTCCGAAAAAAACTTAAAGGGAGTAATGTCGACCAATATTCCCAAAGAAAGGGTGATAGTTCTTTTTGATGGAGGTCTATACGTCAGCTGGTAGCGATTTCGTAAATTCTATTTCCGAAATTCTATTTCCGAAATCGCGCAAGTGCAGATGTCATTCTAATCCCTCTTGATATCCTCTCACTTCATAGTTGTAGGAAATACCTACAATAATAATCCCTTGCTAATTCACATTTTTTGACTTTTTGGACCAGGTAAGTAGAGTAAGTGGAGGCGGTAAGAAGTTAACAGTAACAGAGAAGTAGACAAGCAGATTAATCATTGCATTGAAGGTGGAATAAATCAAAAAAAAGAAAAGGTGGAATGAATCAAAGGTGGAATAAATCAAAGGTGGAATAAATCAAAGGTGTAAGTAATAAGTAGCAGATTGAAGGCGTAAGTAGCAGATTGAAGGTGTTATCGTAAGTAGCAGATTGAAGGTGTAAGGCGGAGTAGCAGACTGAAGTATAGACAGCATGAAGGCTAGACGTGTATTTGAGAAGCGCACTGAAGGCTAGAGAAGTGTATTGAAGGCAAGAGAAGTATTGGTGCGACAGACGTAGCTAAGGTCGGATGCTCAGCCACCTAGAGCTCTCACTGGAACCAGCTTTCGTCAGTTAAAGGAATTTGGCTGCGTTTGGTTCTGCAAGTAGGAGTTGAATGGTGGCAGGGCGTTTGATCGTAGCATACGACAACGCGGTAGGAGAATATTTTCGACAGCGCGGTAGGAGATAGCGCGGTAGTTGTGATAATCATATTTTCGACAGCGCGGTAGGAGAATATAGTAGGAGAATATAGTAGGAGAATATAGTAGGAGAATATACGTGTATAGAAAGAATAGAATGAAAGTAATTGGTACAGTCTGCAGGATGATAGTTTTTCGTTTACAGAAGATATAAGGTGCTAATAGGTGTTAAGAGTAGGGGAAGGATAGAGTTCTACTATGCAGGAAAACTTGAAAGAGCACTAATGTATTAAAGCGGAAAGAATGAAATAAATCATATTAATGCAGGAAGAAAGCTAATAGTAATGAGTATACTTTATTCGGACTATATATTTTAGAAAGAAATCCAACTACATTTTATTCAGACTATAGACATGACGGCACCGTACTGGTCTTTTTTGTAGAATCCAGGTAGCAGGGTGGTCTTCGCATCGTCCTGTTTCTGAGGTTCGTTAATAGAGGTGCCGCTTGTAAGAGAAATAACTTGAAATCGAAATCTATGAATGCACAAGCAATGAGCATGAAGAAAGCTACATTAATTATTGCACAGAGGATATAATACTGAGAGCTACAGAGAAAAAAAGTAACACAAAGGAAAATAAATGATGCTGCAAGACATTAATGCTACAAATATTAATGGTGCTACAAGTACCCTAGACTACCATAGATTTTGATTTATTGAGAAAGCGCCTAAAAGCATTGATAAAAGCATAGCTAATTCGAGCGCACATTACAGAAAGATGCACAATTGCAGTCGCGGTCATGACGAACAGTAGATAGAGAACAATGGAAGACTAATGGAAGACTAGAGCACACAGTCGTCGAGATAAGGATAGGAGTGGATCAGAGAGACAGAGAATTATCAGAGAGACAGTTAATGATCAGAGAGACAGTTAATGACCAAACAAACATGGAGTTTCCCAAGCTCAAGAACATGTAGTCTCCCCAGAGACGGATAATGATCAACGACTCCCCAGCTCACTCAGAGACAGATAACGGTCCACTCAAACAGACAAAGAACGAACTGAAAACCCGAACCAGACTGCAGGGCACAAACCCAGCTCGCCAATCACGACTGGGTTTGATTCTGTTATTGTGCACATTGTTGGTATTAAAGTAATACGTACTGAAGTCGTGTTCATTGGGAGAATCGTCAACGTAAAGTAAGGTGTAGTGAAGTAAAGTGATGGTTTGTGGATCAAAGTTATTTCTGAGTGAGTTGATGGCAGAATAAGGCGATAATATGGATGTTGTGAGGAGTTGCAGGTGGTCTTGCAAGCGGTAAGTGATTCCTTTGTGAGTCTCTTTGTGCATAGGAGTACGTGAGTACGTGAGTGGCGTGGGATCAATCAGTGGATAATTAATCAGTGGATAAAAAATGCCTGGTGACAATATCAAGATCGTTTGTGGGTTCGTTTGTGGAGTGTCTGAATGATGGGGGTGAGAGCGAACGGGGAATATCTGGGGGATGGTGGCGCGGGTAGCGTCCGTCGACAATAATTGAATTTAGTATTTCCGAGAGTGGGCACTGGCATGGCGGTTGATTCAGAGTAGGCATCTGGGGGGAGGAGAACGTATTTCGCGGGATGGTCAGTTAGCGTGGCATTCGAGTAGGGTTTATTGAGATAATTCGACACTAGCACTCAGCTGTACAGGTTGATTATCGTTATTTCGATAGGTGGAATTTAGCTTCATACAAATAGGATTGTCTTTTAGGAGTGGGTCTGTTTCGCGCACGATAAGAAAGAATACTGATAGCCAGGATGACAATAGACAAAAACGTGATTCCGACGTCATTCAAATGTCATTCCCACGTGATTCTGACGTGATTCCCAACATTCCCAACCCCCCCACAGGCTATTATTTCCATAGCATCGTGGACGTTTTGCTGTCACGGTGCTAGAACTTCAGCATGTGAATTCAAGGAAGGGAATTCAAGAAAGTGGTGTTGATACTTTTTTTTAGCGACTAATTACCTAATTCGGATTTATGCCGTGATACTTAATACCTAATTCTATGATACTTCAGATTGAAGCAAAACCTATGATACTTCAGATTGAAGCAAAACCTATGATACTTCAGATTGAAGCAAAATAAATACATGATCCTTCAGTCGACACAATTCACGCGATATCCGTCAATCGGCATATTCATTCAAAAAAAAAAAATGAGGCAATCGGCATAGCATTTAAATTTGATCGGTTCATTCGATCGGCATAGCATTTTAATTTTCCACAACATCATTTTCCACAAGATCCAACAATCATGTTCCTGGAGTTGGCTGCCGGGTTCTGGGCGGTGGGCGCCGTTACTTACGTATGATAAAACTCAAAACCATCGGTCATTCTAAAATCATCAATACCAGCGATCATTCTAAAATCATCAAAACCATCATTGATCATTCTGAAATCTGAATCATCATATAGGCTATAGTAATCATATTCATGAATCATCGTTTTTTTTATTGTCAGTTGACAGTGCTCATAAGGAAAATTTCGCGACATTTTTTTGAAAAAAAAAATTCCGCGAAATTTTCGGAAGTCAAGCTCAAACTCAGGAGCGACAAATGGTATATGCCCAGGAGTGACAACTAGTACAATGATGAATTTCGGCATTACGGTGAATAACTATAATAATAAGTTATCAGGGAGTAGCTCCATTTTGAGTGAATATCAGGATTCTGCATTACGGTGAATAATATTAAGTTGTCAGGATTCTGCAGAAATGAATAAATAAATAAGTAATATTAACGATGAATTTCTGCAGTACGGCTCCATAGTTTTCAAGTTTTGCACGGCTCCATTTTTAGCGTGTTATTGTTCAGATTCCATACTGAATACTAATACCGGCTCCATTTTTATCGTCTTCTTTCCAGATCTTGGACCGCACCTTCGATGATTGTGACCTCTGCAATCCCAAATACGGCAAAATCATCAAGGACACACCCGCGGAGATGCGTAAGAATCCGTTAATACTAAGAAATTTGAAAGGCGGGATCCTTCGTAAGAATCAGATCCTCGGTAAGAATCAGTTACTAAGAAATTATTTGTTCCTCCCAGTACTTGATTCCTCAACACTGAATTTGTAATGACTCATTACAGTGCAATATTCAGTACATCATTCACTCCATGCCTACATCATTCAGTATATTTCTACTCAACACAGACCAAAAAATGAAAAAAAAAAACCTGCAAAAATTACTTTTAATTAAATGATGAGAGATACTGGATAGAAATCCGCAAAAAATACTTTAAATAATAACAGTTCGCGGCGACGATGCGGCGAAAGCAAGGGTCGGTTCACCCGAGCGCCTGCACTTCAAACTGAGGATGGGGCTGACGAATAACTAGCGGACCAGGAGAGTGGGGGCACTTGAGGTTGCGGATGGGGCTGACGAATAACTAGTCGAATCACTAGCGCTGCCGCACAGGGACCACAGGGGCCCCAGCCCACTAGCGTGGGCCAGTAATTTTTGGAAAACTTAAGTTTTGAGAACCTTAAGTTTCGAAAACCTTAATTTAAAAAAAAAACTTGGTTTTTAGAAAAACTTGATATTTTGAAAAACTTGATATTTTGAAAAACTTGATATCTTGAAAACCTTCACTTTTGTTAGGCTGGTGCAAACGATCACTGATCGTTGGCTTGGGAGTTCTTACCCGGGTTTAGACTCTGTGCAGCGCAAACCTAGTCACTGCCAGAACAGCTTAAGACAGCTATTTAGAGTGGATTTCACAATAATCGGCTGTAGTTAGTATTAAGAGAGGAGTGAGGTGTTAGATATTCAGAGTGATCACGACTCAAGTTTAAGATTTCTTAGCTATAAATGTGATGTGCAGTATTAACTGCTTTATATTTTCAGGTGATAAAGGGGTAGTGGTAGATGGTGACGTGTAACGCTAAAAAATCAATAGAAAAATAAAATAAGTTACATAGCTATGAAAAATAAAATAAGTTACATAGATGGTTATCAGTTACACCAAAACTCAAAATAATATAGATATTCGCAAATAGTAATACAATCAAGTTACTGTAGTACAATACCTCAAGTTTCAACCGTTGAGCGCTGTGTTCAACGCGTTAGAGTAGACATTGTCGTTAGAAGGTCATGTAAGCGGTGAGTTGAGAAGCCATTGGAGAAGCCATTGGAGATGATGGCGATACATGTGATGATGATAACTTAAGTCTTTCACATTAAGTTAGGAATAGAAGAAGTTGGAAATTGAAGAAATCAATTTGTGCGTGGAAGCTGATGTAGGAGAAAAGTAGAAAATGCTTTCGGTAACGCTGGGAACAAACGAAGAGCAAACGAAATTGTTCACTGACGCGGGATGCGAGCTGAGCTTGCGAGTTCGTATTGACTTATGGGCGTGTCACCGGGTTACGCGAATTGTAGTAGGAGATTATTAGATTTGAAGAAAATCTGGAAAGCGGGGGTGATGCAACTTATTTTAAGAAAACGCGCACAAGAAGGGTGTGAAGAAAGAAAACAATTGAATGCACCGAATATCAACTAGATGCTCACTCACCACGCGACAAAGAACACACACCTTCGTGACACAACCTTAATTGACATTCTGCAACAACAAAATTACGAGGCCTGATAACTTTTAAAAAAACTTAGACTATAGGCATGTACAAGGCATCTCACTGGTCTTTTTTGTAGAATCCAGTCAGCAGGTTGACCTGCGGGTCAGCCTGTTCCTGAGGTTCGTTAACAAGAGGTGCCGGCTGTAAGAGGAAGAAGTGGAAATGAAATCTATGATCAAAGAGTCCCCTGCTCTCTCAGAATCCAATCAAAGAGAGAGAGAACGAGAAACAGACAACGAACTAAAAACCCGAACCAGACCGCAGATCACAAACCCAGCTCGCCAATCACGACTGGGTTTGATTCTGTTATTGTGCACATTGTTGGTATTAAAGTAATACGTAAAGAAGTCTTGTTCTCGTGCATGGTGGTGGTAGAATTCGATCGTGAAAGTAAAGAAAGGTGGAGTGGAGTAAGGTGTAGTGAAGTTATTGAATTGAATGAAAATTCTGTATGTGGCGAGGATTTGCAGGTCGTGAGGACTAGGAACTGTTGTAAGTGGTAAGTGATTCCTTTGTGAGTCTGTTTGTTCATAGGAGTAGTGGTGTCGTAGTAACAGACCAGCGACATGATCAAAATGAAATCGTTTGTGACGATAAGACCAAGTCCATAACATCGTTTGTGGTTTCCTTTCGGGAATGGCTGTATCATGGATGTACCATGGGGGTGGTTACGGTGGTGGCGGGTCGGGGCTCTATGGTGTATCATGAGATAGTAGAATCAGGTCGCGGATTTACCTAACAAATGAAGAAATAGCATCTGAATTAAAATTAGTCGTTGCGAGAAATAGCGCATCAATTAAAATTAGTAGACACTAACAGTCAAAGTGGCGGTTGTAGGTGATCCGGAGTCGCCCAGGGAGAAGAATGTAGTTCGTGAGAGAATGGTAATCTATTTAATTATTGCGACCGTCAGGGTAGCCCTTAATAGCTGGGAGAACATACCAATTAATAGGCAATTAAGGTAAGTAAAAAGCGGATTATAAGTATCACCACTTCCCAATACGTCGCTCATCAATGTGAATGCGGCCTCTAGTAATAGTCAATTCCAAACCCGTATAATAGTCACGTCATTCCCGCATAATTCCCAAACCCCGCAGGTGATCAGTTGATCTCCATATCAAAACACGCATTGTGGACGTTTTGCTGCCACAGTGCTAGATTTTCAGCATGTGAATTCAAGAAAGGTATTTGTCAAGCGACATAGTTCTTTAACGGTATTCATCAGTATCAGTATCGACATAGTAGTTAATTTTCCGCAAAAAAAAATTCCGCGAAAAAAATGTTCCTCGAGTTCATAGCCGGGTTCTGGGCGGTGGGGGCCGTCACATATGTATGATAAAACTCGGAACTGTACGTAAATCTGAAAACTGATAAATTAAAACCCTATAGGCTATGTTACTGTTTATGTACATCACCCGATGAAATCTCTCATCACTGCTGAGCGTACCGCATCACCCAACAAAACTTTTGCAGTATCATTCAAATATGGGGCATGAATCTGATTGATTTCTGCGTTATGAACACAAGGAGTTTCTTCAATTTTTAATTTTCAATTTCACAGTATGCTCCCTCCTTATCAGGGTGAGCTCCATTTGTAGCGTCTCAACGCTCGGATTCCATACTCGCTAATTTAATATCATCTAAGGAAAATTTTGACCACACCTTCCAGATAAATTGCGGGTCTCATGCAATCCCACCTATTACAAATTGCTTACTTATTCACAGATACTGGACCAAACCTTCGACGATTGTGACCTGTGTAATCCCAAATTCAAATTACTTATTTTCCGCAGATGCTGGACCGCACGTCCGACGATTATAACCTCCTGTGTAATCCCACATTCAAATTGCTTACTTATTCACAGATACTGGACCAAACCTTCGACGATTGTGACCTGTGTAATCCCAAATTCGGCACCGTCATTAAACCGGCAACCTCGGGCATCGGTAAGAATCAGTTTCTAACACATTTGAATTCTAAGAAATTTGTAGGACCGAGATCCGAGGATTTATATAAGGAAGCACGCGAGCCCATTGGTAAGAATCAGTTACTAAGAATTCCTCAATACTGAACAGAAAAATAAATTTTCCCAAGCTCACGGCGGCAGCGAGGCGGAAAAGGACTTGATCGGTCAACCCGAGCGACTGCATTTCAAGCTAAGGATGGGGTTGTCGAATAACTAGCGTGGGTCTAGGAAGATCGGGCAGCCGGAGAAGATCGAAGCAGGAGAAGATCGGGCACTTGAAGTTGCGGATGAAGTGGAGGCGCTTGAAGTTGCGGATGGGGTTGTCAAATAACTAGCGGCCCAGAGGGGTCACAGCCCACTAGCGTGGCGCTAGCGGTTGTCGAATAACTAGTGGGTGTCTGGCGCGACTGTGGGAAAGATGGGGCTGCCGTCGAACTGGTGGCCCATAATACTGGGGATCCGATTTCCGAGGTGACGGGGAGGAGAGGTGACCGGGAGGATGGAACGTGGAATGTGGGAGAGGTGACTGGGAGGAGAGGGACACCCAAACGATGATTTGAGTTTTGACGCAGAAGTATTCGGAAATTTATTAAATGATCCGAACCTCGGAGTATAATGTTGCATGCATAGTATAAGAAGTTCAAAGTATACGGGATGATAGTATAAGAATAATAATACTGAATACAATAATAATCCCGACGTATAGGATTCAACGTCTAGCTTCAAACAATTGAATTCGTGTATAATAGTGAGTTAAGTTTAGGATATGTTGCACTACAGGATGCGCATTGAAATGAATTATTTTTTGTGATGGCCGAGCTTTCATCGGCATAGGACTCTTTGAAATACCATTTTTTGTGACCGCAGGTCGAAATACCATTTTTGTGACCGCAGTGTGTAATAGCCGAGTGTTGATTGACAGATCGGCACACTGCAGGGTAAGGGAGCTGATAACTACTACTAGTCAAACTTGAAGGGTGTGTGATCTCCAAGTTAACAAGATGCTTGCACAGGAGAACGGTGAAGTGGGTGCAACAATATCAGCGAGATAAAAAAGCAATGATAGTAACATCAATCAATCTTCACATCTATATTCGCGTTACCCGAGGAACGCAAAGCGTGAAGCGAGCCAGTGATAGAGTCATGACAATATAGCATCAGAGTGATGATAATTCGATTTAAAAGAAAGCCATAACAAGAGAACCAAGCCCTAAGAAGAGAACCACAGCTGAGGCAAAACTGAGATCAAATTGAGATCAAGAATGAGAGATTTGGGACCGAAAGTGAGATCCCAAGGGCAGAGCAGAAACCCAAGGCACAGAAACGTGAACTGTTTTTGATAATCTTGTACATACATTGTGCATATATGTTGCATATATGTTGCATATTATGACCGAATCATAAATTAATTTTGATCCGGGCGCAGCCCAGACCCTGGGATTCAAGCTCGTGCACTATGGCCCGTGGGGCGAGCCAGGCTTCAGTTTCGTAACCGCAGGAATCGACGGTGTCCGGGGCGCCGCAATCGCGTTCAACCACCACTTAAGCGTTGCGTTCAAGGGTCCCTTTTTGGGGCCCGCTCATCGGGCATTGAGGGGCAGTATTGACAGTCTGGACCAATGGCCATTGTGAGTTCGCGTTGGTGACGTCAATGTCATTGATATTCGGTGAGTCTCATCGCAGTGAGTGAAGCGCAGAGATGATTCAAGCAACTGATGGTGTGTCTCGGTGGTCGTGTATTCAGAGTTGGAGTATTAGTCAGAATCATTCTGAAGAGAGGGAGATATTTAGCAGGTACAGTGGGAGAGACAGTGATGTGTCCGTGTGTTTGGTGTGTTGGTGTCTGGATCTGGGTTTGAGAGGGGGTGGCGGCCGTGGTGGCATGCATATTTACAGTACGATTAGTCGAGTCACGGGAGATCATAGATGGTAGTCGAGGGAAGATCTAGTGGAGAGCGTGTTGATACGCATATTGCATAGGTATTGTGTAGTGATAGCCCATAGGTATTGTATAATCATTCCGAAGGTCGGATTCGATGGATCTTTCATCGTAGAGGTCAGATGGGCGGCCACAATACTAAGTAATTAATAGGCAAAATGAGGTTCTGAGAGTAAGCATCAATCAATCAGCATTGGTAAGCAGGAATCAATCATTTCCCAATCAATCATTTCCCTAATTCCCAATTTCAAATTCCAAACTCGCTCCCACAGGTTTCTTCTTTTGCTGTCTGCGCTTTTTTGCGACAGTAACGAAGGAAAAATAATTCGCTTTTTTGCGTCACTAACGATAGGATCTCATTTCAACACGGAAAAATAATTATTACTGAAAAAGAATCCGCACTCAAGAGTAACGGCTGATACGAGGTCTTAAATATAACCTTTTTATCTTAAATATCGTCCCCAATGAGCCCCACTCGCAGCCCCAGCAGGGGCCTCAATATCGGTTCCAGATCACCATCAATCAATGCCAATGTCATTGATATCGCCATAGACGACGAGGGTGATGATGAGGTTGATGGTAACGATCATGGTGATGATGTGAGCGGTTTGCGAGGCAATGGGCGAAATGGGAACGGACGAAATGTGAACGCAAACCGTAATTTGACGGGGAATAATGGAAATGAGACTCGAAATAATATTGATAGAAACAACAGTGGAAGTAATACTGGAAACAATATTGGAGATAATAGTGGAAATAATACTGGAAATAATAATATTGGAAGTTTTATCAGTAATACTGGAAATAATATTGGAAGCAACAGCAGGAATAAGAATACCAAAAGTCGGAAGTCTCGGCCGAGTCCTTCGACAAAGCGGCTGATTTCCCCGACCTCAAATACCACCGGGGAAACGACGACTATTGCGGACAATAACGTGGATAATAACGGGGAAAATACGGTAGAGAATTCACCATCGACAGCTCAAGGAACGCAAAATGTACAAATTGCAACGGAGCACATGTCTCAGCACATGCAAATCAGTAATAATGATAACAACAGTATAATACGCAACGGGTCTGGGAATGTGAATCACCATTGGAATTCTTCTGTTAGTGTCGCCGAAAAACACTTTGCATTTCAAACACCCTTTCCAGGAGAGGGCGACCTTGACTTTGATTCTGGATTAGTGAAAAATGTTTGGCCCACAACAAGGTCTGACGGGTTGGTCTTCTGTAATTTTGATGGATGTCTGAGAGCACCGGGGGAACTTCCGTTTGAAGAACCACTACTGCAATCTGAAAAGCAGCAGCAAGAGCTTCAATCTGGTTCTCCAGAAGAGCTTCCGCCCCATTTGAGGGATTTCCCGGGAGACAATAGGTCAAGAGATTTTGCGGGAGACAATAGTTCAAGAGGTTTTCAAGGAAACAGTACTGTTACAAGGCCTTTCCCAGATGACACGATAAGAACACACCATTCGAGAGAAGATTTCCACCATTCGAGAGACCCTCTAGATTCAGACGAAGACGCCACAAAGAAATCCATAAAGCAGTACAAGAAACTCAAGGGTTTTCTCATTCCGATTCTAAACCGCTTCATGGGCCGTTGGGTGCAGGTTTTGAGCTTGAGGTGGAAGGCGATTGGGATAAGTCTGTTGATAGTGGTTGTTTGCACGTTGTAATCCAAAACGTTCAATATTAGCGAGATGATCCGAAACTGATATCATATATGACATGCCAGATGGCCACAATTATCCGTACATCACGATAGATTTCTGTATTATGAGGTTCATTTATATCTGAATTTCGGATCATCTCGTTATTTCGGTTTTTAAGGTATTACATGTTCTTTGCGAATGTTAGTTTTAAGAATTATTTGGAAACGGCGGAAGCCGGTTATGCAGGAAGCTACGCGGCCATGATGGAAGATAAAGAAACGGATGCATTGCCGGTGAATAAGGAGGTACTCTAAATTTCATTTAA
>Ga0099798_10421_pt1 | contig 14402 bp, 7 predicted proteins | sample Uncmet_Sort29A_1_FD_89870 | JGI IMG/M metagenome (GOLD analysis project Ga0099798, IMG submission 89870) | Marine eukaryotic communities from CALCOFI LINE 67, Pacific Ocean - CN13ID_Sort29A_1 | ecosystem: Environmental > Aquatic > Marine > Oceanic | place: Pacific Ocean: Monterey Bay | collected...
AAAAATATTTTTCCAATTTAATTTAATAATTATTATAGACCTGCACACGTTAACGGTGTATGCTAGTCTATATGCTATATGGTCAGACTCTGGTAGTTTGCCGCATGGTTAGTTTGACGACGAGGCTTCAGGCTCTCGCACTTAACACCAGGTCCTCCGTCCTGCAGCATCACATCACCTCCGTTTCCAACGATCGACCAGGGACAGCTTACATAATATTATGCACAGTAGATCAACAACAGCAACAACAACAACAAAAAACTGAATAATTATATTAGTTTTACACCATATCCTGTTATTTGGGTTCCGACATTCAATACATTTCCAAGCTATAATTTATATATAGTATTGTTATATTATTTGTTTTTGTTGACCAAAATAGTATTACAAATACTCTATTTGTCTTCTCCAACAGGAGTAAGCATTTATATACCATGGGTAGACTCTCAACAATTTATGATAGGCCTAGACTAACACACTGTGTAAGTCACGGCGACTCAGCATCATTCGGGCGGAATAGCCACTAGTGACTAGTCCATCATTTTCGATGGATAAGTGGATCATCGGCCGTTCAACCTTGCTGCAATATCTTTGAGTGAAAATTGCGATATCTGATCGTCTTCTTTGTGTTGCCTGTGGACGAGGCTGGCCGTTTTGGGCAAGTAGATTAACCTACCCTCACTTCTAAATATGATTCAATGCAGCCGCACATGTCCCCTGTATAGTGCTAAGTTGTTGTACACGGAAATGGTATAGTCTGCTTGTCCATTAAATACTTATACTTTTCATGCGTATTAATATCAAGCAACATTGACTATGCATCAGCTACGTCTCTTGTAAACGGCATGAATTGAAAATAAGTGACAGAATGTTCAGTTATGTACGGCCACGCCTAGGGAGGGAACATACGATTGTCGACTTCGATTTTGTGTGTGTTGAACTTTGTTTGGTTGCAGATTCTACGATGCGTGAACATGCTTGCACATAACTTATGCGTTTTGCTAAGCATGCAAGCTGACAGCGAAGAGAAGCCAAAGGCCTCGTTCATGCAGATATAGTTCTGGATGATGCACGAGGAAGAAACACAAACAAATCGAATAGATGACGACTCAGATTCGCCCTCATTGAGGAGAAAGAAGCAACAAGATAAGAGCAAAATCAATAACGATGAAGATGGAGATGATGCAGAAATAGTTGACGGAATGGAGAACAGCGATATCAACAGGGATCTGGAGAATGAGGACGAGGATGAGGATGAGGAAGATGATTATGACAAAATGATCCGATTACAAAAAGAGCAGGAAGCTCTAGCTGAAATACAAGAGATAAGTAGCGTAATTTTTGGCCTTTCTAGCGATCGGTCAAATATCGGTACAATAGAGACTCTACTTCGCCAGCTTCCTGACTCCGATGCACGGGAGAAGGCAATCAATCAACAGCACGAGAGTGGATCATATCCGTTGCATATAGCATCTTCCAGCAAACTCGCACAGCTTGTTGTCCTGTTTTGTACCAATGGTGCGGATGTGAACGTTGTTGACTCTACGGGTGCCACACCACTGCACTTGGCTGCTATACCTCCTTTTGAGTCGCAAAAAGCTCGCCGTCATACATCAATTGCACCGCCGCCAGAACTTGCACTTCAAACTTTGATGAAGTATAAAGCAAAAGTGGATACTCAAGATCATAGCGGCTACACTCCGATCCATCTAGCATCGCTGGAATATTGTAATGCGTATAACTCCCCAAAAGATGCCCGAAAAAGTGATATTACCAAAGGGACGATGGAGTGCATCAGTGCCCTTATCCGAGCCGGTGCACGAACTACCATTCGTGACGCCAGGAATGACACCCTCACTCATATTGCAGTTCTCGCTGGTGGGGCTGGCGGGATGCATCTTCTTGAAGATGTTCTGCTTGAGGGCGGTGCTGTTCTGCGGGATATGACACAAAAAAATTGTGACGGAAAAACTCCGCTTACGCTGGCGGTCTTACGCGAGGAGCATTCCATTGCAAGAAGTCTTCGAGAGGCCGGCTCAGAGCTTCAAGTTGTACATATGCAAAACAAATTTGATATTCAGTACTCAAACGCTTTTGTTAGACTTTTACAATTACTATACTATCCCATGCCTTGGCCCCAAAAGTTTTTAGAAGGAGAGCGCAGTGCAAGTGCATCTTTGCGTTTGGACACAATCAAGAAATACGAATTGCGTCGCTCGCCCATAGCATTTGTACAAGATCAGGTTGATCACTTGGGTTATGCATTCCAGATTTCCGATCGTCGAGCGTTATGTTTGCTGATTTTGTTAGCCTCCGAAGATATTGTCAAATTCGAGGAAGACTTACATGATGCAAATGATGCAGAGGCTAAACCATGGTTATTGTTGGATAAATTGGTTGACGACTTTCTTATTTCCCTGTTTACGAGCTTAGACAGTGATCCCCGTGATGTATGGATCCTACCGCCTCATCGTAAACCAGATTCTCGAAGACCAAAATCAACTCCAATAACGTCTAATGCTGGTACAGATTCGGGTGGTAGTCTCTACCCTAGTTTACCAGAAATAATTGAAGATGAAGAGCGTACGGCATTTCAGCTTCCCGGACAAAATGTATCGGCAATTGAAATGAAACGCATCAGTTCTGTGGAAAAATCTGCCAATGTTTCTGACGTTGGAGGAGAAGTGGTAACTGAATCTGAATCAGACTTATTTAATTCACAAGAAAGCGAGACTGTTGCTCTTCGCCTTGATCCACGTATACCAATGTCAGAAACACGCGAGTTGTTTGGTGGACCACATGGAAAAAATGATCGCGGGGTCGTTGGACGGTACAAGCTTTGGCAGGATTCAAAAAACATTAATTCTGGTGGGGTAAGCTGTGTAATTCCATTAGCTTCCGAAGTTGGTAACGGGAGGGGGGAAGCTTGGTTGACAGGAAATAGAGATGGCTCGATAAAGTTATGGGCAACAAGCAACGGATGTCTCCTTGGCGTTTGGCTAGGACATACAGGTGCGGTAGCAGCTCTTGCGACGTCACCATATGTTCCAAGTCGTGTCTTCAGTGCTGGGGTAGATGGTACTATTCGTACATGGAGCACTTCTGATGGATCATGTACGTCGGTTGTGCGTATTCCAGATGCAGGTCGCAGCAGTTCAATTAAAAAGTTAGTAACGCCTAATGGTGAATGGCTAGTAGTTTTGTGCTCTCGTGGAACGATTCAACTATGGCACTTTCCGCGAAATTCGACTCGTGCAGTGTATTCCAGTTCAGCAAGTATAAAGTATAACCTTGGATCGTTGGTATTGAACCTGGTTCCACCAGATGCAGACGAGGGCGAAGATATCGAAACATTTGCTGTTGATCCAAATGAGCCTTGGATATATTACGGGACAAAATTTGGAGATATTCGTTCGATTGATGTGTGTGAGGCTTTACATGTCAACTTGCGACCCACCGAGGAAGCTCGTAGTAAAAAATCAGCGCACCGACCACGACTCGATTTTCCATCGCTGTCGAGTGATGAACGCAATGTTATTGGTTCCGATGTAATTCGTAAAGTTCGTGTTCGTCGAGGAGCTTTACGACCAATTTCGATGGCTGCAGTATCTGCATGGCAAAGGAATTCTCAACACAGCTTTACATTACCTGGTTCTGTATATGCTTATTCGCTGTCCATAATGAACGAGTCACAGTTGAATTTACCTGAATGTATTTTTGACGAACCGCTGGAGCAACGTGTCACCTTTCTCGAGAGTTTGCCTAACACAGCGACATGTCGCATGATTCGTGATAGCCATGGATCAGTATTACGTTGGCATATTCCACGACTAACGAAAAATAAAGAGTACGTTCTCCAGATATATGTCCGATCTGTAGCAAGAAGCGTCTTTGCAGTTCCTACTGGAGTCTCGACTGAAGAAGTTGATCCTGCAAGTTCATCGAAGACGACAAAGACCTTATTTTCTGTTCCAAACGGCAGTGATGCGAGTAAAGATATACAAGTTACAACAATGCGGTGGATACCTGCTTCCAAAAATAGTGGTAAGGGATTTGCATGTGGATTTTCAAATGGAATGTTATTATGGGTGGGTGGAATGTCGCGTGAAAATGGCAGTTGTAGTTGGGGTGGGCTGTTCGACGACGCTATTCTAAGCGCGACGAATATTGCAGTGGCAGATTCTGTATTAGATCTTGAGAGAAAAACAGAATGGCTTACCCTACGGATGCAACATTCATTCCGGTTATTTACACGCTGCTTGTTATCCACTTTTGATGCAGCAGATTACATTGTTGCATTTGTTACTTGTAAACGGCTTCGGAGAAAGGCCAGAAAAAGACGCAATTTTGAACCAAGGCAATGCTTGGCAGCACAATCTCGGACAATTATACGGCTCTACTCTGGACACGTGCAAGCCATGGAAGAAACAATAAGTAAAACTGGCTGGTGGGGAGACGTTTCCAATACATTTGGGGGACGACCAGCCGGGAGACGGGAGACATACTCAGTGGATCGACAGCGTAGCAAATTGAAACCGGATGAAGAATTTGAGTTCGATCCAATTTATGGCATGCCGAATACCTCTCAAAAATCATCTGAGACTCTCATGTACCTGCCAACAAAACTAGGTGCTATTCGCGCAGTCGCCTTTTGCGAAAGTACACGAGAGTTGTACTTCACTTGTAATAATCAACTTTTAAAAATCCCGTTGGATGAAAGGCTCCATGAGTCTGGTTTTGTTCGTGCTCGTGCTAGAGTTTCTCATGTTACACAGTTTCAATCAACTCTCTCCAATTTAGAATGTGTATACGATGGGCTGATGGCATGTCAGTATTTCGATTCTGTTACTGTCTGTTGCTGGCCAACGCATATATCATTCGACGAAAACACTTTCTTGGATGGTTCTTGGGGTGGAATTTTTAACGTATTTGTTATTTTGGGGTAATAGAAAGATTTTGTTTTTTACAACACACCCTTTGTTTATATTCAATTTTATTAGGAATTTTCTTGCTTTAATGTGTGTCCTGTTTTTGGTACCGTGGCGTTTCCGATCGACATGCTCCTCTGCAAAGAAAATTTTCAAGATGCTAAGACAACGAAATGTAATTGGTTGTAAATCAGAGGTACACGCTATGGTGGAATCAGCCTTCCGAGACATAATAGTTGGGATAACAAACATTTTAGCCCTGATTTTTTGTTACCGCACCGAACCAGTAGAAAAATTCATGAACCAAGAAAGTAGGGACAACAAATGGGTCGAATCTGCAGTCCATAAAGGAAAATCTGTAAAAAATGCATGGTTAAGGTTGCTCAAATCAAAGTTTTTGAGTGATTCTTGTCAAAATGCTGATGCTCAAATGCTTACATCCTTAGAAGGTTCTTGTATTGAAGTCATAAATTTCCAAGACAGTAAACATATATCTGACGTACATGTTCTGTCGGAGGTAGATCCCATTGATTCCATAGAAACTGGCGAAGGAAGTGTCAGTGAAGTAGACCGTATTGGCAAGAAGAAACAAATAAGTACTTGTGCGTATGCAATAAAAGTTAGTAAGTTGTACGAAGTGCCTACATTTGATCAAACACGAACCTTTGCATTCAAAGGAGCGACGGTTACTTGTTTAACATCTGGCAAATTATTCGTCAGGACTATGAAAGAAAGTGTTTCAACGAAACATACTCCATCCACAATTCACGATCAGCAAAAAGACGATATCCTTGCAACTCCATTCCTTCCAGGTGCTCCAGCTAAGTTTGTCGTTTGTGGAGTAAGAACGCCCCTCGGAAGTCAAGTTCATTGCTGGTCACTTACGTCTGGGGGTGGCCATATAAGTAACCGAGGAACATTTCGCTGGAAGGCTGGGTGTCACCTTCAACCATTTTCACCTCACCCGTCTTTGAACCTCGGATCTCCTTCAAAAGTCGTTATTGGAGTGTCTAGGAAGATTTCCAATAGTGAAGACTTGACCAGCAAGATGCTAGAAGGTTACACCACGATTGCTGTTGCATATAATAATGGAGCTATTGTGACATTGACAATAGTTGTGCCAGTTCCAGTAAAACCAATGAAGAAGCTCGTTCCAGAGAAAAGGACTTACACAGTGCGTCCTATACTGATCGCAGCAAGGCAGCTTACAGGCCATTTACAATCTCCGATAGTTGCTATTTTTGCCGTCGAACCGACACAAAAACACCACACTCGTTTGGTTCCAACGAAACACAGAAAAATGAATGTGTTTACATGCTGCTCGAAAAAAAGTAAACATCACAATGAAAGTCATATTGAAAATATTGAGGAAGAATCTGAAATCGATGAAAGTAAGACAGAAACTGGTTCACATTCCAAAGAAGTTACAATGGCAGAATTACTATTTGGTAGAGCCGATGGGAGATCAGGAAAGATAGATGATTTAAAACAAACGCGAATGATGGAACACGTCAATGCTGGGGGATCAATGGGAGATTTCAAATTGGAATCAGTGAAAGATCATAGAGTATCATCATTGTTATTTTCTTGTTGCTCTGACGTAGTATTAGCTCATGACTTTCATTCTGGTGAGTGTATGCTACGGATGTGTGCAGGTGACGATATCCAAGACTTTGCAATGATATCAACGCCTACAAATCCGAATAGTTGGGGTTTCGCACCGGATGTTTTGCGAGAACAGAATCTTGTACTCGTGTGTGCTCTTGCTTCCTCTCTCGAAATTTGGAGCCTCAAATGCAACACTGCGTATGGTACCCCAGACTACACAGAAGATGAAGGAAACGCTCTCCTGCCGACACTAGAACACACATACATTGATGCTCATTCCGATCCAATTGCTATCGTAATTGCAGTTGCATCAGGAGGAATCATTGGCAGCGGTCGATGTGAACCAAATCATTGGGGCGGTCCATGGGTTTCTCCAACAGAAGATGGACAATCTGTAGTCCCAAAACTTGTGGTGAGTGGCTGCATGGGAGGAATTGTGAAGATCTGGCGTGGCTGTGCACCATGGGGCTGCTTGGCTGTCCTTAACAGCTTTCACGGAGCAGTCCGCTCGATCGGTCTTATTGGTACTAACCGAAATCTTGGCTTGACGGACGGTATTGACGAGCGGAGAAGTAGTAGCAGTAGCAGCAGCGATGGTAGTGATGTTACCAGTAGCAGTAGCGATAGAAGCGAGCACGATTACAGTCATAAAACCTTAGCTGAAGACACTGATGAAGAGGAAAATAAAGATCATGAGCGAAGGGATGAATCAGTATGGACAAGAAGCAAAACGTATATTGAAGATCTTTTCTCAAAAAACCTGAAGCGAATCATGAGAAAAGTCCCCGAAGTTACTGAAAAGAAAATAACACATCGAGTTGTCTGGTTCAAAAATGGTTTGAGACTAGATGAACATGAAACGCATGTTGTGAGAAGTGATGGCAAAACAAGGGTACCAGGATATCGTGTACAACCTGGGGGGACTGTAGTCGATGGAAAAGGTCGTCAACTCGAAGTCGATCACATTGAACAAGTTGAAGAAGTTGCAGAAATGAACGTGGCGAAATTTCACGGTACTCTGTATCGCACTCGCACGGCTGCGCACTTACTACATCAGGATCAAGAAGAAGAAAAATCATATACGAAATTATGTTTAGAATTGAAAAGAATGTTGGCTCAAATTGGCAATAAGAATGTTCCTCGACGTCACAACAAGTAATGCTTGTCTGAAATATAACATATTAAAGACTTTTTGCTGAATTTATCATAATATATTATGTTTGTTTTGGTCTAGGTTGAGGAGAAGTATGCGAGAGCAGAGAAAAGCTGTTGCAGCTATCGATATCCCACAAGGTCTTGTTGTTGGGTACGAGGATGGCATAATACGCACGTGGCAAGTTGACGAGGCCATAGAAGCTGCTGTGCTTCTTGAAGAATATGCTTTACAACCAGGTAGTCGCCCCGTTTCACCACTTGGATCCAGTAGACCTGGTTCTTCAGCATCAGTCAGACCTGGATCAGCTGCCTCAGCTAGACCTTCTTCACCAAACGAGCCAGTGAAGGTGCAGACACTGATATGGTCAGTTACAACTGGTCACTCTCCTGCTGTTCTGTCTCCCGGTTGTGGCTCTGCAAATCAAGTCGTTGTTGTAGCGGGGGTAAAATACACACTTCTTTACTATTTGTCCTTGGTTCTTACAATCCAGATTGTTCATTCACTGAAATCATTGTTATTCAGGCTCCACAAAACATGCGAAGAGAGCATTCTAAACCAAGGATAATTGGTAAATTTGGACGTAATGCATTTATTTGGTCGCCGGGATCAGACGGTATTTCATAATTTTATCAAATAAAATAAAATCAAAAAGAAATTGTTATTCATTTGTCAAACAATTACAACATAGATAATATTTCGATTCAAAGAAACAACGACAGAAGTCAAAGTAGTACATCCAAAATTGTACAAATAGTATTGCAGTTGTTGCTTCTGGTAAAATTACAATTTAAAATCTCTTTTATTCAAAAAATGTGCAAATGTTTTTTTTTCATCGAATTCGGTTTTAACTGCTTTCGGGTTTATATGTTGTATCATCAAGGCAACCGATGTATTGATTGGGATCTGTCTTCCGTTTAGTACTCTTGAGGTATTTTGCAGTTTGTCTTTTTTGTTCTGATTTACATCAACATTATAACCAATAATTTAAATTTGACTGTACTTGTAGACACCCTGGAATATCTCCAAGATGAGTGCTGTCTGTGATCAAGTTCGGACTATAGCAATCTCGCTGACTGCCGCGTCTCGTGGGTAGACATATCAATGAATATTAATTTCATGTTGTGTTCTAAACCGATTGGTTAATGGATTACGCTCCATGCTGATGGTTTCGCTTCTACATGCATTTCAAACCTTGTGATTATGTTTCTATAGCCCCGCCTCACCATTGTTTCCTACACGTTGGCGGCGGGCCTTGCTTATCACAGTTGTCTTGCTGATGATTCTAGTGAGTCGTATTTGACAATTGATTTTGTTAATATTTTTGTTATTCTTGAATGGTGTTTTATTTTGCAGTCGTGTCAGCTTCACACAGGTCGCATATCATCTGCAAATCGTACAACAAAATTCACTCGTCCAAAATCTATTGGGTTTGTAACAAGCATATCCATTTTTCTGTTGCGGTGAGACAATCAGATGTACATTTACAGCAACTCCAACTCTAATGTACAAATAAATGAAGGGCGGTATGTTGGATTGGTGCCACAATTGGATTTCCTTTCATCATTCGCCCGTACTTCACAACTTTTGGCTGTACGATCCAATCCATGCTTGGTAAACATCGTTGTCTGTGGTCATAGTCAACACGCACATAATTTTATTTACATTGATTCTAGGGTTTGGATCCAAATACGAGTCTGTGAACTGTTGGACAGTTGGTGGAGCGGCCAGTAGTACAAGAATAATTGTTTCAGTATTTGCAATACCCTTGGCACTTGTTGCAGGCTGCCGGCTTGCAAACGTACATTTCGATGTTTGTCAAATCCATCATTTCAGTACACAAAAAAGACAAAGCATGTGGAACAAATTCGTTGGTTTGATCATAAAATTTGTTTATTTATACGATTATTGTACTTGTGAAACTCTGAACCATACTAGCGTCATGGTGGATATGGTCGGCAGACACTATTCCAGTCAGCAGTATCCGTTGTTACAATGCCCGAATGCAAATACCTTTTGAGGTTTTTAACATGTACTCTAAAGTGGTGGCCATAGGAGCACTTTCGACAGCGTCGGAGCCTACTATCGCTCTGTCCTGGTGACACTTCTGTTCACACTAAAGGCTATAATATTTGAGCACATAATGTGTATCTAGGCTTGTAGCCATGTCGATCATATCTGCTGTATATTTCAGTCTGCAAGTTTCTTTCAGCTCACATGTAATTGCCTACTCGGTAAATAACTAAGGATATAATATTAATTATATTAATCATGGTGCACATTGTACCACATTGTTTTGTAGTTTTTCGTCTCATATTGTTTTTGTAATAGCGGCTTGGAGGATTGATGGGAGTTGCATACTTCCAAGCACACTTATATTTATCTGTGTGGCGGAATGAAGAGTGTACCCAAGAAAATTTACGTTTGCCGTTCCTGTGGATATTTATACTTGTGATTATTTTGCCAATTCTCAAAGCAATCTTTGCAAACACAAAAATTCTGATAGTATTGCTCATTCGAAAAATTAAGACTGAGTGATGCATGCTAATATGATGTTCAGAAACTTCAGATCATGAACTCTAATCAATCGGTTCTATAGCTCCCGGAGGTCGTTTAGTTGATCTAGTACCGAGGTCCTTAAAAACTATACAATAAAGAAAATTTAATTAACGTACAATAATAATATCAGGATATAGACTCATATAGTGGTACCGATAATACATACGATGTTCGTCACGAACTCACGACAATTATTAGATTATAATTATATTAAAATTAATTTTGTGTTTATCCCCAGGTGATATTTTTAACAAGTATTAATTTATTAAATTTTTATTACGTATATATACGTTTAATTATATATCCAATGATAAATTTTATTTAGTTATTATCAAATTTTTTTTTTAATTTATTTAATTATTCAAATTTTAATATTAAATTTTTATTTTTGCCTTTGAAATGATATAAGTTTGAATTCAGTATTATCTGATGTAGTATAATATTTATTATTATGGATAACTTCGTGCAATACATTAGATTACTCAGCACGATTTTGAATCTATCTAGTTCACATTGTCAAGTTAATCAACTAGATACAACAGTATCGTTATCAGGTTTAATTGTTTTGCAAAGACTCTACGGCACCTGGCCAACTATCACTGTTTTGCCAAAAACCATTCTGTCGTGTTCCGTAGTATGATTCCAGGGCGTTGTCCAATACTTTTGCTGTACGAATAGCATTATCAGCTTTTGATGGAGAAGACGGGCCAACACCCCGGAGCTCGTTAACTATCATTTGAATAAGGGGCTGCTGTACATGTTCATAAGGATCAAAATAAAATTTGTGCTCTGCTTTCTCGGCATCCGTAAACTCAACAGGATCATTTGTGAACGTCGAGAATTTGAGTTTGCCCTCCGTGCCGATAATTTGAATTTCATCTTGCTCTTCACATCCATCGAAAGAAAATTCTGCTGTACCCGTGGCAGAATCAATTTTAAATACAATATGCACAAAATCTTCGACTTTATATGGTGCATCATTGAGTCGATTGCATCGGCTACTCATAAACTCGATAGGACCAACTACATAATCCACGATATCTAGAACATGACAACCCACATCCATTATGAGCCCACCGCCTGAATGCAGGGGCTCAAAACGCCAAGGTATTGTTTTTTCTGTGAACTTGGGTTTGGAAAGTTTGATGGAAACGTTTTGAATCTTGCCTAATTGACCATTTTTTATCATCTCTTTAGCTTTTATGAAACGTTGTTGACCTCGACGATAATATGCACAAAAAAGCGGTACATTTGCTCTTACAAACGCCTCCGCTATCATCTCGCTCTCTTTTGAATTGCGAGCCAATGGCTTTTCGATGTATGTTGGCTTCCCTGCAGCAGCACAAAGCAAAGCAAGGTCAAGGTGGGTTCCAGGAGGAGTCGCAATATATATCGCATTTACGTCCTTGTCATCAATTAATTCCTGAGCATTATCGTAAAATCGTGGTACACCATGTCGCTTGGCAAAATCGGAAGCTTTGTCCAGTGTTCTCCGCATCACAGCGACCAGAGTACTCCCATCTGCTTTCTGAAACCCTGGACCTGATTTTTTTCTCACAAACATCACCCACTCCCAAGATCCCCCACCTTACTTCCATTATACAGTTTGAAGGTTGCGAGAGATAATTATCATGTATAACAAGAGATAGTAGCCTGAGATATGTATTGTAACGACATATAAATTGTTGAGAAAGGTTAACAGCACAATCTCATGTCCCGAATGTCGGCGTCGTGCATGGGTTTCTTAACACACGCCGCGCCACCTGCAGCTGATATAAATTATACGTAATCTCACAACGCAGACACACCTACACAAAATCAAAGGGAGCGGGCCAATGCATATGCGACTCATCGACTGCAGCTGCAGAACTTGCAGTAACTTGCAGAAGTTGCACTTGCAGTGACTTTCAATTTGACCCAATTCATGATCATACTTAAAATTAGACTATAATAATTGAGTATATATTTAGTAATTTAGTCCTATTAAATTTTACTTGGAATTATTGTATAATTTATATAAAAAGATCTACCCATGCATGTGGTAGCTAATAGCTATATATGTGTACGTACGTATCGTGATATATATACCGTACCAAAAAATTTAATGTATCGTAACAGAAATAATCAGTTTAAATACTATTATAATTATACTAAATATAATTAAATATACGACGTCGTAATTATTCATATTATAAATTAAAATTTACCAGCTGGCTGCGCATAAAAGCATAGAATCTGATCATGATGTCGAATCATTATCGATATGTGCATAAATGCATAAAATTATGCTGCATATATGGTACGTATACCGGTAGATCTACGTAGATTCTAGAATCTACTATCATGATCATTCTAGATCGATATCTACAATGTACATGTCATGATGGGATAAATGATGGGTAAATTATGCTAGATCTAGGCCCTGGCTAGATAGATCTAGCGTGGCCCTGCAGGTTATATTTAGTATACGTAGTTAATTAAGTCTTACCTCATCAGGATACGTAATTATAATTACCTCATCAGGCCTCAGGTCCCCCTCAGGACCCCCTGCCTGCGCATGCACTGGTCCCGCAGGTAGATCCATACCTGCAGGTACTATTTCTATAGCTACACGCTGGCTGGTCTCCAAGAATCAAGATCGCAATTCCTATTTATGTTGACAATAAGTGAGGCTCCAATGGCTTGCCGTACACTCCATCACAGTAAACTTGTTAAATGTAGACATAAGTTCTGCAATTTTATTCTGGCGATTTATAATAATGCGAACAGTTCGGGCCCATACTGCAAGTAATATGAGTTGTTGTCCACGTGATTATGTGGCTGTTTTTTCCTTCCTCGCACTCCTATCAGCTATGCATACTGACTCAGTAAAAATTCCCCAGCGCTGGTGGGAGAAGGGCGGTGCGAATATTCGAGGTTTGTCCTAAGATGTCGCATTTAAGTGTGGCGACAACACACGTACTGTTGCTTCTTTCAACCTAATTTTGTTTGTTGTGTTATCGCTATTTCACTATTTTACATTTTAAAAATAAATATTATATTAAATCGATAGCAATATCCCCGAAATGCGCTCTTGGAGAACACGCGAGTTCTCTAGGACAAATGAAAGGGTTGAATTCATTTTTATCCTTGATTGAGACTCTTTATGAAAACAATGTAACGACGCTGCAGGTTTCTCATCGTAATATTTAGAAAAAATGTGGCATGTCTACTTTTGAAAAAATGTTTGTCACAATAAACTATAACGATATAATCCTCGGGAAACTGGGCATATAATTTATTCAGCCGTGTTGAGATTCATGGACGATACGCGTTCATTCGTTTACGACAAACATGACAAACATCGAAAGTAATACTAGAAATTAATCTACAGATTAATACCGTCTATGATTCGGGCGATGGATATGTTCCGGAAAATCTTTGGTGTGGCCTTGCAGGCAGCAACTATACGTATATATATATATATATATATATATATGTATATATATGTATATATATATTACTACATATTACTATACGTATTTACGACATGGTAACTGCATATTTCATGATACGTAGAGCGCCAAATCCAAATATTGGAGGAGAAGCCGAATGGCACGAGTTTATCGATACGGCTCACACTCGTAACATGACAGTTACAAGGTAAATCTAGTAAAAATCGGTGCCGCTTGGCTACCAACTCGTAAATGTTTTTCTAATTTTCAAGTAACTGGAATGCAGCATATTTCTGGACAGGTATGATAACTTAGCATAAGAGGCATACATACCTCTAACATTTTAAATGTTACAGGGTCACCATACTTCAAGCAAGCTGAGAAGGATATACAGATTTACGGCCTACAAAATTTACCGAAAGATTCACCTGCACGGTGGATCCAATAAAATGATAAATAACACTTCAAATGACTTCACAAATAAATTATATCCACTTGTTTCGTCGAATTGTTAGGTGGTTCCGTTGGTCTCAGATTAAGGCTAAACGAATCAAACCTTTGGACAATGCTCCGCAACCAATTGGTACGTGGGACTGGGTTTTCGATCCTGATGTCAATGCGTCTTACCTCTCTGTGTGGGGTAACCAGCCAACAACCGGTAACAAAACTTTTTTGTGCGAACGGCGTGTACCATGTTGCGGACACTTGTTATTGTACAAC
>Ga0099798_10422_pt1 | contig 14350 bp, 10 predicted proteins | sample Uncmet_Sort29A_1_FD_89870 | JGI IMG/M metagenome (GOLD analysis project Ga0099798, IMG submission 89870) | Marine eukaryotic communities from CALCOFI LINE 67, Pacific Ocean - CN13ID_Sort29A_1 | ecosystem: Environmental > Aquatic > Marine > Oceanic | place: Pacific Ocean: Monterey Bay | collected...
TGAAAATATTGTTTTTTTTTGAGGATGCGCCGGACGGGAAAAACATCGTCTTTAAAAATAAGGATATTTCCGAAAAAATCTTCTTCAGGTTTGAAACAAATATCCTGATAAAACCTGTAAAGTACCCGAGGCCGAGTCACTTTCTTCGAAAAACGATTTTGGATTTTCGTTCTTGATTCAAAGAATTGTGCCAAGACTGGCGACATTTATCCAGGACGCGATGAGTGCTTCTTGTGAGCGATCTCCAGACAGAAACAGGGCACAGAAGAACAACCCGCACAAGAGAAAAACCGCCCGAAATCCACGAAATAATCAACTCCAACAACACTGGATTAAAGAGCCTGCACACTATGGTTTGTTGCTATAGACTTGCATGCTTGATTCCGTGAGAATAACGGCCTTCTAATCAGGCGCGTCAGCTGGCCGGAATATTCTGGAGCGAAAAATTTATGACTCGCAGAACTTTTGATCACTGTGTCATCACATTTTCCGATCTGGCGGATACGCCAAAATACCAGACAGTCCAGAGTAAAATGACGACACCTACCCCTCCTCCAAACTGAATGAGAGTGGACCATTCGCCGGATCGGGCGTCAGCCACCTACGGAACGAATTTGGTCGAGAATGGTCCACCCCGATGTAGGTCCCGGCCCCGTTGGCACTGGAATGATCCATATCACCATTCTGGCCCCCGTAGAAACGGAGTTGGCCATGCCCACATCATGCGACCGACTGCAATGCCCCTACCTCCGATAGCTCGGGGCAACGCTCTTGTTCACGGAATGTAGCCCCCCGTAGGTGTGGGTCGAGGTCGTGTTGGAATGGTCCATGTCGGGCGACATGAACTGTTTCGACCCGTTTCCGGGCGTAGTGATGTCCTCAGAACCTGATTTGACAGAGGATCCGGCGATCGCCACAAGCGCATGCCGAAAGAGTTCATGTCACCATTCGGCGGTGTCATCATTTTATTCTCGACTGCCTGCTATTTTGGCGTGTCCGCAAGGTCGAAATATGTGATCAAAATTTCAATAAGTAATCTTTTTCGCTCCAGAAAAATTCCGCCAGCTGACGCGCCTGATTCAAACCAAAATAATAAATCCATTTTGATATGTCACGCTTTTCGCTGAGAATCAAAGGTTCTGCCATTCATATGTAATTGAGCAATTAGTGATTCGACGTACCAAAATTTTCATGTACTTCAAGTGCACGTATATCAAACGGCATACCACAACAAAACAAAAAACATCGCTGGAGTATAGCTTACTCATGCTGGGTAATGCTACGACTATCGTGAGCGCTTCCAATCTTTTGGAAGTTCGCGATAGAAGGTCAGGGACCACCTAGACGGCTGGTACCCTAGGGACTCAGAACAGGGGGGGACCTTCAATAGAACGCACAATAACCTAAAAGGAAAGGGAAAGACAAAGAAAAACACACACACACACACACACAGACAAAGACCCCCCACGACCACGCACACACACACACACACACACACTCACACACACTCACACACACTCACACACACGCACACACAGACGCACGCGCGCACGCACAAAAAGCCACACACGCGACCAAAGCACACAAGACCAAACACAACAACAAGACAGGCGCGCACACACACACACACCCAACCGAAAAAAGGGGAGGGGGGATCATGCCATGAACATGCTGAGAACAGAATGCGGGGGTTAACGAAGTGAAATAAGAAGTAACTAGCATGTAGTGACAACGCAGCATTGAGCTTAGCGAACGCCAGCGCCTCGCGGTGCCTTCGCTGTGTTCGCCCAGCCCTCGTGGGCCCGTACTCTCTGTTCTGCTCTGCTCTCTTCTTCTGTCTCTGCGTTCTTGAGCACCTAGTGCATGTGTCGGCAGAAGCGCCCCCACCGGCACCTTCCCTTTTCGAGGGATCAGTGTAATTGAGCAATTAGTGATTCGACGTATCAAATTTTTCATGTACTTCAAGTGCACGTATATCAAACAGCATACCACAACAAAACAAAAAACAAACGTCATGTATTTCCATGTATTTCCCCAATTCGTAGTGGGAAAAATACGAATCGAGACCAATCTGGACAGGCATCCCAAATCCCGGCCGTCGCCGTGGCCGTGACCGATTACTTGCCGTGACCGGCCGACTGAAAAAAAAACATCGTCTTAAAAAAAAACGGCCGACAGACCCCTTAGGTGCAGAAGCGCACAGGAGCCCTGATCGATGTATATTATCACCAGGCAGCGTGCTTATTTCAACGCCTTTTGTTTATCATTTAATACTACAAGACCTCAACTTTTCCGACAGCCGCAGACACATCATTAGTTGACGAACAACAAGAACGGACGTTGCCCGCGTACCGGATTATCTTGTGAGCTCGTTGGCGCCTCAACCACGGCTTGCTTCGCCTTATTCCTTTCTACAGCCGCCATGCCTGCATCTTTATTCGCGAACGCACGTACGCCGATGTGCCCTCGGCTGTCCATTTCGCCTTCGGCTGGCCGAGCTTCTGCAGGTACAAAAATGTCGTAGTGGTCGCCGTGCGCCTTGTGATAAAGCCTGGCGACTTCCTTTGCGCCCTCGTTGAATCCGTGGACGGCAACCTGCCCAGTGAGGGGGTCGCAGTTGACGACCTGGATGTTTACTTCCGGATGCGCCGCGGCCAGCAGACTGATGTCCGCGTCATCGGCAAACGCTTTGTCCTTGGCCAGCTCTGCAGCGTGCATCCTAATCCTCTCAAGGCCGCTCAAGGACTCCAACCTCGCTTTTTCTTTCATTTTGTGCTCCTTCTCAGCTTCGGCCTGCTCTATCAATGTATTCAGGGCGGTGGCCATTTCTTCATCCTTTTCGTCGATGGACTGCTGAATTTCCGTTAAGTATCCTGCGATGGCATGATCCATTTCCCGTACCTTTGCATCGATGGCATCAAAGCCTTGTACGGTTGCGACTGCCTCCACGATTTGGGCGACCGCCAGCTGACGCGCCTGATTCAAACCAAAATAATAAATGCATTTTGATATGTCACGCTTTTCGCTGAGAATCAAAGGTTCTGCCATTCATATGTAATTGAGCAATTAGTGATTCGACGTATCAAATTTTTCATGTACTTCAAGTGCACGTATATCAAACAGCATACCACAACAAAACAAAAAACAAACGTCATGTATTTCCATGTATTTCCCTAATTCGTAGTGGGAAAAATACGAATCGAGACCAATCTGGACAGGCATCCCAAATCCCGGCCGTCGCCGTGACCGCGACCGATTACTTGCCGTGACCGGCCGACTGAAAAAAAAACATCGTCTGTAAAAATGAGGAGGTTTTTTGAGGATATTTCCGAAAACATCTTGAAACAAATATCCTGATAAAACCTGTACAGTTCCCGAGGCAGAGTCACTTTCTTCGAAAAAGGAATTTGGATTTTGCTCGTTTTGGGGAGAAGGTCAGGTCGGAACTTCTAAAATGAATAATCAAATCGTTTAGTCGCAATACTCGGCAGGACCGGTTCGGTGTGCTCAGACTTCCTCTATCTCCCGGCGATGGCATTACAGACGGGAGTGGCTTGCATTCTAGGAAATCGAAAAAATAAAAATGTTCGAAAAATTGTCAGTAGGTGCCAAACATGCCAATTGACATGGAATCGACCCCGTATATTCGGTTTACACGGAAGCATCAATGTGACGCCGAAATGACGCGATCGAAAACCCAGCAATGAACCGCACCTCTTACCTTCTCTTCATGAGAGGCCCGGTGCAGAAGTTTATTATCCAGTGTGTCTTTTGGCTGGATCCGTATCTAGGTCCGGGATGTTGATTAAACTACTCAACAAGCTCATCCGTACCATTGAAAGCAGTTCGCCAGCGCGGCTTCACAGATTTGATTCAGTGAGCAAATGCAAGTCACCCGAACGACATCTCCTGCAACAGCTCCATTAGCGCGCTCGCTTTTCTCTCTCCTCGCTGCAATCTCGAAGAAAACAAGAGGATCAACGGTATGCCAGAGAAATGCTTCCAGGGTATAGACAGCTCGGTCCCTTTGCTCTTTTTGGGGAGAAGGTCAGGTCGGAACATCTAAAAATGAATAGTCAAATCCAGGCTTGGGAATTATCATTGATAAATTGATAAGTTATCAAACGGAAATAGATATATTGATAAAGTATCAATCAGACCGAAAAGTGGGGACATCTTGAATTTCTGGATCTGGAGACCTCGGACCAAATGGAGAACCAAACTGAGGACCTCCATATCTCGTCGTGGTGATGTCCTCAGGGACTGATTTTTGCACCGATCGAAAGCGCTGATTGTCACCAAAATCAGACCCTGAGGACATCACCAGAGCAAGATATGGATGTCTTTAGTTGGAAGCCCGGATTCGGCCTGAGACCACCCAAGTTGAAAAGCCATACATTTGTGGGGGGCATCGAATTCAGTCAAAATTGATAAGTTATCGATGTATCAATGATCTGATTGGCAACTTATCACTTTTTATTGATAAATTCCAAAGCCTGGTCAAATCGTTTAGTCGCAGTACTCGGCAGGACCGGTTCGGTGTGCTTAGACTTCCTCTATCTCCCGGCGATGGCATTGACCAGATGTTAGTTGGTCTTCCACTGGTTGGTCTACCCCTCGTGGGTCTTCCAACGGCAGGTCTACCCGCTGGTTCGTCCACACAGGGTTGATCTACATATGAATTGAGGTTGGCCTAATTGGCCCGCACAGAGTTGGTGAACAACTGTTGTTCCAAAACAAAAGTTGACCTACAGATGGTCTACAGATGGCTGGTCCACCGCTGATTGGTGCAGAAGATGCTCTACAGTTGTTCCACAAAAGTTGTCCAGAGCTGATTGGTCTACAGATGGTTGGTCCACCGCTGATTTGTGCAGAAATGGTTGGTCTGCCGCCAGAGGGTTCACAGATCGTAGGTCTTATGCTAGTTGGTCTACAGATGGCTATTCTACCGCAGGTTGGTCTACCGCTTCTTGCCCTACAGATGGCTGGTCTACCGCTAGTTGCTCTACAGATGGCTGGTCTACCGCTAGTTGCTCTACAGATGGCTGGTCTACCGCTAGTTGCTCTACAGATGGTTGGTCTACCGCTAATTGTTCTTGCACTTGTTGGTCTACCGCTGGTTGGTCTACGATAAGAATGTCCTTCGCTGGTTGGTCTACACATAGTGGGTCTACCGCAGATGGCTCTACAGTTGAATCCAACGCAAGTCCTGCCGTGTCGCCACGAAGGAACATCGTAGGGCCCGACGATAAACACGAAATAGTCAGCTTTTCGTTTCACTTGTTTGTACATCTCCGTTTTGGTCGCAACCGACGGTTTGTCTACAAAGGGTTGTTCTACAGATTATTTGTATAAGGCTAGATTGTATGCCGGTATACTGAAGGTGTTTGGTTTTATTGTTTGAATCAATATGTCTCTGAGAAGCAACGATGTGGGGGCATTTCGTCGGACGATATGTAGAACACCGTACAGTTTGACGGGAAAATAACTACAAGTAAATTGTTTTCAAAAACACTGGATCACGACTGCGATTGGTTCTCGATGAAATGTGTTGAGCATCGTACTTACGTGTTGTCCGATGCAATGTGTTGAACGCCGTACTTACTCTAAGCCGCTGAGCTCGCTCCACCTTGCAAGGCTAACATCAAAACGCAAGTACATTCATACAGGGATTCCTGATGTCACAAAACAAATTAAGGCGCCTCCCAAATTTTAAAATCCGGTTACTTGCTATAGTTTTCTTATTAACGATTTTTTCGGCGGTCGGTTTACTCGCAGTCTACCCCACTCGGCTGCGCATGCAGATAGGAAGTGCCACCTTCCTCCCAACACAAACTGGCCAAAGGCACTCTACCATCAGTGCCGCACGACACGGGTAAATTATGCGTTTTGGGGCAATGGGAATCATCGGGCTCGCAGAAACACATGTTTCCTCATCTTTTGAGGTCCCGAAGCCCTGCGGGATCGATTCGGCATGTGCGAAAACCCTACCTTAGACACCAGTTAGAGCTTGTGAGGAAACCACTGCAAAACGTGAAGTCTTGCGGCGGACGTACGGACGGACGGACAGACCGACGGACACACGCAAAATTGGACACTGGGGTACAAACGGTCACTTTTAGAAACACATATTTCCTCATCTTTTGAGGTCCCGAGGCCCTGCGGGATCGATTCAGCATGTGCGAAAACCCTCCCTTAGACACCAGTTAGAGCTTCTGAGGACGCCACTGCGAAACGTTAGGTTTTGCGGCGGACGTACGGACGGACACACGCGAAATTGGACACTGGGGTACAAAAGATCACTTTCAAATGATGTCGGGATGATCTGTGTGTGTGTGTGTGTGATTCCGTTCCAGTCACGTTTCCCAAAGGGGGCACTTCAACTCTTTCATCTTAGTAAAGATAGTACTGTATGCCTGTGGTCATACGGGCAAGGTCAATCCGTGGACCCGCGTACCGCGAACACTTTGTCATTGCCGTGCTCGGAGACATGTTCGCCCTCGGGATCCAGTACGTCATTGCTCATCGGGACGGCACTGGCCCTCTTGATTCCGATTGCCCAGCGGCCGGCCTCTTGCTCCGAAAGCGGGAGAAATTCATTCTGGGCGTCTTCGTCCATCTGTGCAGCCACAGAAAATCACCATACTGTGTCCGGCCGGGTTCGTTGATTTTATATCATTTTGACCGAAATGCCCTTCGAATCGTGTTAACCAGGACCTCAGGTTTGGGCCAGGTTGGTATCTTTCACCATGATAGAACAAATTATAAGTAGACAGTGATACCATAGCTCGGTGTGATGACGTCCCCAGATACCGCACATTACACAGATCGAAAGCTCAGAGTGGCCACTTTCGGTCACAACGTGTCGGGTACTGTGTTTACCACGGTGAAAAAAGGCGGACAAAACAAGGCGGCGAATCTTGTTGCTCTTTCGATCCGTTGTGAAATCAATTCCTGAGGACACCACCGCGCTTGAGTATGGCCGATTCTTCCCTGTGCCCATAATCCTTATTGTGCGTACCCGGCAAAATGTGATCATAAACGTCGATGCCAGCTACCCTGAGACTATTGTAGGTGCAGATTTTGACACGGATCGAAAGCCGATGCGCAGCGCGTTCGATCGGTTCTACAATTAGTATATGTGGACATCATTACGGCGGGGTCCTGTTTTGTCTGGGTAGCAAAACTCACGAATAGTGCATACGTCACCTGGGGTTGTATTATAGAAACCTCTTTGAAATCTGTCATTGCATTATGTCTTACACGTGTATACATTATCTCGTATTATACATAATACACAATACAAAATACATAGTACATCGGGTTGTATTACTGTATTATGCATCCTAGATTGGGAATGGAAATGGTCTGAAATCCGCCTATGATCTAAGAAATGCAACCAAAATGGTTGGAATCATGAGTCGACATTTTGCTGAATGTTCGAATGTGTCTTCGCTTTCAATGAGGTTGACTTACGCTCCACAGCATAACGGCAGCGTCCGCCATGAGCTTCTCTTCGTCCTCTTTCGCCTGGAGCACCCGCAGGTCGTCCTTATACCGCTGCGTACCTAGGATGCAGAATACTGTACCTACCCACTAAGCCGCGCACGCAGATAGGAAGTACCCCCTCCCCCCAAACACAAACTGGCCAAAGGCATTCTAGCATCAGTGTCGCACGGCACGGGCAAATTATGCGTTTTGGGGCCATGGGAATCATCGAGGTCGCAGAAACACATCTTTCCCCATCGTTTGAGGCCCCAAGGACGTGCGGGATCGATTCGGCATATGCGAAAGCCCTACCTTAGACACTAGTTAGAGCTTCTGAGGACGCCACCACAAAAAGTCAACTTTTGCGGCGGACGTACGGACGGACGGACAGACGGACGGACACATACAAAATTGGACACTGGGGTACAAAAGGTGACTGTCGAATGACACTGGGGTACAAAAGGGTTGTGTTGCTGTTGTAAGGGCCTACAGATGGTTTGTCCACAACAAACTAGTCTACACATATTTGGTCTACTGATGATTGGTCTCCCTTGAGTTGGTCTACGTTTGATTGGTGTACAGATGGTTGGTCTACCGATAGTTGCTCCACAGATGGTTGGTCTACGGTCAGTCGCTTTACGGGTGATTTGTCTACCGCTGGTGTCAATGTGGATCATATTGACAGGGATCCATGAAATCATACACATCTATTCCACATTAGGGGTTAAGCAGGGGGGATGGGATAATAATGGAGGGTGCTGCTTTTCGGCCCGGTGCTCTGTTAATCGGGGGATGCGGGGTCAATGATCGGTGGGAGGAAGAGTTTTGGCATTCACCAGGGCCCCGGCAGTTAATCGGGGCTGGGCTATTAATCGGGGAGGGGGGGAACATTTTTGTTGATCCCCCGATCACAAAAGGACAACCCCACATCACCTAGATTCGTTGTCCCTCCGTACAAAAAGCAATTGATGGCTGCAAATACTTGGGATCTGTACCTGCGTGCCCTCAAATACTTTTGCAACTGTGCCTGTGCTTTCCACTAGGCAGCGTTTCGTTTTTCGTTGGCAAGAAGGGGGAAACGTTTCACCCCCTGCAACTTCCAGAAGGGGGAGATCCCACCCCCTTTGTTGGGACAAAAATTGTCGACGGCCCGCGTGTGCAATCGAAAAGTTTGACAACGCAACAAATTGACTTTTCTCTGGTTTATTTGACGGGGAATCATGATACCATACCAACCTACATCAAAAAGGGACAACCCCTCATCATCTAGATTCGTTGTCCCTCCGTACAAAAAGCAATCGATGGCTGCATACCGTACCCGCGCGGCCTCAAATGCATTTGGAATTGTGCTTCAACTCACGTCAGAAAGGGACAGCCTTAGATTCGTTCATTGTCCCGCCGTAAAAAATGCGACCGCTCGCTGCAAATAGTTTCTTTGGATTCGTACCCTTTCTGTGCAAGGCGCTCTAGAAAGGCTTCTACTCCAAGCCACGGCGTTGTCTCACAGTCGGGTCGGGAAGGGGCGGACCGATTTCAGAATTTTTTCAGGTTCGAACGTCAAATTTGCGCCGCGGTTACTTTTCTCGAAGGACAACGATCGACAACATGTGGGGAAGCCGTCACGAGATAAGGGAGGTGTTCGAGTGCGCGGTTGAGTCAGTTGCAAGTGATTGCCCTCACTTGTACTGTATGGTATAAAAAGGAAACTCACTTGAGGACACGCCGGGCTGCAAAACAATCTGTTCTTTATATTTGAATATTCTTAGCTTTTAAGAATATTTTTAAAGGACACTTTCAAAACTTGGTTTTTCTGCAGTCCCATGGAACTCTGAGGGCCTGGATATCCACGAGTTTTTGTGCTTTTGCTTGGAGATGGTTTTTTGTACGGAGTGTGTTCCTAATCGAATGCCGTAGGTTAGAGCCACATTGTGTGGTTTGCCTGTATTCTGCGCAATTGTTAACCGCTAACGTGTCTGCACATGTTTGGTCTACAGATGATCGGTCTCCCGTGAGTTAGTCTACGGTTGGTTGGTGTACAGATGGTTGGTCTACAACAAGTTGCTCCACGGATGATGGATCTACCGCTGGTTAGAATGTGGCACGCAACAATTCAACGTTTCTCAAGTTTATTAGATTGGAGTCCATGTTCACATACCAACCACGTCACAAGGGGACAGGCTTAGATTCGTTGTCCTGCCGTACAGAACAAAACAACCGATCGCTGCAAATACTCGGGATCCCTACCCGCGTTCCTCAAATACTTGAGGAACTCCTCTTCGCCCTGCCATGGTCTCGTCTCACAGTCGGAGACGCAAAGGTGCGGACTAATTTCAGAATCGGTCTAGGTTTCAACGTCAACATTTACTGAAAGGAAAACGATCGAAAACGTATGTTCTATGAGGAATCTCTGAGACCAAATCTCCATGGTAGTCTGGATAACCGGTGTGCATTCTTTTATGATTTTGCTTTGGGATCGTTACTCCCCTTTACACTGCGTTCAAGGTTATCATCGATTCTTGCGCAAGTCGCAACCGACTTAATGTCGGTACATCGATCTGGTCTTGACCTACATGTATTGATTTTGACATACCATTCATGATCTATTCATGATCATGAGATTCGAGAAAAAACATTGATGACCACATATCCTGACATTACGATTCTGTGGTCCCCAAGGGGTTCCAATTGGATTCAATCTGCAAATGGTACGGTGGTCGTGAGATCTGAGACCCTGTTACCGCAACCACAATTACTAGTAGCGAAGTGGCGATTCAATCATCCTTACCATTAGAAGGATTTCGCCGGAGCGGCGCTCCACGGAATAGATCCAGTGAGCAATTGCACATCACGTGAATAACATCTCCTGCAGCAGCTCCATCAACGCGCTCGCTTTCCAACTTGGTAGCTCCAATCTCAAAGAAAAAGGGGAACGAAGGCATTCAGGGACACACCCGTCCGATTCCTATGGCCTTTCAGGGCACTGTGACCTAAAGATGTAAAATCAGAATTATCCCCTGAATCGTTCAAAGCCCCATGGATTCGAGTCAATGCAACCCATTTCATTCTCCGGAATTTATAGGTGTTTTGGTGCAACTCCCCGTGATAGTTTTCTTGCGAGACATGCCGTCAAGGGTTGGCTAGGGCATTAGTATGAACCGGACGTCACAACCTGTCTATCCGTTATCGAATCGTGCCATGCGGACATCACCACGCCGAGCGGAGGGGTTTCTGGGCTTGTTGGTCTATCCGTGTCTTTTCTCTTTTTCGACGGCTTCTGTCATGACGGATGCATCTTGTCGTGGGTGTGCGCGCTCCTGAACAAGATCTTCATATGACTTTTGCCTGCCATCATCTTACCTGCAGCTACAGAAGGCCACACACTAGAATCAAGGTAGTAATTATATGATGAACTGAACGCTTCCTTGACGCAACCCTGCACGCAACCCTGCACGCATACCTGCACGCATACCTGCACGCAACTCTGCACGCAGCCCTAAACGCAGCCGTGCAAGCATCCGTATACGCATTCCTGCCCGCAGCCCAGCACGCAACAATGCACGCGATCCTGCACGCAACCCTACATGCAAAGCACCCCAGAATGCACGCAAGAACGTACGCAGCCCTGCACGCAACAATGCATGCAAACCTACACGAAGCCCTGCAGGCAGCCCAACACGCAGCCCTACACGCAACACTGCACGGAACAATGCACGCAGCCCTGCACGCAACAAAACACACAACCGTGCACGCATTCCTGCACGCAGCCCTGCACGCAGCCCTGCACGCAGCCCTGCACGCAGCCCTGCACGCAGCCCTGCATGTCGTCCTGATTACCCGCTCGCTATGCACGGGTCCCTGGCAAGAGCCCTACACTCAGCCCTCCTGTCAGGCCTGCACGCGACCCTGCATGCAGCCCTTCATGCCACCCTTCACGGCGTTTAAGTTCACGCAGTCCTGCACGCAGCCCTGCACGCATCCCTGCACGCATCCCTGCACGCAGCCCTGCACACAGTCCCGCAAACTACTCTGTAAGCAACTCTGTGAGCAGCCCTGCACGCAGCCCTGCACGTAGCCCTGCACGCAGCCCTGCACGCAGCCCTGCATACAGCCTTGCACGCAGCCCTGCACACAGCCCCGCAAGCAATCCTGTAAGCAGCCCTGTAAGCGACCCTGCACGCAAGAATGCACGCAACAATGCACGCAGCCCTGCACGCATTCCTGCACGCATTCCTGCACACAGCCCCGCAAGCAATCCTGCACGCAACCCTGCACGCATTCCTGCCCGCAACCCTGCACGCATTCCTGCACGCATTCCTGCACGCATTCCTGCACGCAACAATGCACGCAGCCCTGCAGAAATCCCCGCACGCGGCCCTGCACGCATTCCTGCCCGCAGCCCTACACGCATTCCTGCACGCTGTCCTGCACGAAGCCCTGCAGACATCCCCGCACGCGGCCCTGCACGCATTCCTGCACGCCGTCCTGCACGCAGCCCTGCAGACATCCCCGCACGCAACAATGCACGCAGCCCTGGACGCATTCCTGCACGCATTCCTGCTCGCAACAATGCACGCATTCCTGCCCGCAGCCCTACACGCATTCCTGCTCGCAAGAATGCACGCAGCCCTGCACGCATTCCTGCCCGCAGCCCTACACGCATTCCTGCCCGCAGCCCTACACGCATTCCTGCTCGCAAGAATGCACGCAGCCCTGCACGCATTCCTGCCCGCAGCCCTACACGCATTCCTGCTCGCAGACCTACACGCATTCCTGCTCGCAACAATGCACGCAGCCCTACACGCATTCCTGCCCGCAGCCCTACACGCATTCCTGCCCGCAACAATGCACGCAGCCCTGCACGCATTCCTGCCCGCAGCCCTACACGCATTCCTGCTCGCAAGAATGCACGCAGCCCTGCACGCATTCCTGCCCGCCGACCTACACGCATTCCTGCACGCAACAATGCACGCAGCCCTGCACGCATTCCTGCACGCAACAATGCACGCAGCCCTACACGCATTCCTGCCCGCAACAATGCACGCAGCCCTACACGCATTCCTGCACGCAACAATGCACGCAGCCCTACACGTATTCCTGCACGCAACAATGCACGCAGCCCTGCACGCATTCCTGCTCGCAGCCCTACACGCATTCCTGCACGCAACAATGCACACAGCCCTACACGCCTTCCTGCACGCAACAATGCACGCAGCCCTGCACGCATTCCTGCTCGCAGCCCTACACGCATTCCTGCACGCAACAATGCACGCAGCCCTACACGCATTCCTGCCCGCAATAATGCACGCAGCCCTACACGCATTCCTGCCCGCAACCCTACACGCATTCCTGCCCGCAGACCTACACGCATTCCTGCACGCAGCCCTGCACGCATTCCTGCACGCAAGAATGCACGCAGCCCTGCACGCATTCCTGCTCGCAACAATGCACGCATTCCTGCACGCAGCCCTACACGCATTCCTGCCCGCAGACCTACACGCATTCCTGCTCGCAACAATGCACGCAGCCCTGCACGCAGCCCTACACGCATTCCTACACGCAACCCTGCCCGCAGCCCTACACGCATTCCTACACACAACAATGAACGCATCCCTACACGCAGCCCTACACGCATTCCTGCCCGCAGACCTACACGCATTCCTGCACGCAACAATGCACGCATTCCTGCACGCATTCCTGCCCGCAGCCCTACACGCATTCCTGCCCGCAGCCCTACACGCATTCCTGCTCGCAGACCTACACGCATTCCTGCTCGCAACAATGCACGCAGCCCTGCACGCATTCCTGCCCGCAGCCCTACACGCATTCCTGCTCGCAGACCTACACGCATTCCTGCTCGCAACAATGCACGCAGCCCTGCACGCATTCCTGCCCGCAGCCCTACACGCATTCCTGCTCGCAGACCTACACGCATTCCTGCTCGCAACAATGCACGCAGCCCTGCACGCATTCTTGCCCGGAGCCCTACACGCATTCCTGCACGCAACAATGCACGCAGCCCTACACGCATTCCTGCACGCAGCCCTACACGCATTCTTGCACGCAACAATGCACGCAGCCCTACACGCATTCCTGCACGCAACAATGCACGCAGCCCTGCACGCATTCCTGCACGCAGCCCTGCGCGCATTCCTGCACGCAACAATGCACGCAGCCCTATTCCACATGAGGGGTTAAGCGGGGGGGTTGCTAATAATCGGGGGGGATGCTTTTCGGCCCGGTGCTCTGTTAATGGGGCGTTGGATAATAATCGGGGGGGGGGGAAGAGGATGTTTAGCTTTGGCCAGGGTCCCGGCAGTTAATCGGGGGGTGGCTATTAATCGGGGGGGGGGGAGGATAGATTTTCAACACATTTTTTAAATCGTCTCCCCCCGATTAACACCTGATGTGGAGTACACACATTCCAGCACGCAGCCCTACACGCATTCTTGCACGCATTCCTGCTCGCAGCCCTAAACGCATTCCAGCACGCAGCCCTGCACGCATTCCTGCACGCAGCCCTACACGCATTCCTGCACGCAACAATGCACGCAGCCCTGCGCGCATTCCTGCACGCAAGAATGCCCGCAGCCCTGCACGCATTCCTGCACGCAACCCTGCACGCATTCCTGCACACAACAATGAACGCAGCCCTGCACGCATTTCTGCTCGCAGCCCTACACGCATTCCTGCACGCAACAATGCACGCAGCCCTGCGCGCATTCCTGCACGCAGCCCTACACGCATTCCTGCTCGCAGACCTACACGCATTCCTGCTCGCAACAATGCACGCAGCCCTGCACGCATTCCTGCACACAACAATGCACGCATTCCTGCACGCAACAATGCTCACAGCCCTACACGC
>Ga0099798_10423_pt1 | contig 14318 bp, 4 predicted proteins | sample Uncmet_Sort29A_1_FD_89870 | JGI IMG/M metagenome (GOLD analysis project Ga0099798, IMG submission 89870) | Marine eukaryotic communities from CALCOFI LINE 67, Pacific Ocean - CN13ID_Sort29A_1 | ecosystem: Environmental > Aquatic > Marine > Oceanic | place: Pacific Ocean: Monterey Bay | collected...
AGGCTGTATATGGTGAAGGTGGCGAGGGAGGAGGGGAACGTCGTCGGACCAAGTTCGTTACATAGCGGAGGAGCGAATGGAGGATCTCAGGTGTTGCTGGTAAATGAAAATAAGACTGAACAAGAAGATAACAATGGCAAGAAGACTTCTATGCAGCTTACAAAAATTGTGGAAGAAGATAAGTTCAATGGAGATAACAATGGCAACAAGAAGAATCTCAGCAGATACATCAAGATCTCTTTCAAAGGTGACTCCTATTTTGTTGACTCCGAAACTGGCGCCATCAAAATTCCCCAAAAACACCTCCACTTCTCCAACATGCTCCCCTCGACCAAACGCCTGCTCAACCTTCGAGAAGCATTTGTAACTTCCGCTGACAATATTCATATTCCCCTGCTGCTGGAGGGACCTTCGAAAGTTACTTCAAAGTCCTCCGCAAACCCAAGTCCGAAAGTTCCTGTTAAACAAGGACAACAACACCTGGAAACAATTTCGTCGAAAGAGTATTTGGATTGGACCAAGCTCTCCCCTGCCACCCAAGCTGCCATCGACCAGATCCAGAATCCAGGGGACACGAGAAGAGCGGTTTTAGTCATCTGCGAGAACATTGAAGATATCAATCTCATTGAGGCGGCAATTGAGCGAGACCCTAATTTGATGAAAGACAACGCTTTCGGGATGGACTCGATCATGGGTGGTAATGGTGTCAACGATGGAAAACGTTTGAAGATTTTCCGTTTTGACCGGTCCTACCAGGATTTTGAGAAAGGGAAGCAATCTCCGATGGAGCCCGGCGACATCCTCCTTGGGAGCAACATCACGGGCAGAGGCACCGATTTGTCCACGTCTTCGCTGCTGGAAATCAACGGGGGATTGCACGTGATTGTGTCTTTTCTCTGTACAAACAAGCGCATCGAAGACCAGGCGTTTGGGAGGACGGCGCGCGGCGGGAAATGGGGCACTGGCATGTATGTCATCGACGTCAATCGCCAGCACTTCGTGCTCGACCAGATCCAGGACTTGGTCAGCAGAGATCCGACGCTGGTCTCCATCGATCGGCTGCAATTGATCAGAGACGATTACGAGGTGAAGAGGATAATCGGAATCCAGGAAGACCAAATGCCGAAATTGGAGCATGAAAAGTATCTGTTTGACCGGTTCATGGAGTTCTACAACAAGCTGAAACCCGCGTTGCAGGAAGAGGCTGAGAGGGGGCTGAAGAGCCGGTATTTTGGAAATTCCGAGGAATTGATGAAGGAGTATTTGGAATTACAAAAGAAATCGATCAAGACGCGCTGGAGTTTTTGGCTGCAGAAAATTGCGGCAAAGTACTTCGAGGAGGACGGGAACCCTGCTTCCTCTGAGGAGTCTGAGGCCAATGGTGACACCCGTTCCGCTCTCAATAAAGCCGACGCCGCTTCTGACAAGGTCGCCTCCATGCAGCAGCGCTTCGCGATTCTCAAAGAACAGCTCGATGCAGAATACACGGATTTCGTAAAAGAATTGGCGGACATCGTGAAATATAACATCTCTGGGGATTATGGGAAATTTTCTGGTTTTTTATCAGGGCCGACAGATTTTCTCGCTCTCGCCTCCATGTTTCGGAGAGCGGCGAACAGCGGAACCGATTCAGCGAGAAGTGTCATGGACCGATTATACGAGGAAATCGTCGTCCGCTTCCCTCAATATTCTGCTCCGGCTCATTATTACAGATCCGTCATGCAGCTCAGAGATCGCTCCTTCTGGGACAGCCTTTGGAAGGAAGCTCCTAAAAAAGAACTGATTCAGAGCATGAAGAAATCGCTGAAGAAGCTGACAGATATCCGAGACATCGTCGATTCCAGGGTTCAGGAGTTGAAGAAAACCGCGGAGGACAGGATTATGGGAACAGTTAGAAGATTAATGAATTTCGGGGGGCAAGATGAAGGCGGAGGGGGAGGAAGATGAGGATTACTTGGACACGGATGATGATGATGATGGGGAGGAGGATGATGAGGACGAAGACGAGGAAGAAGGAAGCTCCTCGAATAGACCGTCCTTCCAGGAGCGGCAAAAATCGCGCCAGAGAAGGAAGCTTTTGCTCGAAAAGCAGCAGCAGGGCGCGATTCTTCGCAAAAGGGCGCAGAAGATCGCGAACAAGCGGATGGCTAAGTTTGAGAAATTCTTCGAGCAATCTGAGTTCAAAAATCAGCAAGAAGTGGAGCTGAATGCTCTGGGATTTTTGATCGATGAGATGCAGGTGATGGTCGGAACGGCGGGCCTGACGGAGAAGAGTTTCGAGGATGGCAGAAGGTTTTTTGAAGGAAATGGGAAGGCGAAGAAATTAATGCGTGAACTAGGCAGGAAGAATAAGCAGCGATGGGGGGCCAGTGATTACATTCAAGCATTTAAGATCGAGAAAAACACGAGGGTTGGCTATGAGATACGAGAGAGAGATCCAAAAAAATTGGAAAGTTTGTTTAAAAAGAAAATTTTCCCGGAATTGCTAAGGAGGAAGGCTTATAGCGGTTTTAGAAGGTCCAAGAGGAAAGAAGCGGGGAAGAGGCTGCAGGAGGATTTGGGAATCGAACCGGCGGCGGTTGTTGATGATATGTTCGCGATGCGGTCTAGTACTACTACGCAACAGAATCCTGAAGAGCTGAAGCAAGTCAAGGAGGATTTACCTGTTCAAAAAGGCAAATCAAGTCTTGGTGGATCATGGATTCGAAAAAGCCTGCTACACAGACGAAAGCAGCTCCGAACTCTTCAAGTAGAAAACACCTCCGACGTTCGTTTCAGTCTCCAATCCGAGGTTCTCTTTGCGTTTCAACAAATGAGCCAGAGCAAATTCCTCTTGAATCAGTTCATCCAGATCCTGACCGCTGTCGGCAAGCGCCCCGTCGTGAACCAGCATGGGATCGTGGGGGGCGGTATGGGTGAATCTCTCGAGGACGAGACGGACGAATTCGGGTACAGCAAAAACGCGCAAACAGCGGTTGGTCCGCGCACACACCTTACACTCGAGATGTTCTACGACAATCCTGCGTTGGGACTGGGGTGTGCCAATGAGAAACAGCAGAAGTTGCCGAGCTCCAGCGCCGCAAGAAGTCTATTCTCAGGTTCCGTATTGGTTAATAATACTGATGATGATGATGATTTTTTTGCCGCCGATGCGTGGGAGCCTGAAGCTTCGACGAGTAACAGTAGTTCTTCCCAGTATTACTATCCCAAAACGTACAAACGCAAGGCCGGCTGCCTCTTTTTCTCCAAGGGCTTCGTCGGGTGGCGCAATTCACTTGGCGACAGAAGGAGCATTGAATTAAATCGCGTGGTCTCGCATCTGCCCGGCATCGACGAATACCTCGAAATTTTCCACGAATTCATGCGCGTGTTGCAATCTTTTGGAGTGATCGGTCCGGCAGTTCTTCTAGATTGCAAAGAGGTGCGCGACCAGGAGCTCGGGCTGGGGGCGGGCAAAACCCCTTACAGGCACACCAACAGAGGTTTGGCCTATTTGCAGCACAAATCCATGGATGGGTGCCAGAGGGGATTTGCGAATGTGGGGAAGGTGGTTGATTTTGGAGCGCTGCAGTCTGTGTTAACGGAAGAAAACCCCGAAACCGCGATCACGGAAGCAGCGATAATTACTCAGGTCCTGGAGCGGAAAGTCTTCAAATTCAATGCGGAAAGAGGGGATATCGATGTCACGGGGAGATTTGTGCACGCTTCAAATTCTTCAAACACCGCGGGGAGTCGAGTGAAGCGCACGGGGAGTCAATGGAAGTACAGTGGTGCTACAGTTAACTCCATCTATCAGGACCTCGACCGGCGGCGAGCCAAGGGACGCTATCTGCAGGCAAAGGGCACGAATCTGGCGCGCATGAACAAGGATTCTCCGGTCAAGGGGGACGGGGTTCATCCGTTGATTGTGTACCCGGAGGAGTTGTTTCGCATTGCCGTTCAGGAGAGAAGTAGAGAGGCCTGGCAGAGAAAGCAGGAACGCATTCAGGGAGTTGTGGCGAGGGTGATGAGAGTTGTGGAAAATTCACCGAGTAGACTTCTTCCGAATAGACTTCTTCCGAAATTTCACCAGGATGATTCGGAGCCTGACGAAGCATTATTGTCGGAGAATCAGGCAGAGTACGTTGAAAATCTGCGTGCCGCCGTCGCATCCTCCTCGTTCCGACTTCTCGGAGCCAGCGCCAGTCAGAATACTGGGATTGAAAGCAGCTTACACCAGGAAAACGTAATCATACCGCATCAAACCGTCCGAATTGACAACCGAATCGATAGCGTGATCAAAGGGAACCTGGAAGGCAGCATCCCGGTTAATAGCTTGATAGCGCAGATAGCGATTCAGAATGCGTTGCTGTTCTGGGATAGCGATGATCCAGCCCGCGCTGACGAGGCTGGGGATGCGTTTACCACCACTACGAAATTTATGGGGTCTAAAAAGAATCCCCCATACAAGTCTGGAATAATTTCTGATGATAGTAATACCGCCAAATCCGTGAACAATGTCAACCCCCTCCTGGACAATTTGAATCTCGAAGCTGCACGGAACAACCAGAAGGTTGCATCTCGTCTGTTTCAAGAGGGACTAAGCACCACCCTCTCCGGGCTGACACGGAAAGCCAAGGTCCCCCGTAGCAGCAGAGCGTACAAGAATTTGGTGTCTATTCAGCAGCACTTCCAGCTTTTTCTTCTTTGCTCCTGGGTGTGGGCCCAACTAGTAACCAATATCCACGGGCAGGAGCTTGCCGCTGTGAATAGTAGCCGAAAGGAGTTCCTCGGAACTCCTTTCGAAAACGAGACTTTCCCAGGAAGTAACAGTGGAAGCGGTAGCAGGCAATATCCACTGGCAGCAGGCAATTTCCTCCAGGGTTGGCGCCGGCGGTTTTTCAAAGAGCAGACGCAGTCCTCCCTCCTCGAGTTTTATCAACAGAAGCAGGAGGAGGAGTTTTATCATAATCAGATTCAGACGCTGGAGAAACTAGCCACCATCCAGCGGCACGCAGTGGCTCATTTTTTAATAACCAAATGGCTCCCAAAAATTCTGCCCAAGATCAAGTCCTTTTTGTTAGATTTTCGTGGAAAGGAGTTCCTTCAGCATGAGTTCTTTGAGGGAATCGAAAAAGTTCTTCATAAGTTGACGAAAGAGGCTGTAGATGAAGAAACATCTGTTGAGGATTTTTTGCGTGGGGGCGTCGAGCTGCCGTGGAGCACAATGTCAGAATCAAGTTCTGTTCAGAATGGGAGCGGCACAGCTACCGGAGGCGGGCCGCATTTCCTGAGCTTCCCGGAGTCGTTCGACGAAGACTTTTTGTTGACGTCGAGTTGGGATTACTCGATAAGCAAGAAGAAGAAGGGCACAAACGGGAACCTGCTTCAAGAACAAGGTCAAAATCGTCCACAAACCGTTCTACTGCAGGAGTTCTTCGAGAACAAGGTGAAAATCGCTCTCTTCCAAGCGCTTTCTCTGCTGCAGAAACCGCTCTCGCGGTTGATTGGAGGCGTGCTGGAGAATAGTAAGAAGCTGGTTCTCCCGAATGGGAGGGAAGCTATGAAGAAGGTGAAGGTTTTGGCGGTCTCCAGCATGTTGCGGAACTACGGAGCCGACGCCATGGGCAACGTGTATTTCGCGGACCAGCTGCAATTATCTGAGTGTAAAACGGTGTGCGAGAATCTGAACAGTTTGAGTCAGAATGACTTGAAGCCTGTCAAGGTGAAAGCAAACAGAATCGTCGAAGGTGAAAAAGTCTCTGACATTCAGCAAACAGAAATTTCACGATCCAACAATTTCGTGGTGAAGACTCTGCTAAAGGAGGTGAACAAAGACTTTCCTGCTCGGAACTTGTTGAAGACGAAACCCGCCACAAATTTGTGGGATCTCAACGCGTCCGCCGCCCAACCAGATTTCAAACCGGACGCTCCGCTCTTCCTACTTCGCTGTCAAACGGACGAAGACTGCGCAAACTTGAACCGCCAATGCACGACTTTATGTAACAAAGCCGGAAATTCTGCCGCGAACCCCTTCCGCTTAACGCAGAACGACATGCGGACTGGCAGATATCTGGAAAACGCGTATGAGGAGACGTTTCACGAGACTGTGACCGGGTTCGGTCGTGGAGATGATCCCACTGAGAGCATTCTGGCGGGCTCGGTGGTCGGTGGCTTGCGGACTCCGGAGGAGAAGGGCGCGCGCGGGGGAGTTTTTGTCAACAACAAGAAGACTTTGAAGCGTGGGAAAAATAGCGGCGGGCAGAAGCAGAAGTACCTTCCCACAGCGTCTGCTTTGTCGAAACACCAATGGGTGAAGAGCGACGTGTCGTACAGCTGGCCTCTGGCGAAAATCCTGCGCGCCACGGAGGATCTGTGGAAGAGAAGAAAAGAGGGGCTAGAACGAGGGCATCTGGAGCTGGAGCGAGGCAGAATAATCGCGAGGTCCGCATCTGGAGCTGGAGATGGAGAGATTTCAGCGCTGGCAGTGGAACGGATGATGGAGAGCGTACAAGATAGTTCTCCTTCCTTTTCTCCTTCCTCCCTCCAAGATAGAGCCATGCTGCTGTTCGCCCTCCAAGAACAGCTCCAGGGCAGATTGTACCTCGATCGAGACGATTTGTACCGTCTTCGGCACCCAGGTGTCGCAGAAGCGTTTCAGAAAGAGCTTCAAAACGTCGTGAATGACGTGAAAGTGACTTACATGGGCTCCTCGGGCGAGTTCCCGGCCGCCTTCGCATCCAAGCATTTTGACTCCTCCGATGAAAATTCGATTGAGAATCAACTTCGCCAGACTCCTCTCTTCGGCATTCTGCAAGAGTTCACACCGGAGAGATTTCACGATGCGATCGAGCAGGCGTTCTGGGCGGGGATGGAGGGAGGGGCGTGTGGATTTAATAAGTCTAGCACTGGTAGTAGCTCCAGATCTTCTAGCCCTGGTAGTATTCCCACATCGTCGTCTTCCGGCAATGATTCAACTTGTGTGGTAGTGCTGACTGCCAAAGACCTGTTCTCCCAAGGCCACAACACTGTGTCTGCGCAGTTCGATGAAATTTCTGATAGCGGTGACGAGGGAGATTTGCCTGGACGTAACGATCTGTTGAATACTCGCAGCAAAAAAAATCCTACAGAAGTCTTTACTGGCAGGGAAATCGTCTCCCAGCATTGGGGCTCGGCTATGTGGCTCAGCGTGATGGGCATTACTAGTCTCGGGGTGACTGCAGGGCGCGCTGGGCAGGTGTTAGCGGAGGTAGTACCGGAAGCATCTGCGGGTAAAAGCGGTGTTTCACGTGAAGAAGCATCCGCCACGGAAGCCAAAAACCTCTACGAAAACCCCCACATCCAGCACGCATTAGAAAGGCTCTTTCACGGACTGGTACGCGTGATTTCCGCGCTGCGCATCGGGTACGGGTTTTCCCTCTTTCGGTTTCTCAGTGGGGCACAGGAAATTTCCTCGAGTTCTGCACAGGTTTCAGGGTCATCATTTGATCAAGTAGCCGCAAGTGGTGACGAAGCCTCCGTCTTACTTGAGGGCCAACAGCGCCGCAGCGGCGCCGATATAGATTCGAATTCAGAGTCGCGTTATTTGGCACTGCGCAGAGATCTGGAGGAGGGGGCGCGACTCCGGGAGTATGTCATTGGCAATGTCCCAGCTACAAACAATAATGCCAATAGCAATGTCCCTCTTAACCAGCAGCTAAAAAAAGAGCTCTTCCTCGAGGCGTTCGTCACGGGGTCCCTCGCCTATCGGTACAAACTGTCCGATTTCCACGGTGTTGCAAAAGATCAGCGAGGCTTCAAACAGCGTGAGTTGAAGGAAAAGTGGCTGCTGAATATGTTTCATACCTTTATTTCGCATCTCAGGAGAGTCAGTGATGTGCAGGCGGTGCTGGCATATAATGAGCGGCGAGCTGGCAAGAACGATGAGGTGACCAAAACTCTGGCGAGACTCAAGGAGGGGAGCGCGGTCGTTGTGTCACAGAGTCAAGTGAAACAGGGGTTTTCTATTGGCGGAGACTTTTACCAACCAAAACAGCAGGTCATGATCCGGGAAGTTCCGGAAAGAGGCTTCCGTCAGGTGAAGGAGGGTGAGCAGCAGATGGGGAAAAATTTGGGAGAGAATGAATCTTCCAGAAGTCTATGGAGAAGGAATGAATCTTCCAGAATTCTCCCCAAAGCAAAGCTCCTTGCAGAATACAATCTCGATTTCGCGGAAGTCGTGGATCCAAGAGGCCATGTCTTGCCGAACGGCTCATATCTTGTCAAAGTCGAGAAACTGTATTTACAGAGGAGGGGGGGATCATCTTACTCGCTGAAAGCTTCTCCACCCAGAATGCTGAGGGCTTTTAGTGGCCAAAGCAGAGACGGACCACTTAAGAAGGCACATAGTAACCCACTTAGGAAGGACCATAGTCGCTCCTCAGGCAGCCAACAAAGTAGCTCAAGTTCAGACCAGTCGGCTAAGTTTATGTCACCGTTAGAAGAAGTCAAGCAGGAACTTGAGGCCTCCGACGACGACCAGGGACTTTCGGATCACCGAGCCTCGGACGAAGAAGCTGCTTCGGACTCGGAAAGGGCCCTCGGTAGTTTCAAGTCTGTTGTAGAGGAACCTTCCCTGGAGGGAAAAAATGGTGATCGGGAAAATCATGTCGATGATTCGGAATCTGATCATGTCCTTCTCGAGGTTCCCCGGTTCTATCTGCTTGGTCCCGGCGACGTTGTGGGCTTGTGGGACGCGGGGATTGACAACAGTCAGCCGATCATCGCGAGGATTGAGGAAGTCGAGGAACTGAGATTTAGCAGCAGTAACATGAAATCATTCAGTAGCAGTAACATGAAATCATTCAGTAGCAGTAGCGTAAAGCTCGCCGCCTTGGCTGTGACTGTCATCCATTCCTCGTCCGATCGCCAACTGGAGAACCTGCTGGAGCTCACGAGGCGGAGGCTGGAAAATGAGATCGGCGAGCCGATATCGCATAGTGATGAACCTGGTACGCTGCACGCCCTCCCGCACCAAGTCTTCCGACTGCCATCCAAAATTTCGTTCCCGACTCCCGGAGAAGCGAGCGACGGGTTCGGAGGCGCCAATAACTACAGTGGCTACGCCGATTATGGATTCACCAAATCGCTTTCAAATGAAGATGGCTCCGCGGACGACCGGCTGAAATTCGAGTTATTCAGAAAGAAGAGTTTGACTTCTCTCCAGAACGTCTTGAAAACGGGGGCTCTTGCAAACAAGCCGCGGATCGCGATCGGGCAGCGCAACATCGGCCAGAAGGACGGCCGCGATTGGCGGCAGAAGGAGGCAGTGACGGCCAATAGAATTCATAATGAGCTGCGGGACAAGAAGATTTTACGTCCTATGCAAGCGCGGTTCAAATCCGATTATGAATACGGGTTTTTCGAGGACAAGAAGTCGCGACTCGACGGTCTCGAGGACCGAATTGAGGAAGCGGTGACACGGGTCGCTCCGGAACTGAAACGACGCAGTTCTAAGTTCGCCCACTACGTGACCAAACAGCTGCTACCCGTTGTCCAGGATTACATGCAAGACGACGACACAGATAGAGAATTAGATGAGGCGGTGCAGGGAGCGCTGGAGGCCGTGAAACAGAATATCGGCTCCATCGCTCTCGAAGAGTTCCTCAAAATCAAGGAAATGACCGCAGTGTCCGAAAAAATCGACAAGTCTGTGTCCTACTCGAATCTGCCCGTGGAGAAGAAACGGAATATGACGCTCTACATTCGCGACATGATCGGCATCGATGACTTCTTCAAATTCGAAAATCCTCGGCGTACACCTGATCCTTTTGCGCAGACCCAGCAATGAAATCCGCCCTGCCACACAGCTTCTTCAAAGGGCCATCTTTCAAGTCGTTCCACTTTTCGTCTTTCTTGTCGTCCTTGTCGTCCGTCACCCCAAACATAGTCTTCAGCTTTTTCTTCGCATAGGCAATCGTTTTTTTGTCGCGCGACTTGTCATCTGAATTTGCTACCACATACAGAGTCTTGATGCGGAGCCAGTCATCTGAGTCGGTAGGGCCGCCTTTTTTCGTTTTCTCGGATAACGCGGGTGTCTTCGGTTTCTTCGATTTCTTCCCTGGTTTCATCATCGCTTCTACTTCCTTGAAACGCGCCGTCATTCTGGCCGTCTCTGTCTTGGGGTCGGCACCACTGTTGAACTTATCATGATCAAGTCCTTTTACTAGACTTTCGTATTCCGGATCCAAATGTTTCTTGTCACAATGCTTAAGGAGGTAGGGCGCGTCTTCAAAATGCTTAGGATCCGGCTTTCTAACATCGAGCCCCGCTGCGCTCTCCGGGAACGTGTGGGAAGAACCATGACCGGCAAGCGTCAATTTCACCCGTGCCGTACCTGAGGAATCATTCGGAAAAATTGCATCGAGGTAAGCTTTGAGGGAATTGGAGTCACTGAAGGAATTCAAAATTTAAATTGTCCACCCATGAAAAGTGGCAGAACACACATGAACTGGCAGAAAATTTGGAACAGGACTTCTCCACGCTGCACAAGACGTACCGGTTCATCTACATTGTGACCTGCATTGAATGTCTCCTTGTGCATCGTTCTGATAGTCAAATATTGTACCGGTCGATAGTCTCAACGTTCAGATAGTCGAATATTCTTTCTTGTGAAACGCCGCACAAATAATATTATTTCATATGACATCAAGGCAAAAAATTCCACCTCACTCCCGTGCTCCCTGACCATACTAAACACGACGGATCGTTCATGCATTGTGAAGGCCTTCCTCTTACCTTGTGTGTTCTTCTTCTGTGCCGCCTTCGACCCCGAGAAGTTGGCCTTTGAGTTTGTGTTCGGGTACGGCTTCTTGGCCCCATGGACCCCTTCGAAATAGATCACGGGATCATTCGAGTTCGAATGGGGTGGCACCTCCACGTCATGGGAGTTGAATGGGGAGGCTGTAGTCTCACCCCTGCGACCGTCTTCTTGCGTCACGAGATTCCCTTGAGAATTGACGAGATTCCCGTGAGAATTACCGTGTACGTTTTCGTTGGCACCTTGTACGTTTTCGCCGTAGATCATGTGTTGCGGTATTGTGTTGCGCATAAGCTTGCCATCATGTTCGTGGCCGACCGCTGCGTTCATCGTGGCTTCACGTCTCCGAATGGCGGTTTCAACGTGCATATCTCCGAAGGGCGTTGCGGAGCTGCCCAGCGTATCGGTCTCCCTCGTGTCGCCCTTTCTATCCTCTCTGCCATCCGCAGGCGTTCGCGAGAAGTTGGTGTAGCCGTCGGGACCCATCATCATGTGGACGTCATCGTCGGGCCCTTCGGCATCCTCGGCGTCTTCGGTGTCAGCTCTGTCATCGCCACGCTGACTACTATTGCCTTTCCGTGTGCCGACATTGTACCTGACGTCCACCCCCTGCCGAACGTTATCGTCGTGTATCGCCTTAAAGGTGTCACTATGTTTCGCCGATTCCCCGATTCTCTGCAGCGTCCCAGCCCGGTCCTCGGGGCTCGTGGAGTCGCCCCCGTCCAGCTCGGTGGCCATGCGCGGAAAGCACTGTCGGTCGTCCAGAGGGACTGCTCTAGCCCCTGCAATTTTCGTGTAGCCTCCCTGGCCGTCGGCCTTCAAAGGCTCCACGTGACCCTCCTGCCCCTCCTCGCCGGGCTGCATCGCGTAGCTATGCTCCCTGCCGTCCGGCGTCTTCAGGCTCATGATTTCCGTCCCTGGCGGCAGATTTTTCAGAGACTCTTTCACCTTCGCCTTCTGCGCAGCCGACAGATCCCGCGCATCGGGGTCCACTTTCTCGAATTGCGCGTTCTTGTCGCCGCCGTGCTTCTCGGATAAATAGCCAGCGAGCCCCACCATTGCGGCGTGGCCCATATGAACCTTGCCCTCCTTGATGTTATCCGCGACCTGCTCTGGTGTTGGCATGACGATTGTGGGCGGCCGATTTCCGGAAGGATCCACCTCGACCCTCGTTCCCGGGCCGGAAACTTTGTAGGCCTCTGAAAGAGGAATTCCAGAAGGGGGCGGAATCACGCGAGCGTCGCGGCCGTTGGACTCCATGTAGTCCTCGGCGGAGTGGACGTGCTTATCCTCGAGGTCACGGGGACCTGGCTCGAGGGAACGGGAATCGTGATGAGAATCGTCGTCTTGGGAACTGTTGTCAGAATCGTTTGCAGCGCGTTTTCGTCGTTTCTTGGAATTTTCAGAACTACCGTGCGGACTGCCGTGAGATCCGTCATCGTGGTGATCATCATGATAGGCTTCATCGTGATGATCATGGGCACCAGGCTTTTTCCCCCGCGCAAGACTGTTCCTCTTTCCATCCTTCTTGGCATCCCCGTGGTCGTCATCCCAGTCGTCCCCTTCTTCGTCCTGATGCAATCCATGCTTGACTCCTGCTTTTGACCTGGTCTTGGGACGTTTTGAGCCATCCTCATCGAACTCTTCATGATCATCGTCGTCACCATCAGATTCAGAATGCGTACTGTACTTCTCACCACGACGTCCAATCTTTCGAAACATGCGCATCAGTCTATTCTCCTCTGAGTCTTTTCCCATTTTTCCCTTCCTTTGACCACTACTACTCGCCTTCCTATCATGCAATCCCTTTCTGAATCTAGCTAGACGATTCTCATGATCCCGCTCCAACTTTTTGATTTTCTCCCTCTCTTGTTCCAACTTTTGCTCCATTCTCGCCATGATCTCTTGCGCTTCTTCGGTGTGTTTCGCAAAAATCTCCTGCAGCCGTTTGTTAATGACATAATCAGCCGCATAGGTCACCATGCGCTGCGCGACCTCCTGCACGAACTTGTTCTGCATGCGGGCACGCAAGTCAGCAAAAATCGCCTCCTCCATGTCTTCCAAATGCTCATCAATCTTGATTTCCAACAGATCCGGAGCCAACATTACTCCGTTGGCGGCGCCGCCGACGCTTCCTCCTGCATTTCCACCTGCGTCAACGCTCTCATAGCCTTGGAAAGAACCGTCAAAATTTGAATCAACTTTGCCGGAACTTGCATTGGTGGTGACCGCGTTTCCAGCACTGCTGGAAGTCTTCGCCCACTGGTCCCTGAGATTCGCCTTCCCCCCCTCAGCTTCGCCCGCCACCGTAATCGCGTTGTCCAGCTGCAGCAACTCCACCAAGACCGCGGCATATCGCCGCGCCATGTTGACTGTTTGGGCATAATCATTGCTTTTCTGTATCAGATCCAGTGCGTTCGCCCCCGGGTTGTAGTTATTAACGTCCTTTTTCTGCATTCTTCCTGTCCTGCCATCTGTGCTTACTCGGCCTGTTCCGTGCGCGTTCATCACGTGTCCACCCATCGGAGTGGGGCCGTTGTCCTTAGGACCAGGACCATCGTTCTTGCTGTGCTTCATCTGCTGCTGCACCGCCACATCGCCCACCCGTTTCATCATCCCGATACACCTCGTCTGGTCATCATTATGCCGAGCTCTATTACCCATTTGGGAGATTTGCCCACTAATAAAACCCCCGGGAATGCCCACTGCGTTGCCGTAATAAATGTAGATGGTGAACATTTTCGAACGCAGCGTCATTTTTAATCGTTGATACTCCATGTTTCTGCGCAAACTCCGCATAATCGCTTTCAGAACTTTGTCCATCAACTCACTGTTCATTAGCGCCTGCGTCACTTTATTCGTCACATACTGCTGCGCGGCCTGCATAGCGCCTTGCAGGACCTTGATGCCTATTCTCTTGGCCGCATTCAAGGCTAAAGCGCCCTTGCCTTTCGCTTTCACGTTTGCTCCAGGAACAAGTCCTTTTCCGCCTTCTTTCCCTGCACCTCCTTCTTTCCCGGAGCCACCCGGCAACATACCTATAATATAGATTTCAAAATATTAACGTGAGATTAATCGACTCTCAAATAAGCATACAGGATGTAAAACTGAATAATTACTGTGTAAATAGTACATCTTCTTCTTCAATCGAACGATACTGCCTGTCAGATTCTTAATAACCGTCCCGACAATATGATTCCCCCCCCACGGACAGATAATAATATAATTAAAGTACTATGCCGTAATACGCAGTTAACTTGTAAATGTTCGCGTTCGTGAATCTCGTGATCATCATCTTACCCATAATCCCGCCCCCAATTTGATCGCACCCCCCATCAAAGGCCTGCTGCACCAGCGACGGCAGCTTGTTCTCGTAGAACCAGGTTTTCATGTTGATTTGTTCGCGACTTTCCTCGTCCATTAGGTTCTCGAGGACATAGGCCAGGTCATTTACCTCGGGGTATTATGAAGCAAAGTGAACCGAGTATATTGAATATTTGAAACCGAGTCATATTTGAAACGTCATTGCTTATTAATCGAG
>Ga0099798_10424_pt1 | contig 14295 bp, 6 predicted proteins | sample Uncmet_Sort29A_1_FD_89870 | JGI IMG/M metagenome (GOLD analysis project Ga0099798, IMG submission 89870) | Marine eukaryotic communities from CALCOFI LINE 67, Pacific Ocean - CN13ID_Sort29A_1 | ecosystem: Environmental > Aquatic > Marine > Oceanic | place: Pacific Ocean: Monterey Bay | collected...
TTGTTTTTAGGAAAAATAAGTTAAAAAACGACTTTTTCCCTTATAAAATCGTCAAAATCCCATATTGAGAAATTCATTAGCTATTTTCCCTTACAAAACCAAATTTATTTGTTAAGATAGAAAATTAAAAAAATCAAATTTTATACGGTTACGGTTACGGTTACGGTTGGGTATAGGCAATGACATCCTAGGTTTCCGATAGATAACATGTCTCAGGATTGAATACTAAGTCAAAGTCCAATTATTCCTCAGTCAGTCATTCATGTTTTACTTGACGTTTCTTCACTTGTTCAGAATTGACATGTCTCCATCCGACCACTCATTCCAGTGAGCCACCACCTGGAAGTCGTAGAAGCCCTTAGGCAGAGGGTTAAGTCAGTCTCTCAAACAGTCCACTATCAGTTGTGGACCTCCATATTCAAAGGCCTGTTTATGTGAATGGTCACTTCGTTCGCAGAGGTTCATCTTATTTGGATTTGGTCTAGAGTTCGAATCTACTCTGTTGAAAACCAGCAGACATTAGTTTAGTCCTTGATTACCTTCCTCACCCATGGGATCACTATTATCACTATCTAGATAAAAGTTTACTTGCTAAATCTGAGTTCTGGTTCTGGTTCTGGTTCTGGTTGGGTATAGGCAGTGACATCCTATTTTGTTAAGGGTTTGCTCATATCTAATTCCTTATACGTTTTGTCCCGTGAGAAATCTTGAGACCTCATCTTGCTCACTGAGATGGGGCATAAATTGGCAGAGAATAACAGTTCAGTACTGATATTCATGACCATTCACAAATGCTGCCTATACCAAAAAAGGGGTCTACAACTAATGTCGTCGACCAGTACCTCTACCATCACCCTCAGTTCCATTCTTATTCTTCAAAGCTCTAAAGTTACCCCGTTTTCTCGCCGCGTCCTTACCCTTCCACTCCAAATTCACCCTCGAGGGTTTGTACACATTCGTTAGTTCATCCGGTACCTCATATTTTTTGACAAATAATTTGTATTTCAATTTTTAGCCAACTAATTTGATTTTTTTGTTATTACATACAGAAATAGCCGATTAGTAGAAATAAGGATCAAGATTGGACTTATAGTCACTCAATGTTCGAGTTGTATAATTGTAATCAAAATCAAAAATGAAAATATCTTCTTTGTCTTTAAATTTTAACAAGTTTTCAAATACTCTTTTTTCTTATTTATATTACAATTAGAATTAGAATTACACGACTTCAATCATCATTTTGCCACTTAAAATTAAACATACACTATTTCTATTTCATAATCATATTCAGTAGTTGTATAGTATTTTGTATTTTGACAATGACAACTTGTCAACTCCTCGTGTAAAATAAAAATGAAAATGAAATGAATTTTCGCAAAAGCAAATTATATCTGCCAAATTACCTTCCAGTTTTTTAGTGTGAACATGTCCTCGAACTCAATCAGCTTAAGATTCCAGCTCTCCAGAGAGTGCTTCCACTGCCTCTTTGAGAACTCAAAATCTCGCTCCGCATTCGGAAAGATAGGCATCTTTAACAATAACTCCGTCTAGTCTTCCTTGCTCATATCCTGCACTGTTTTAGATTTAGATTTAGTTTGTTGAGCAGAACTACATTTTTCTCATTCGTCTACTATAGCACCAGATTCGACTCATTCGTCTCATTCTTCGACTTTCTATAGCACCAGATTGGAGATGTCGATTTTTGTTGCATATTCCGCCCCGTTGTGGCCCACGTCGACCAGATCCAATTCGTCGAACTCCTTCAGTCCCGATTTTAGTCTTAGGATGCGCTTGATCATCCTGTAGTGGTGTCATAATATTAGTCTACACTCAAATTTTTTGTCTTAGTGTATTTTAAAGTTCGTTTGTCATAATATTAGTCCGTATTTTTTGTCTTAGTGTATTTTAAACTTAAAGTTCATTTTTAAAGGGATGAAATTAGTTAATGAATATTGTTATTTTTCTATTTTTACGATTTTTTGCCTCAAATTATATATATAGGTGTGAATTACTGTATTTTTCCTTAAAATCAAATTTTGTCAATCATTTCTCTGTTTAGAATCAAATTTTACTATCTTCATATTTATTGATTAAAAATAAAAATTTTGATTTAAGAAGATTATTTTGAGTGTGCTATATGTATATTATGAACCGCACAGTCTTGGCCTTCACTAACGAGTAGTTGATGTAGTTCGAGTAGTTTTGCAAGTCATTTTTCCGGACCTTCAGTTTTGTCCGCGGGGTGTTCTACTAAGGCGGCTCTTGACGAGGTTTATTGTTGTTACTCCCATTCTTATTTATACCATATTTCCTATTCTTATTAATATTTCCCTTAGGAGATTGAGACCTGTGCGGTTCATAATATTAGTCTACACTCAAATTGAAAAAGTGTGTATTTTTTGTCTTACTGATTAAAGTTGATTTCAAAGGAAGAAATTTGTTAATGAATATTGTTATTTTTTTATTTTTACGATATTTTTGTCAACTATATATAGGTGTAAATTACTATATTTTTCCTTATTGAAATCAAATTTTGTCAATCATTTCTCTTTTTTGAATCAAACCTTACTTCCTATTATATTGAATCAAAAGATGAAGATTTTGATTTAAGATTATTTTGAAGTGTAGACTAATATTATGAACCGCACAGACCCTTCATCATTGTTACTATTACTCTAAGATGCTTGAGATTCACCACCCTCTTCATTATATTTCTATTTGACTGCATTATTTTTTCTGTTAGGTTTTTTCAACCGAGTGGGAGGTTTGAAGGGGTTTGCCTCATCTTTTCCGTCTGCATCTTCTTTTCCTTCTTTATCATTACTTTCATTTTCTGAATTGTCTTCCCCACTGAGCACAAGAGAGGATGAACTCTTTTGCTTATTTTTTATTCTTGATCGGTTATGCCTTTTTGGGCTCATACTTTTTGGCATCTCACCCTCGTTTACGGTTTAATCGTTTCCTTGCCCACCCCCAGCTCTGGTTTTGCCGTTACCCTGCCCAGCTTTGCCTTTTCCCTTCCCCCCCTTTCCAGTCTTGCCTCTCGCCTTTCCAGTCTTGCCTCTCGCCTTCCCCCCCTCTTTGCCTTTCCCCCCTTCCCTTTGCCCTTGCCTTTGCCTTTGCGCAAACCCCTACGCTGGCTATTAGATTACTTGTCCAGTCATCCTGTGCGGTTCATAATATAGCACGGTCAAATTGAAAAAATTGTATTTTTTGTTTTAGTGATTAAAGTCCATTTCAAAGGAAGAAATACTTAATAAAATGGTTATTTTTGAAAATTTACTACATTTCGTCAAAAATATAGGGTAAATTACTTATTTTTCCTAATTTCGATTTTTGTCGTCATTTTCTATTTTGATCAATTTTTCCTTCTATTTATTGATTAAAAATGAAAATTTTGATTTAAGATTATTTTGAGCGTGCTATATTATGAACCGCACAGTCGGATTCACGAATAAGGGCATCTGCTGCTGAAGCATCAAATTGTGTTTTCAAAAGTCCAAATTTCACGGATCGGTGGTTTCATCAATGTTATTTTTCTACTAGTTGCACTGCTACTCGTAAACCTATTTCTAGAGGTCCTTTTTCTGCTGTTGTTTGGCCAATGTCTGCCTATAGAGCTATCCCATTTGTTTCTATCCTGTAGTGGTGTCATAATAATAATATAGGACACTCAAATTCAAAATTGTGTGTTTTTTGTCTTACCGATTAAACTTCATTTCAAAGGAAGAAATACTTAATGAAATAGCAATTTTTGTAATTTTACGATACTTCGTTCCTGCATTGAAGCCGTCGGGTACAACCGCGCAGCACGCCGACGAGTGTCGACGCGCCACACACACATCCCTGGCGTTCTGACTATGAGCCGCTTGGTATCTATGCCTGACATAATTTTACGATACTTCGTTCCTGCATTTTACGATACTTCGTCAAATATATAGGGTAAATTAGATATTTTTCCTACTTTTGATTTTTGTCGAGTTCGAGTTCGAGTTTGAGTTGTCTGTTTCTCCTACGTCATTTTCTGTTTTGATCAATTTTAATTTTTCCTTCTATTTATTGATTAAAAAATAAAATTTTGATTTAAGATTTTTTTGAGTGTGCTATATTACAGAACCACTACAGTCCCTTTTTTCTGCTACTTTGTTTCGAACAACTTCCTGGGAGCGAATCCCCGACACTGCTGCATCCACTGCGCTGGACCTGATCTGACTAATTACCTGAAGAAATGATTTCGGAACCACTACTTGCGAATTGTAATGGCTAATCTAAGTTGTTTCAGTTGCTCCCTCTACGAGATTAATCGGGCGCAGGCATCTGCATCACAGCAGGCATCGGCTAAATTCCCGGGGTGATTCCCATCGGGGTCATGTACTCGCTGTTATCTTTAAGCTTAGACCCCTTTTCAGTAAAGAAATTTCAATTTTTTGTATTAAAATTTTTATGAGTGAAGGTAAAGTTTTGATTTAAAGGGTAAAATAGTTAATAAAATTGACTATATTGCATTTTAGTGATTTTATCGAGAGAAAAGTCGGTTTTTTACTTATTTTTATGAAATTATATTTTTGTCGAGTTCGAGTTCGAGTTATGTTATTTATCCTGTTCGGATATTTGCGGGATCGGGTTCATCATATCTGTCTTTCATTATTTTTCAGCTTACCCATATCTGTCTTTCATTATTTTTCAGCTTACGTCATTTTCGGTATTGATCAATTTTCTTTTCTCTTCACGGTCTAACAGGGCGTGTACCGGGAGCAGAGTCATATTCTTTTCTATTTCTTATTCTTAAGTAAAAATAAAATTTTTGAAAAAAGGGGGTCTAAGCTTAAAGATAACGGCCTGTACTCTGGACTGATCATCTGACTCATGGGGCTCATCATCATGCTCATGCCGGGGGACATCAATCCATTTCCACCGGGCGCCATTTGCCCGGGCATCCGCATCCCGATACCCTGCATTGGCATTGCCATTCCCATTCCATTTGCCATTCCCATTCCCATTCCCATTGGTGGCAGATTGTTATTGTTTTGGTTTTAATTTTCTTTCATATTCATATTCATCTCACTCGGTCAAATCTAATTTTTGCGTTGCTACTATGCCCCTTCACTAGAACCTTTGCTGTCCTTGGAATCAGCTCAGAAGTGCTCCTATTCTTTCAAAATCGTGCCTCCACCAAGTCCAAGTGCAATGTTATCATTTTCGATCTCGTCAACATTAGTTTCTTCAACTTTTAACTCAAAATCACCCCCTGAGACCTAGTGGTATTCAACCCCCTATCCAATCCCGCCCTACTCAGCTCCCTAAATCGAGTTCGGAGGCAAACATCCACTCAAGGAAGTGGAACTGCGACTGAGCAACGCCTCAGAAGGTACACTTTTTTGGTTTTGGAGCTTACTGTTCGGCCTGTGCGGTTCATAATATTAATATAGCACGGTCAAATTGAAAAACAAAATTGTGTATTTTTTGTCTTAGTGATTAAAGTTCATTTCAAAGGAAGTAGTAGTAGTTTCCAGAGCACCTCGGTCCGCCCAGTAAAAATCATAACCATGAATTTCCACCGTTCGTCAGAATCCCTTATCTAAATATGGCAGATATACACCTACTTTACCTAGATCTTACCCACCATGTTGCTCCTACTCATAGTAGAAGCTCTTAATTGGGAGAGTGCTAAGCAGAGCCCTCGTTATGGCAAAGCTTCCAAGAGATAAGAATCCAATGAAAGACATCGACAATGAGGACGGGCGGGAAGCAAACGCTCACCGGCACCTGGGACCAAGAGAGGATGATGATTGAACAGAGCACCACATTCTTGTAATGTCCAAATATATGGGGGAACAGACAACTCGAACTCGAACTCGAACTCGATATTTTGTCAAATATATAGGGTAAATTACTTATTTTTCCTTATTATGAATTTTGTCGTTCACCAATCACGCCTTAGAGATTCCTCATTATTGAGTCCGGCAGGGAGCCCTACCAGTCCCTCAGTTTTTGTCGTCATTTTCCGTTTTCATCAAATTTTCCTTCTATTTATTTATTGATTAAAAATGAAAATTTAGATTTAAGATTATTTTGAGCGTGCTATATTATGAACCGCACAGGCTAGGGTCTGCTGAAAAGCACTGGCTAGACCATCCCGGGGGGCATCATCTGGGAGGAGACCATGGTGTGCTCACCGACCAGGCCTTCAGGGACTCCATCTGGTATTGGCATAACTAGTCCATTCGGCAAGATTGGTGCGTACTTGGGTTATGTCATCGACGCGAACTGATAACTTCAACTATTCATAAGCTGCTGCTGTTGCTGATTAATTCACCTTTACCTATGCTCTTATTGTTGTTGCAAACTCATTTATATTTGTTTCTTCTAATTCTTCATTTTTCTTTGCTCTCACCTTGACTCGGATTCAGATTATGAAGAGCTTCACTCAGATTATGAGATGGGTATGCTCTTTTCATTCACTTAATTGTGGCTACCTTCTATTAGAAGCGAGTTCTGTGTCGCTGCTTCATCTGGGTTGCTACTCGTAGTCGTATTTGCTCCATCTCACCGATCTGACATCTGCTTTACTCTTCCCGGTCCGCCTGCCATTTTCTAGATTTACTATAATATGTTTGCACAGAAAACCGAATAATATTAATATGTTTAGACAGAAAACCGAACACTACGAAGCTTATGTTTATAGTTTATATCTATAGCAATGTTGTTCCAACTTGCTTAAACTACAAAGTCTAGTGATAAAAGTCTAGACCTGACACGCTGATTCTAATCCAAACGGCCAAATGCTATACTTCAACGTAAACTTGCTTAATAAAGCTATGGTATAATCGTATGGAATATACACAAAGGATGAAGATGTAAAGGTAAGTCGAAATCGCTAATGGATTGTTAACAGCCTGTTTGCTATATATTATGGTGTAATGTAGATGTCAATGTTGCTCAACTGAACAAAATCATCTGCTTCTGCTTCAACTGCCTAGTTAACTAACTGGCTAATTGTAAATCAAATTACAATACATCGGCAAATAATGTTGATCTTATTCTTAGGTATTCAAAATCACAATCAATATCAATGTCTACTAGTATATTAGCTTCAGTTTTTTTTTTTATATTAGCTTCAGTTTTTTATATTTATATAGTTAATATAGGTGACTATATTAGCTTCAGTTTTTTATATATATATATATAGTTAATATAGGTGACTTCTATCTTCTAAACTTAGATGTTTTTTATCCTTATCGTAGCCGTGCTCGTCAACCTCTTTCACATCGTCGCCGTAGTTTCTTTGGACTATGAGTACGACTATGATTGTTCTTTTTGTTCCCAATATAATCGCAACTTGGTTAACTTAGTTAGAAAGAAAAGTAGAGTAGAGTTTATGTTTTTTTCTTTTACTAATATCAGTATCACCGATAATTATAATAAGAAATTGGACTGAGAGGATGAATTTACTTTGGAAAGGATGCAAATAGTTAAGCTAAAATAGAAAAAGATGAACTAGACGACCTTAATTTTAGCGTACAAATAGAAATAATAATAAACGATATTTTTGTAAAGGTAAAGCTGTATTATTATTAATAACTACAAAATGAAATGTTCAAAAATAATATTACATTAGCATAGGCATCAGCAATTTGTTATAGCAAGAATAAGGAATAGTATCAGTATCTGTATGATTATTTAGCAATAGAGATTGCGATAAGGATAGGAAAAAAAAGAACTAGCATCACCTGCAACAGCGATAGGAAAATGGAAATCAGAGGGAAAAGGAAAATGGAAATCAGAGGAAGATAGGAAAAAAAAAATGGAAATCAGAGGAAGACAGGAATAAAAAAATGAAAAAATCAAAGAAGGAGAAGAGCTGGACCCACTTCTATAAGTTTACGTTTACTGTTTTCTTAGTAATAAATTTTATAGATCGGCTACTTTTCAAGTGAAATGTCCGTTTGGACATTTGGACGGACTATGTTTGGATTAAAGGGTAAAATACCTAAGAAAATCGACTATTTTGGATTTTTAAAACTTATATGGAAAAAAAGTCATATTACTTACTTATTTTTTACAATATTGATTTTTGTCGTCATTTTCGTTTTTGATCCATTTTTACTTCTATTTATTAAATGAATTTGAAAATTTTGAACTAAACCAAACATAGTCCGTCCAAATGTCCAAACGGACATTTCACTTGAAAAGTAGCCGATCTATTACGATAACGATGATTCGAAAAATTTACGCTGGTCCCACTTCTAGAAGTTTACGATAATGATGATTCGAAAAATTTACGCTGGTCCCACTTCTAGAAGTTTACGATAATGATGATTCGAAAAATTTACGCTGATCCCACTTCTATAAGTTTACGATAATGATGATTCGAAAAATTTACGCTGGTCCCACTTCTAGAAGTTTACGATAATGATAATTCGAAAAATTTACGCTGATCCCACTTCTAGAAGTTTACGATAATGATAATTCGAAAAATTTACGCTGATCCCACTTCTATAAGTTTACGATAATGATGATTCGAAAAATTTACGCTGGTCCCACTTCTAGAAGTTTACGATAATGATGATTCGAAAAATTTACGCTGGTCCCACTTCTAGAAGTTGACGATAATGATGATTCGAAAAATTTACGCTGGTCCCACTTCTAGAAGTTTACGATAATGATGTTTCGAAAAATTTACGCTGGTCCCACTTCTAGAAGTTGACGATAAGGATAATTCTCTTCACAATCTTGCTCTTCGGTTTTACTATCACGATCACGATCACGATCACAACTTGCTCTTCGGTTTTTTCTTCCCTTTGCCCCCACCACCGGCCAATTTCTACCGAAACTAGGCCATCGTTTTCTGCGTTTCTTCGCTGGCCATCGTCTCAATCAGAGTCCGATTTTCCAAGGTCATGTGCTAATCCAAGCCCTTATATTCGTACCATCCCTCATTTATCACTTTCTTGCTGTTTTGCAGCGAGGTTTGGTTTATTTTACAGAGCTTGAGCCCGAATTCTCGTTAGTGCTTCATCATCTCTTCCTGTGTTTTAAAAAGAGGCCCGTTCTACATGCCCCACTTGACGCACTCCTCGCCGGTGAACCACCTGCCTGTCAACAAAAGCTCGTTTTAATTTACTCGACCGATAACCCTTTGCAAAAAGAACCCGCTGCTGCCTTCGGGAGTTATTCCAATTGCGGTGAAAGGATACCGGAACTTCTACTCTCTCGAGCAATAAACGAAGTCGTGTAACTAGAGCTAGAAATTTTAGCCGCCGCCAATCTAGAATCCGTTTGCGGCGCATATTGAGACCTTCGTGTACCCTTTCATTCGCATCAAAAACCCCTTGAGGACTAGGTCGGTTGAGCCTCCATCGCGCTGCGGGTTATCGCACATGAACTTATCTCTAAGCTTGTATCCTTCAATCACTTCTTAGAGCTCGTCTGAGTAGGGCGTAAGGTCAAAATTGTACCCAGAACACAACTACTTGCCGGTACCAGTCCATAGTAAAATTTTTACTCACTGCTCGGGCCGTTCGAAATGTTCAAGCATGAAAAAAAACTCGCTGGCTCACGTCGGAGTGAGTTAATTCAACTGCTTTGGATTGAACCACTGTACCTCACACAGGCCTTCTGGTGAGATGTTGTACCGAAATTCCTTTAGTGTATAGGGTTTTTCGACCTCTCTATCCTTAAGATAGTAGGTCTTGATATCGGTACGGTAATCGGGATCAACTCACATTTTTTTATTTACAAATTTGCAACTAATTGCTAGTAAATTTACTGATTTGCTTTCATGAATCTGAATACCGAATTTATATACTGTATACTGAAATTACTCAAGAATTATAAAGATTTGTTTTCTTAAACTTAAAGTCAAAGAAACTCACTACTCAAATTTGTGTAGCTGTTACTCATCGTACTGTGTAGCTGTTAGTCGGCTCTTAGTCATCACCTTAGGTGTCTAAGTTATATATTTTTTTCTTTCATATAGAGAACAAGATAGGAATACTAAATTTAGTTTAAATTTATTAGATTATTGTTATGTCTGAAAAAGAAAATTGGAGGTTATCCAGCATAGCAGACTGCTCTCATCATTATGAGGTTATATTGAGTAACCTCGCAGTGCTACTGTTCCATTTTGTTTCAACTTCATTATATTTATGTTTTATAAACTAATTCGTTTTAGTTTTCGTTCACTCCCATCACAACTTGCTCTTCGGTTTTTTCTTCCCTTTGCCCCCACCACCGCCCAATTTCTATCGGAACTAGGCCATCGTTTTCTGCGTTTCTTCGCTAGCCATCGTCTCAATCAGCGTCCGATTTTCCAAGGTCATGTGCTAATCCAAGCCCTTATATTCATACCATCCCTCATTTATCACTTTCTTGCTGTTTTGCAGCGAGGTTTGATTTATTTTACACAGCTTCAGCCCAAATTCTCGTTAATGCTTCATCATCTCTTCCTGTGTGTCAAAAAGAGGCCCGTTCTACATGCCCCACTTAACGCACTCCTAACCCGTAAACCACCTTCCCGTCAATAGCAGATCGTTCTACTCCACTCGCCCGATCACCCTCTGCAAGAAGAACCCACTGCTCACCTCTGGCGTTATTCCGATCGCGGTGAAAGGGTAGCGAAATTTCTACTCCTTGGTACAGAAAACGAAATCGTGCTACTAGAGTTAAATGTTCTACCCCCCGCCGATCTAAAACCCGTTCACAGCGCAAATTGAGATTTTCTTATACCCGACCATGCGCATAAGGAAACCTTTCAGCACGATATCTATTCAGCCGCCATCCTTTTCTGGATTGTCTCTCACAAATTTATCCCTCATTTTGTAGCCCTCAATCACATCTCAAAGCTCACCTTGCTACGGGGTGAGATCGAAGTTATACCCGGAACAGAACTACTTACCAGTGCCGGTCCAAAGAAGAATTCTCACCTTCTGCGCAGGACGCTCAAAGTGCTCTAGCATAAAGAAAAACTCGTTCACTCACACCGGCGTTAACGCATTCAATTTCCCCGGATTGTACCATTGGATTTCGCATAAACCTTCGGGAGAAATGCTGTACCGAAATTCGGTTAGCGTGTAGGGCTTCTCCTCCTCCTTATCCTTCAGATAGTAGGTCTTTATATCCCTACGGTAGTTTGGAGACGCCATTTTTTAACTATATTTTTCTACTTGTATAATATAATTAAACTTGCTATATATTTTTTTTTTTTGACTTCTACTTGTTTTTTTATGTGAAGAGTGTTTTTTTACTGCTCTAGTTCTTCATAGAGTTTCTATAGTTTTTTACTTCATAGAGGTTTCGCTTTAGTTTTGGTTTTGCTTGTGAAGGACCTAAAAACTTTACTTTCCAAGTGCATGTGAAGGAAGGTGAAGGACTCATCCAGATAATCTAGATACTGTGCGGTTCATAATATAGCACGGTCTAAGTGAAAAATTTGTATTTTTTGTTTTAGTGATGAAAGTCCATTTCAAAGGAAAAAATCCTTAATAAAATGGTTATTTTTGAAATTTTACTACATTTCATCAAAAATATAGGGTAAATTACTTATTTTCCAAATTTCGATTTTTGTCCTGACCAACCAACCCCTTCCTCAAAGCGGAGTTGGTGAATTAATAGTTCGATTTTTGTCGCCATTTTCCGTTTTGATCAAATTTTACTTTTATTTATTGATTAAAAATGAAAATTTTGATTTAAGATTATTTTGAGCGTGCTATATTATGAACCGCACAGTAATCTAGTAGATAATCTAGTAGACATAGATTTGAGAATGTGCAGTAGTAGAGAATTAACAAATCAGATGAGAGAGACTATTACTAATAGTAGTGTTAGTCTTGGTCTTCGAATAGGATTCTACGTTTAGAAGATTTAGATATAAAGTAAAAAGAGCACAAACAGAGTACTATAAAACATTATTAATTAATCAAAATTACTCAAGCTCAAAGGAAAACAAAACGTACAATTAAAATTGTTAAAAATTTAAATTGATGCGTAGACCTATCAACTCTCAATTCCAAACTACATTAGTCTATTAGTATTATATGGAATCATAGATTAGTATTAATATGCCGACTTAGCGGAGGGACAAGAGAAGTAGATACAAAATCTTCCACTGTGTCAGCCATGTTTAGCTTGTCGAAAATCACAATTTTTTCTTATGTTGTCGAAAACTACCATGAATTTATCTCTATATAGGTAGAGTATCATACTCTCATACACTGCTTAAACACCTAATTATGGGCCCTACGGGCCCTACCCCTCTTTTTTTTTACTCATGAAATCGTTCAAAATTGATATTATCACCGCTTATCTTTATACCGGAGAAACAGATAACTTGGACTTGAACTTGAACTGACTCGGACTCGAACTCGATAAAATACAAAAAAGAGGGAGTGAGTGGGGTCTAAAATTACGAGTCTAAACTTTTGCGTTAGAACTTCGTTGAGGTAGGATACCATACACTGAAAATAAAATTCACACTAGTAAAATTCGTATACCCGATCGTATAGGGTTAAGTTACAAAATTTTTCACATATCCCTAATCCCGGCCTATTCCTATTCGTAGTATTTAAAACTAAAACAGAAAATAGAGAAAAATAAATTAAAAATTAAACATCTTTCTTAAAAACAACTCGAAATAAAAATTGATCAAATCTAGAAAAAAAAAAATGACGACTGAAAGATGCGTTCTGTATAGAAACTCTATTAGCAAAAGTACAAGAGAAATGAACACAAAGTCTTCCACTGTAGCAGCAAAAGTATATTCTTTCTTATGTCAAAAACCATGTAGTTGTAGAGTTCTCTATCAGTACAAATAGAAATATTAAAGAGCCGTACTATTTTTGTTAATGTGTTTGTATATGTGGATATACAGTTATCATTCTCTCAGAACACTCACGCTCAATCGCCATCTCTAATGAACTCATATGAAATACAAATCATGCATAAGCATCTCAAGTTTATCGAATGGAATCTAGAATAAAATAAGATAAACTTTCATGGATACCTTTTTCTTTTGAGCTTGATGGGATCCTGTAAACGAGAGCGGTGTTCCTTTAGGACTAAGTCCGGAGCGTATTCCTGAGCCATGAAATAGTAACTTTAGCCATATTCCTATCAAGGTCAACAGATGGAAAACTCTCAGTCTTTTCTTTGACTAGAGTATAAGTTCAGATAGATAACAAACTATCCAACTTGAATACATATTTTCTTGCTATGGTACAAAATCACAGTATGTGTGATTTATAATACTTTGCTTAATACAATAGCCAACAGTAAGGCTTTACCTAGATATGAAAATTTTGAAAAACATATAAAATTGTCAACAGTTATATTTCGTAGTATTAACATCCGCTAGTCAGATGCGTTCGAGTAAGCTCCACGATCTAGATCGATGAAGTGGACGGTACGTCGCCACGTGTAAGCAGCAGCTCATAGTCTCTCAGCTCCTCGACCTGCGAACCATGAACTAACCACACATGAATTCTCCATAATCCTCCTGACATATGAAGAACCCATGAACCTTCGAGGTTAACGCCCCGCCAGGGGAACCGATACCCCATATAATTCATCGATATATACGCCTATATGCATCCTCTAATCTCTAGGGTTTTATACAATTTCAAGTTTTAAGAATGGCACTATAACCTACTCTTCTTAAGATCTAGACTCTAGTAGTAGACAAAAATTGAAAGTTCAAGACTTTCCATGTAGTTCAAGAATCAAAAATAACAATGCAAAGTAAAAAATACAAAGTTCAAAATAAGAATAAGAATATAAAGTAAATAACAACTATCAACAAGCAAAAAATTAAATAACAACTCAATCTAAATAAGAATAACTAGTTCCAGATTCTAGAGTACCCGGTAGGATAAAGATAAAGTCTAGTCCTACAGTGCATTAGGTAGTAAAAATAAAAGTGATTTTCTTATAGATGACCTATAACTTTAATTTCAGAGTCAAAATAAGATTCTGGTCTCCAACTTTCAAACTGTCGAACCGAAGAACTAGTTCCCTTGAACTGTCGAACCGAAGAAATAGTTCCCTTGAACTGTCGAACTGAAGAATTAGTTCCGTCGAACTGTCGAACTGAAGAACTAGTTCCTTTGAACTATCGAACTGAAGAACTCATATGAAATACAAATCATGCATAAGCATCTCAAGTTTATCGAATGGGATCTAGAATAAAATAAGATAAACTATCAACGACAAAAGTATAATTTTATAAAAATAAGTAAGTGCAAGTGCGACCATAATTAAGTAAAAAACCGACTTTTCTCTCTATAAAATCATTAAAATTCA
>Ga0099798_10425_pt1 | contig 14258 bp, 10 predicted proteins | sample Uncmet_Sort29A_1_FD_89870 | JGI IMG/M metagenome (GOLD analysis project Ga0099798, IMG submission 89870) | Marine eukaryotic communities from CALCOFI LINE 67, Pacific Ocean - CN13ID_Sort29A_1 | ecosystem: Environmental > Aquatic > Marine > Oceanic | place: Pacific Ocean: Monterey Bay | collected...
GAAGAATTCGATGTAGAACCTAGATTTGCGGGCGCGGTTTGTGGTCGTCGATCTGGCAAAACTGAGAAAACCAAACGCGATCCCGAACGCGTTCTCGGGGATCTCGGCGAAACCATTCTCGAAACCCCAGGCTGGTCTTGTGATGGCACAGCGATTGCGGCGGCAAGACCGGGATTCTGCTGTCTTGGCACCTGGGATTGGGCACAAATGTCAAGAAATATTTTTACAAAAACAAAAACATTTTTTAATAAATAAAATTTTTTTATGATTGAATTATATAATTTATTTTGAATGAAATAGAATCTCAAGACACCCAAAACAAATGACTTCGGACCGATACTGATTGAAAATTGAAATTCGGTATTATGATTTGTTCAAACCAGGAATGATGGCATTGGTAGCGCGGTGCTATCTTCAAGAAAATCACGGACTGGGCATGCAGTAGATCCATGCATAAACGATTGTACCGCTATTTGAGCAAATGAAGAAGGCGCCGGCTCTGGCAATTCCGCGAGTGACGACGTGATGACTCCGCGTCTCTGATTACAACCCAAAACGGCGGGTGCGGAATACGGACGTCCAACCAATTTTGCACATTTAAAACGTGGTTCTTGATGAGAACAAGGACCACCACTGATCTCGCTGATACTTCTAGTAGTACTGCTTACCGACGGATCTGAATTTCGACGATCACCCCGACTAGAACCCACGTTCGGAGTAGATCTGTTGCCAGTGCTACGAACTTCCGTCCTTGGGTGAGGATTCGAGGGCACTTCTTCAAAAAGCACCTCGCATCTATTTTCCCTTAGTTGCGACATCATTCGTTCCTCAGCAGGGCCTCGAGTTACCAAACAAGAAGGCATCACTGGATAAGTCTGATCATATTGGTAGAAAACCGCCCGGTTGTCTGAACTTCGTTGCCAACTTTCAGAACCTAAACCTACACTTTCAATATTGGATGACGAATGAGACGGCGAAGAATGCGGCGAACGAGTTCGAGGCGTACTGGAACCTGACTGTGTTGCACGCGGGGACGCGTGGCGATCGGTTTCAACGAACTCCACAAATTCATCGCTTTCAACGAACGACGTACACGACTGAGATCGCTTCAATTTTCCCGCCCGTCTCGCCTGTCCAACGTCGAGGCCGTCGGCAAACTTCTGGTATTTGGGCAAACTCCCTTTGGTGCTTGTGAATTGAATAGCTGGCGCAGACCGTGGCCTCCGGCGAGTAGAATTTTCCTTGCCCGGTGGACCAAGTTGACGAAGAGAATTACGAGAACGCGGCGGTGTGCGCGGCGAACGCGCCGTCTTCTCGAACAAGATATCCTGCTGCTTCTCTTCAAACGACAACAAATCCTGCAAGTATTTCGAAGGCCCAAGCCCCCGCCCCCGGCCCATTAAAAATGATGGCTGTGGTGTGAAACCGCATTCTGGAAGTTTATCCCCGTAAGTATACTGGCTTGGTGGTCCGGGCATTCGCCATACCTCGATAACTACCGTTTGTCGGCCCTGGTCCGACTCGCGCAGCGAATTTTTTGGCTTTTTCGGCGGCGTCTTTACATCCATTTGGACAAGAGATGACAACTTTTTGGAGTTGACGAAATCGGAATCCGATTTACTTCGCAACATTCGTCGTGTGGTCGGAACGTCCATGCGGAGTTGTTCCGGTCCCGATCCAGATGAATCTACTAACCTATGAAATCTACGAAATTTGTGGCCTTGCGAGGGCGGTGAAGTAAACGGGCGGCTGTTGGTGCGCGAGACCGGCGAGAGCGGAGTACGATTGGGAGTGCTGGTAGCGGAATGTCCGGGGCTGGATACGAAACCAGGCGAACGCCCCGGAAACGAGCTGCCGTTGTGACGACGCGGCGGCGTGCTAGGTACCCGAGGCCCTGGCAATGGCGCCACGGATACAAATTCGATCGACGCAGAAACATTTGAAGTTACAGGCAGTAAAGATCGCGCAAATCTCTCGGTTGCTTCCCGTTTCTCTCTGGTGAACACGAGCTCGCTCGGTTTCTGAGGTTCTCCGCCATGCTGACTAAATAGAGCACGTAGCCCTGTCGAGCCTGGAAGCATTGGCAATCCACCACCTAAACTATTGGTGCTCGCGACCGAACCATTGGTTCTGGATTGGTTTCTGCTTTGTGGCCCGCCCGTAGAACCAGTTGTGCTGACGACGCTGGCACCTTGTTCCACTGCTGACCCGCCCTCGCCCTCGTCGTCCATGCGCACCGCCATTGCGGTTGCGAAGCCACAGCATCCGGCTAGAACGAACGGCCTAAACCCCAACATCTTTTTTTACCGCGATGTCCAACTGTGCTCAGAACCGCTACACTACTTTCTATTCAATTATTTGTTGCTGTCGAGCAAAATAGTTGTCGCTTCGTAAATATATTGTGAATGATGATAAATTAAATCGTGATTTTATTAAAAATGTGCTGACATGTGTGTTTTTTGAATAATTACTTTTTTCGATGTGAATTTAATCTTCGGTAATTAAATTGTAAAATTATTGTTGTAAGTAAATTGTTTGCTTGCTTGCTTTGCAATGGTGGTTGACGCTGGTCATAAAGACGCGTAACCTCTGAGAGCAAAAGACGTGATTGACAGCAAACTGAAACGGTGCACGCGAAATCAAAATTGATTGGATGTTTGGAGTTTGAAAATATGAATGTGTGAATGATGGCGAAAAAATCAGTGGGAAAGAATCCATAATGGAGATTGAATCGATGCAAAATGGTTCATGGAAATGAAACAAATTGAACAAATTCAATTGAAATTCGAAAATTTAAATTATAATGAAGAAAATCAAATGGGATTTCGGTTTTAATTTATGTGAGCGGTAGAGTAAAATGCAAGATTGTTTCGTGGACCAAAAAGGATGTAATTTGGACGTGCGTGACATTTTGTAATCCATGGATAAGACAATTATCGGATATTATTCAGACAAATGTTTACATTTTATTTCATTTCAGTGCAAGACGATTTCAAATGGCAGCATGCTTTGCGCCACTTGAAAAAATACGTGTAGGCATCTTAAAGTATAGATTCTTAGAAATTACGGCAAATCAAGTAAATTCGAACGCTTCGTACCGCGCTAGTGAATTGACCAAACGTTTAAATCGGTAGAAATTAGAGTTTATTTAGGTACGAAAATGTCGGACAAGATGCTAGTAACAGACATCGTATCTTGCACCCGGATTCGCGTACGTATGTAATTACTCGTGTCAAATACAAATTAAAAAGCATTGGAACTGGAAAATCAACTGGAAATAAACCAAAACGAATTAAAAAGTTACATTTTACAAAATCAAAAGTAGCTCGTTTATAGTAGTAAATTAGTTTAAACTTTTAAAGTTAGAGATTTAACACGTGACACATCAAGCAATCGTGAGGTACGTACTGCACTACTACAAGCTCGTCATCACATACACGAACTGTTTACAATACTGCTACTGCAACACTGACACTAAAAACGACGATACGGCAAGATAAACAATCGAATAGTGTCCTTACTTTTTCCGTTTTCGACTAAAAGGCCGTCGACTAAAAACGGATTCACATTCTACCTGGACACCGAGACCTGGCGAATGCATGTATATGAACAAAATCGACGTGTACTGGTACGTTGTACGACCATCGTAAAGCACATGTTCACACCTCTGAGGGTATTATTCATCTCGACGGTGAATTGAGATTTCTGATTTTGTTACTAAAGTGAATTCTAATATGCAATGATTTGATTTGTGTTTGTATTAGGTGTAACGTGTTCGCACTTGACGAAATACGCCGTTGGACCGGCACGACCAAAATGATTGCAACCATCCCAATTATCGCCTTGGTTTCTTGCCAGACGATGATGATGCTGATCCACCTTGTCCATCATCATCACCACCATTGCCATGCGTTCGTTTAGTGCCGGAAGCACTACTAGTTTCTGATGATACGACCGCAACATCTTGCTTCTCTTCATCTTCTTCTCCATCGTTAGAAATTGTGTTTGCTGGACTGTCAGCCCCAAGAGGACGGCGACTTGCGGGCGTAGAAAGTGATACCCTGCGTGCTGTAGGATCACCACCATGAGTGACAACGAATGTAGCTAGAGCGTCAGCATCATCCGAGCCGCCAGTGCTATCATCATGTGACACAGCGGTTGACAAACGTGGTAGGGGCGGTACTGTATAAATTGTCTGACGCACAACGGTCGCGTCGGGAACGGCGACAGCGGTTCCCGAGTGCGGTACTATGCGCATAGTACCATGAGGATGGAGCGGATTGAGTGGTGGGTGAGCGAGTGCGGACCTATCGAGTGCGAAAGTAGTCGTCGGCGAACGTGGTGAATGATGGTTACCAGCACCAGCACCACTCTGATGAGCAGAACGACTGAGAGCCGCCACGGACTCAACCACCGCCGACATCCTGATTACTGCCCACATCTTTTATGTTACTAATCAAACAAATTACTCCCAACACAATTTGGACAATTATACTTTTAGCTTTTTAAATTCGTGACTGTCAAATAAAATTATAACTTATTTCAAATATTGATTACTGTTTGATCAAATTGACCATCAAGATAAAAATCAGATTTTCATGTAATAATTTCAGGATTCAAAGAAATCTTGTCGTTACGATACATGAACTAGATTTCAATCCTCTTCAGAATGTTTCGATAACTCTTGTATGTTATTTGTACAAGACAACTACACTATCTTGATAATTATGATAAATAGAGACGCCGGGGAGGCAGGTAGATATGGGTGACCAAATTCAATGTGTTTCATACATAATTAGCACGTAATTACAATCAAACTTTTAATTTAGTATTTGGGGAAAATGTGCGTGTTCAATCACTGTAATATTTTTTTCAAACAAAAACATCGACCTGTAACTTCAAATGGAACAAATAATTTTTCAAATAAATAAAAAATTTTAATTTAGGAAAATCAATTATGTGGCATTGTTTTTGAATGAAATTCGGCATCACGTACATCACATTGACACAATTTATTTTATTTCGTGGCGAAACTTCAGGCATAACAAAACTCTGGACAAGCAACTTACGTTACAGAATAATTATTTTGATGTCACATTGACTACTACATTCGCAAACGTGCACAAACATGAGGGGAAAAATAAATCACAACAATCGAACTAAACTAGCTCGGTTGGTCGATTCGGTTGCGCGCTCAGTTCGATTGTTGTGATGTCGCATGGCCGAGCGCGCGACATAGCACAAAATTGGCGTAGAAATGGGCGCGGTGACATACAATAAATTATAGTTTGGCTTAAAATAATGATTATCTGTTTCAATTTAAATATTTACGAATTTGACATCGTGTGTTTTATATCATTGGATCCTAAAAAAATGTACTTGGTCTTTTGGTGGTTTATAAATTGGCACTCAAACTAAAACTCAATCTGATCGTTGATCGGTTTAGTAAATAATTTAAGAGTGACTCATTCTGAAATGTTTATGTTTTAATTAACCTTGAGATAAAACCAAATCCCGCGTGCAAGACGAGACGCGAATCCAAAATTCTTCTGTTTATTTTTTTCCTGTGATACAACGATGGCGAAATTTCTCTGACGTTTACTTAATTTTATTTGGAATTTTCAAAACTTTGACAATGATTAAATTTATGTTTCAATGTGCCTTAAATTTCAATGTTGAAATTTTGAATAAATAAGATCAAATAATTACTTTTGTTCTATACATAACGAATGATCTACACTACAATAAGACTAAATTCTATTAATTAAATTGCTTTTAAAATATTTTTTATGTTGACTTGATTTCAATATTTAAATATGGTGTGCGTTGACTTGGTTGTCGACCTTGTGATGATGTTTAATTGTGTAACTTAAATTAATTCAGAATTGAATTGACCCTTTGATTTTAATACACGTTCTGTGTCAACAACCAAGCTGAAGATTTTTATTCAAAAAGTGTGAGTTTAACAAAACCATCATATCATTTGTGATCTGCTGATCACACATGTAAGTTGGCGAATTAAAATCTGGAAAAAAAATTAATTAAATGATCGCATTGTGCTGTTATTAATTAATTATTAGTATTAATTAATTAAGTATAATACAATGTTATAATTATGTATCAACCGATAACTACTGTTTGGTAATTTTATTTACTCATTTTGAAATTGGTGTTAAATTTACAGATGAATGAGCCGCGCTTTCTTTTTGCCAGGTGCGTCTTGAAGCGGTGATGGCGACGCTTTCCGCTTGCCGTGAGCAACATTAACACCTTGAACAAAAGCAGTACCCACTTGCGGCTCGCCGCTACTCTTTCCTGTTTTTGGCTTGACCGCACCGCCCTGTTGAATCGGTTTACGGTGACGGTGACCTCCGCCAAGCTTTTTCTTACCGCCAGACTTTTTCCCGGGAGTAAACCCTGCAGGCACAAATTGAACGTTTGGCGGATGCATTTCCGCACAGAATTCCTTGAGTTCCTGCCTTAGTTTTTTGACTCTTTGTGTATTTGCTTTGATTTCGGCCCTTCGAGTTGTAGCATCGTACGCGAAACCGTCAAAGAACGTCGAGCTGATCTCAGCGGCCACTGGTGGATTAGGCAGATGGAGGAGGAAATGCGAGCGTTCAAGAACTATTATGTCTCCGCTGTGATTTACTCTATACTTAACTTGTTCTTCATGCTCACCTACCTGGCAATCGGAAGTCACCTCATTGCCCTGGGCGTCCTTGGCGGGACGCCATTCGGATTCTTCTTGGATCAATATGTGCGTTACCCTGCCTACACCATCCCGAAAATTAGTACGGCTGCGACTATACGAACGATCAAGCGTATCATCCCTCAGGATGCCATACTCAGGGTCGGGCAACAGACTTGCCTCCAGCGCGAAAACCTTGACCTTCGCGCCAACCTAATTAATTGAATATTATAACGACGGAATATTTTCCCAATTTAATTTTATAAAATACTTCATTCACAATTTGATTTCAAACAAAATTTAATTTAACGGAAATCATGAAATCGAGCATGGAATTTGTAAACAAATCGAGCAAAATGGAAAAAACGCGATTTCGATTTTGTCATCCAACCTTAACTTTGCCATAACGTCGATCATAATCTTCTTGATCGGAAAATGAAACACCTCGTTTGCGCTTTCGCCGAAGTCTAAGCGCCTCTGGGTCGGGCTGCTCGTAGACTGCAACCGCATGCATGTTGGGCGCGGCCAAGACGCCGTGGCTTCTTTGTGCGGCCGGCTGTGCCGAACCAGGTGCATTTACACCAGCCCCGGAGACGAAATTGACAGCAAACGTCGCGGCGCCAACCAAAACTTTACTAGAGACGTACCCCATCTTCGCAAGCAACTACTGTAATTATTTTAATTTTCTTGCTCAATTTAATTGTCTGAACTTTTAAATTTCACTGATTCTTTTAACAATTACGTTAAACTGTTTTGACTTTGTTGAATTTAAATTTTAAATGTGATTAAATTATAACTTCCGTCGTTTTTAAAAATTTATTTATTTGGTGGCACTTTCACTACGGTGATAAGATATAACTTGCTGTCAACTTGTAAAATGAAATTCTATTTTTAAATTATTTTTCACGTGTGTAACTATTTTATGGCTTGAAAACCGTATGATTTTTTTTTGTGTGATTAAATTGTTGTAACAACTAGAACCATCAATGCAAAAATAAAACATTGGATTCAAATTATGGAAATTTTAAATATTGACAAACCACGTAACAAATCAAATGAAATTCAGAAATTGTTTGAATGTGACCCATATTTTTTATGGTGATTAGAAACATCCGATCGGATTGAGCGGAAAACATTTATGCCTCTCGTCTTTGTCTGATCGCAAATGACTATTTTTTGTTTTAAAATTATTTTTTGAATTGTAATCGATCGGAGGCAGATCGTCAAGCAGATTCTTCAATCAGTGACAATCAAATCAAAAGAGGGAAAATCAAGAACAACTGATTTGGAACGTACGTGTAATTTGGGCGTGCTTGAAAAACAAAACAAAAATCAATAAATTAAGTAAGAATTGAGTAGTAAAAACAGATCAGCAAATAAATATCTAAAACTGTTTGAAACTTCAAACTTGCAAGCTGTTTGAATTTGGAATTTTTAAACTAATATTCTATTTTTAAATTTTGAAGCTGACAACTCAGATGAAAAAATATCACCGATTGAATCAAACTTGCAAAATATTTTCAGAAACCAACATGTTTTTAAAATGTTCTCAAACATGATTGGAAAAATATTTGAAAACTTTAAACTTATCAATGAATTAATGAAATCGATTCAAAATTCAACTTGATTTCAAAGATTTCAAAAATGTTCAAATTTGACGTAAAGACTTGCAAACATCCCTTGCGAATCTCACATCGTCAATTGAACGAGATTGATATTCAAAATTAACAGACGTCAATTCATTAATCTAATTTTTTATTTTTAAAAATAAATTTGTGTTTCAAATCTTGTGGGCATCGTGTCGTCCGTGAATTTTGAATTTTGAAAATCGTGTAGTTTTTTAAACAACATTTTTGATCGGAACGATAATTTCGTTTGATTTTTTCAGATTAATTAAAGCATCGGCAAATTAGCAGACACAACAGACACGAATATTTTACGATCACAAAAATTTATTAAAAGCACATCACGCGTCTGTCGTCATAGGCAATCAAACAATCCATCAATTAATTAAATCGTGCAGGTATTCGCAAACAATTTGATTCTCAATTAGTTTTTTTTAATTCAAATATTTTTCTCAAATCGTTTTCACGTTTAACATTACATACATCACTGGCTCAAGCGACACGTACATATACAGAGCTATCGCGGCAATAACATACCGACGACGACGCCATATCACGATATCCATCGAGGGGGGAGGGGGAGAGAGTAGAAGTTACTCCGCGACGACGATCGAAATGCGAAATGGACGAGATGACGAACGCTGGAAGAAATTTTTTGGCGGCCAAAAATTTAGTGGGTTGCGTGGATTCGTGTACGTGAGGTACGATTTATTGGATTATTGAATGCTGTGGCTACTAGAACTGGATGTGAAATGAATGCATTGAGCTTTGAGTGGGTTCGGTCGAACGATAGGAATTTTTGGTTTATAAAATCTAATGGGGTCGTGTCGTGTTAGAATGTTCGGAGATATGTCGTGGTTGGATTATTGAATTTGAAATGATCCCACTGGAAATTTAGTTGACGTTAGTCAATTTCCTGTGACTGATTAATCAAAATTTGAAAATTGAAACGGTTTTTTGAACCGTTAATTAGTACTAGTAAGCCTCAATGCCAATTCATGACTTCGTGCTTGATCATGGTTGACGTAGACTAATTATAGTATGGTGGCTCGACAAAATTTTATTTTTGTATTTTAATAATACTCATCAATAATTTAAGAATGCACAGCGAGACATTGGCGTGGTAATCGCTCAATCGCTCGTGAAAAAAGAACCGAGCGATGACGCGCACGCTTTTTTGCGACCAACGTCGAGGCTGAACCGTGTCTTTGGTTTACCATTGATCTCGTCAGTGGGGACCTTCTTGCGGAAAGAAGGGCGTCTGATTTTTTCATTTTGTTGGTTCATGAACAAAATACGACCAAGCCATAATTTTGAAACGTCGCCCGTAAGACCCTTAGCAATTTGAGCCCACACCATCGTATCCTTGGTGGAAACGTTTCCGCGATTATCGATTTTGTTCAACAGATCATTCTCCAATTTCTCCCACGCGCTTTGCTCTTTCTCCGTCAAATGTTTCGTATCGTCGCCAACTTTGCTCAACAAATCCTTAACCTGGCCAGAAGAAGAAGTCTCGCAAGCATTGGTAACGAGGCCGGGTGGCACATCGCTGCTGTCTTTTGACTCGTCCAAGCTGGCATCGGGATCGCCAATTTGAATGAACGAAGCAGAGCTCGGGATCCTGCCAAAGCAATCAAGACTCACGCGTCGTCCCCCCGATCCACCCGTGCGAAGGGTGGGTCTGCGGAGTGTACGGCGCGGGAATTTAGAATTCCTCATACGACACTGCGGGGGCGGCTTGGGGCTGGTGACCGACATTGCGATGGTTTCAGATACTTTACGGCCCTTGCGTTGTAATTCTTTGAGAGCTTCGCGAGGCATGCTAAACGAGCCATGATTGCGTTTCTTCGGAGTCGTGGGGTCGTGACCGTTGTTTCTTTGTTTGTTGCCACGAATCGGCGTACGAAGAAGATAACCATGAACATTAGCGGAAGCGATCTCGAAAGCGCAAAGAACGCAAATGATTTTAAAGATAGACTGCATCATCCTGAAACGTCACCGTCTAACTTTCTTTGATAAATTCCAAAACTAATTAATTACTTCAAGTAATTTAGTAATTACTACGTGGCTGTTACTAAAAGAAATACTTAGTTACTAAAAGATTGATGTCAAAATTTCGATCTGATATTCTTTGATTTAAAATTCCTTTGATTTGATTCTAAATTGAATACTTATTTTTTCAAACTTCTATAGATCGTTTCAAAATTTCATCTAATAATATATTCTTTAGGCGTTTTGTATGATATTCTTTAAACTTTTTTGTATTATTTTGAATTTTAATTTATTTATTCGGTATCGTTTGAACTTGAAGATGTGAATTGTGAATGTTTTGTTTTCGAGACGCTACGTGACTGACGTCTGGAAACAATTATTTTTTAAAATCAACGTTACATGTGAAATTTGTGGATGTAGAAGGAAGACCGACACGAATGCAAAAATATATTCAGGCAGATGCGTAACGTAATGCGTTTAGTCAATGCGTATCACTTCTTGTTTTTCAATCGTAAAATGCGTGTAAACATAAAAATATCGAAAACGTTCAAATTCCAAAACAAACGTTCGTCAAATGATTCGTATCAATATGGAATATTCAATTTTGACAAATGTCGAAATGAAATCAGAAAATCAATTTAAAATTCAAATAAAAATCGGATGTGCACAATCAATCCAATTTAGAAAATGTGTGCGCTTGGAACAATCTTAAAATCTTTTGTTTGCAAATTACAATCGTATCGATGTGGAATGCGTTAGTATTATCCACACGAATTGTCATTTTTTTACTTTTTGTAAATACTTATTTCAATTTTTGAACGTTCACTGTTTCACAAAACTATCGTGCGAATTTTGGCTGGCAACTTACTTGGCTACTTCACAATTTACACCTGTATCAATATTTTGTTTTATTTCGACATGCTCATACGAAACAATCTTCACGTGTTTTTGTAACTTCTGTTTCAAAATCGACAGAAACTAATTTACTTTAGTACAAACTTTCTGGCACACGAACATCTTAATTTCGATGCACGGCGACGCAACCAATACAACATGACCGACAAATTTTCTGTTTGGATTCTTGAAAGAAATTTCAAATTTTTGAATCATTCCATCTTATGGAAATAATGATGTGGCATCTGTAAAACCGATTCTGTGCCAATATGGAAAATCCGAAAAATATACGAAACGACTGTAAATTGGATCATATTTCAAAATTGTAAGGTGGATAAATTTCAACTTTGATCCGACTCATGGTTAGTGCGGATTGAAATAACAAAATCTTAATTAAACTTTAACGGATGTAATCATGCCTTTAAATTCATCTGAGTAACGCGAGTGCGTCTTCAAGTGCTGGGCGCAGCCACTGCGAAAGCACGCAATGCGGAACCACGCTGGGCGTCGTCCAACGGCGACCGTGACCGTGATATCGTTTCACGGACGGTCGTTTCGCGGACGGCGCCCGTGATACCGCTTTCAAATTCAAAGGGACGAGCTCGCCGCATTGCGAAACGCTCGGCCACGTCCAATGACACCAATGGACCGCTGGTCATTTTAAGCAATAAAAGCTCTCGTGTCTGAGCTGCTTGGCTTTTCGCGGTTAAAGGTGGTCGTTTGCGTTTCAGCTCGTGATCGAGGATCGCGTCAAGTTCGAATAGTGCTTGCTCGAGACAAATTCCTGGAGGGAGATCCTTGGTCGCATGCATTTTGTCGTTGCTGTTGTTGCCGAAAGCAGTACAAGGACGTTTTTTACCATGCTTGTGAAATTTGCTTTTGAAAGTTGCACTTGTTGCCGCGGTGCACGGCCGCCGGGACCGCCGATGGTGGCTTGCCGTTGAGCAATCAGCATAGTTGCCATTGCGGCAGCTACCACCGGGGCATGCAGTGGGCGATAGCAGGCCGAAAGAATATAATTGATCTCGAGGACATCGACCACGCTTTACGCGAGCACCACAAGATTGCCCTGCGACAGCTTTACCAACGGTGGTCAAGGTTGTGGATCCTCGGAATTGGCTGCGACTACGAAGAGTGAAGCCTCGGAATTTGCCACGATTACGAAGTGCGTGCACCTGATGTGGTGGCTGACGACAGTCCAGTTTCACCTCATGAGTACACACGGAGTTGGATTCGGATTCCATTTGAACAAAAGCGCTGATACCAGAGCCGCTAGATACATCACCACTACCTCCTTTTGTGGTGATCGATGTGATGCTTTCGGTTTGGCCGCTTCGAATGTTATCGAAAACGGCTTTAAGCGAGAATTCCGACGAGGATTCTGAATTATTATACACAACACCTTCCTTTTGAATCTCTGCGATTTCATCGAGGAGAACCATCTCCTGGTTATCGTTAGCTGTGAAACACAAACTGGTCTGACCGTAATCAGCCCCTGCACCCTGATCAGTGACATCAGTGATCAGGCAGACGTCAGTGATGACACCTGTCCACTGCTTACCTAAACAAACACAAAATTGAAAGAAAATTAATACAAGATGACCTTTTCAAGCATTTTGAATAAAATTCGATCCAAGCTCGTCGCCTGGTGGTATGTTTTTATTTCTTCAACGTTGCCCATCGCCATCTTTCTTACCGCCGCGAGGCCGTTTGTTACTCAACTTGGATGAACCGCGACGTCGTTTACGTCGATTGGGTTGATTAGCGCGTTCCTCACGCCTTTCACGCTCGACCTGGGCGAGCACGGCTCTGTTTACATCCTGATAACGATAATAGAAACCCCGACATCTACCTCTACATCGATGACTACAATACGGAAAATCATTTCCCATAAAAACATCTTGGTTCTCTTTGATACCGCGCATACAATAATGGCAGGAGAACCGTCCACATGTCTCGCGAGCAAATGCGTCTACTATTGTGCGGGGCGTTTTCTCCCCATCACTCTTATCATACGACGCAACGAATGTGGCTAGATTGAAGATACAAATAATTTTGAAGAAAGACGTCGACATCTTCTTGAATTTTTTTTTTTTCAAAATCAAAACGTTGTTCGGTTCTCGCGTTTTAAATTTGAATTTAAAATTATTTTATTACGGATTAAATTATTTTTAGTCGAATCGGAATTCTTGTAAGAATTTAATTTAATAATCCACAACTTGACTTTTCAATTGGACATGTAATACTAATTACTAATTACTCGCTATGTTTCATCAACAAATTTTATCAATTCCAAAACTGCCGTACCTTTGGGTACTATTAACTGATAATTGCAGCGCTTGTCGAAATTTCAAAATTTTACTTTTATTCAATTTTGACTCTAAATTAACATTGTTGTTTAACGATGGAACACCTTTCAACAATTTGTTTTATTGACAAGATCGTTTGGAGTGTTATGGTGTCAGAAAGCGGATGTAAAAAATCGATGGAAAACGATGGCAAAACAAATCCAGACAAACATTGGCGTGTTTGCTTAGAAAAACGTTCGTCGGCGTGTATTCATTTATTTCACGGATCAAACGTGGACTCGCGTGATGTGTTGCGGGCAAAAAAATAAGAAAACAAAAAATAAAACAAATGTCAACGCTTTGAATCATCTCACTGCTCAAAATGAATTTGAATCTCGAAATGAAAAACTGGAATCTCAATCTTAAATTTCGGATTCTTGAATTGAATTCAAGAATTTCGGTTTAAAGAAATTACATTTAAAAAAACACAAAAGAAAATCTATGCGCTTGAAAAACAAATCGTTCAGGAATGTATGCTAACTTCACATGAACGTTTTTTATGTTTCAAATTACTTTCTTCACTGGCCACCTTCGTGTAAATAATGGCGTGATCTGAATAATGAATTAGAATTAATTAATTAGTTCACGCGTGTCCAAATGAATTTTGAAAACCGTCACAATCTCAGACATCACAACTAATCAATGCACGATCTCAAAGTTCACACATCCTGCTCACCGGCAACTGCTTTTACAGAGGAAGTTGCTCAG
>Ga0099798_10426_pt1 | contig 14242 bp, 12 predicted proteins | sample Uncmet_Sort29A_1_FD_89870 | JGI IMG/M metagenome (GOLD analysis project Ga0099798, IMG submission 89870) | Marine eukaryotic communities from CALCOFI LINE 67, Pacific Ocean - CN13ID_Sort29A_1 | ecosystem: Environmental > Aquatic > Marine > Oceanic | place: Pacific Ocean: Monterey Bay | collected...
CTGGCCTGTGTATTAGTATGCAGATAGAGTCCACATATGAGGAGTGAAGAGGGAGTGAGGAGAGGAGAGGAGAGTGTAGTGTACTAGTACGGGCCTGGGGAGCAGCGGGTGCAGGGCAGGGCCCGGGTGTGGGAGGCGGCAGCAGCAGCAGCAGCAGCAGAGGCAGTACGAGCAGCATTGCTTGAGCTGCGATCATATGCATAGCTGCCGGGGCTTAAGCAGAGGAGTGATAGACTGCACCAGCCCCAGGCTCGACCGGCTGTCATCGGAGGAGGAGAAGAAGAAGAAGAAGCGGCGGAGACACTACTCAGCAAGAAGGAGGAGGAGGAGGAGGAGGAGGAGGAGCAGGAGGAGGAGGAGGCGGCGGCTCCCCAGGGCAATTGCTGTTGTTGTTGCTGCTGCTGCTCGCCGGCCTCGGATTTGAGTACGTGGCACCAGCCCAGGGGATGATCCTCCAGGCCCTGCCCGACACAAGGCTACAAGGCAGTGCAGTGTAGTGCGCACACAGTGGGAGCTATTATGTTAGTCCACATATGAGGAGAGAGAGAGGGAGGGAGCACACATGCCTGCGCGCACACAGCTCCAAACTGCTGCCCTTTCATCCTCATATGTGGACTCTGCTCCTGCTGCCGCCGCTGCCAGACCTGCTCGCGGGTGTGTGTGTGGGGGGTGGTGATGGGTCAGTTGTACAGTACAATAGGAGAATGCATGACGTCACACAGAGAGAGAGAGAGAGAGGGGGGGGGAGGGAGAGAGCGAGAGAGAGAGAGACCTGCTCGCGGGGTGTGGTGGGGTGTGGTGCGGTGCAGCGGGGCAGGAGCTGACTCGGGCTGTAGACCCCCACAGCAGCAGCATCATCATCATCATCAGCACCAGCATCATCATCAGCAGCACCGTCAGTCAGTGCAGTGATGATGTCTGTCAGGCGGCGGCAGACTCGGTCGGCAGCAGCTGTGCACGGTGTCAGCTCTAGCTCCCCAGCACCTGTACATGCACAGGCAGCAGGCAGGCATAGAGTCCACATATGAGGAGTGACATGGCATGCAGTACAGATGTACAGACAGACAGACAGACAGACAGAGAGACAGCTCCCCCGCACCAACCAACCACATCGGCGAGGGGGAAGAATGGATGCATGAAAAGGAGAGAATAAGTGGGTCCATCCATTCATCATACAACACATAGACAGAGAGACATAGACACGAACCACATCGGCGGCAGCTCCGGCACCGGCTGCGGCTGCTGCTGGCATTGCTGGCTCCAGCAGCAGCAGCAGCAGCAGCGGACACATCAGCAGTGGGGGCAAATGTCTCGGGTGGACAGGGGGAGCAGCGGCGGTCCAATGCGGGCGAGCAAGGCCGACTCTCGTACGTACCCGCCGGGCAAAACAGCTCTTGCTCCGCCGCCGCCGCATCAGCAGCAGCAGCAGCATCAGCAGCCGTGGCGGGTAGTGTTGCGTCGTCGTCGTCATGCCTAAGCTGCTGTGTACTTGCACTTGTACTTGTACTTGTATGGCCGCAGGGTCGACATCGATGCTCCGGTTTGTGTGACAACCGGTCAGAGGCAAGATGATGGGTAGTAGCAGCAGCAGCATTGCTATGGCTGTTAGTGGGCAAGAGCGGGAGCGGCCTGAATCGTCAGTTACACAATATATAGGAGAATGATGACGTCACACTCACCTGTTAGTGGGCAAGGGCGGGAGCGGCCTGAATCGTCCGGCCGGGCAGGCGACACAGCGAGTGTCCTGCCCGTGCAGTGTGAGTGAGTGCAATGAGTGAGTGGACGAACACAGACAGAGACATGGAGACAGAGACAGACACACACACACACACACACAGAGAGAGAGACAGAGAGAGAGAGATTTAGAGAGAGCTATGACCTGTGTGGCCGTGCAGTGCAGTGCTCCGGCTTTCATGAGGCGGGCAGCTGTGGTAGCCGGAGGACGGAACTGTGACTGTGACTGTGGAGGAATACGAGTCCACATATGAGGACGGGACTGGGACTGCGGCTGTGGAGGTGGAGTATGCAGCAGCCGGCTGAGAGTGACTGAGAGCTCTGCTGAGGGAGTGAGCGGTTGTGGCTGGAACCCGGGACCACAGACTGCACAGGGCCGACACTTGCCTCCTAGTAGTAGTAGTAGTAGCATGTAAATGAGGAGCGTGAGAGAGAGAGAGAGACATACAGAGAGAGAGAGAGGAGAGATGATGGTGACTTAGTGCCTCCTGGGCTGGGCTGAGTGAAGCCGGGGGGGCAGCTGCGGCAGACTCGGTCACTGAACAGCTTGCAGCCCGCCACCTCCTCCTCCCCCGCACCACATCGAGGACCACACCTCACACAGCGAGTAGTCACACCTACGTAATGTGCACAGCCAGCCAGCCAGTCAGTCAGTCAGTCGGTCAGTGCAGTGCAGTGCAGTGCAGTGCAGTGCATTCATGAGGAGTGATTGAGCATATGAGTGACAACACTAATCATGACAGCACTTAAGAACGACCACACATTCACTCTCACGCAGCTATTGAGTAAACACACCTTCGTCGTCTTGTTGGCCGTGTTGTTGTTGATGGCCGGCCACTAGTTGTTGGCCTCTATGGAGTATCATGAAGTGGCCGGGTGAGCAGGCGAGGCAGAGGCGGTCGGTGCTCGGGGTACAGGACTGAACCTGTACATGTATGTATGTATGTGAGGGGGAAGAATGAATGAAAAGGAGGGAATAAGTGGGCGCAGGAGCAGGGGGCAGGGGTAATGACTAGCGACCTCGGCCATGGCCGATGTGGGATGGCCGGCCATCATTGGCATCATCATCCTCAGCATGGCCGAGCCTCTGCTAGTAGTAGTAGTAGTATGGCCATGAAGGCTGCAGGGGGGAGCAGGGGAGAGCAGGCGACAGAGCCGTCAGTTACACAATATATATAATATAGGAGAATGATGACGTCACACATCACTGGCCTGCAGGGCGGGGAGCAGGGGCGGCAGAGGAGGGAGCCGGCGAGGACGTCTGCGGGGCCGCGGAAGAAATCATCCGGACAGGCGAGGCAGCGGATGTCCTGGGAGGCGGTGCAGGGACGCCGCTCGTACTGGCCTGTGTATAGTCCACATATGAGGAGTGAGAGGAGAGGAGAGGCCGTGCAGGGACGCCGCTCGTACTGACCTGTGTATGTGTATGTGTATGTGTATAGTCCACATATGAGGAGTGAGAGGAGAGGAGAGGCAGTGCAGGGACGCCGCTCGTACTGACCTGTGTATAGTCCACATATGAGGAGTGAGAGGAGAGGAGAGGCAGTGCAGGGGCGCCGCTCGTACTGGCCTGTGTATAGTCCACATATGAGGAGTGAGAGGAGAGGAGAGGCAGTGCAGGGGCGCCGCTCGTACTGGCCTGTGTATGTGTATGTGTATAGTCCACATATGAGGAGTGAGAGGGTGAGTGCGTGGCAGTCAGATTATCAGATGGAATGTCAACCAACTGACTCACACACAGAGACAGAGACAGACAGAGAGGGAGAGAGAGAGAGAGAGAGACAGAGACAGACAGAGAGGGAGAGAGACAGAGTCGACCTGCGGGGCAGTGCGGCAGAGAGCATTGCTTGCACTGTGGTGGCCGCACGGAGGAGTAAGCAGGCATGGCCAGATGCGACAAAGACTCGGCCATCGAGGCTGCGGCCATCCTCCCTGCTCCTGCTCCTGCTCCCGCCTCGCTTGTTGCCGAAGGGTTCAAGTTGCTGCTGGATGTGAAGTAACCGGCAGGACAGAACTCACACTGAGTGTCGACCTGTGCTGAAGAGTTAGTGCACAATGCAATGCAAGACAAGGCAGGACAGGACAGGACAGGACAAGACAATAGAATGCAAGACAATGCAGGACAGGACAGGACAAGATAGAATGGGAGAGTGAGTGAGTGCAGTCACACTGCGCGGGTGTCGACCTGTGCTGAGCAGCGGACGACGACGACAAAACCCGGGGGGCAGAGACTGCAGTGCAAATCAGTGCAGTGCAGTGCAGTGCAAGACAAGACAAGACACGACAGGCACGAATGCAAGAGACATGATGCAGTGAGTCCACATATGAGGATCGAGCAGAGCACTTGATGAGTGTACAGTACAATAGGAGAGTGAGTGACGTCACACTCACACACACCTGCATACCGCGCAGTCCGGCCGCACCTCAGCTGCCGCCACAACCATCCGACCAGCACTCACACTCACACCCTCTTGAAAAGACAAAGAGGAGGAGGAGGAGGAGGAGGAGTGGCTGCGGGGGGCGGGGCGGAGGCTGCGGCGGGGCAGAGCGAAGCGACCGGTGGGGCAGACGGCGCTGCAGTCTCTGTCGGAGTTGGTGGTGCAGGGCCGCAGCTCCTCCTGCCCCGCGCCACAGGGTCGGCGGCAGGGGCAGCAGAACAGCCCACCGCCGCCGCCGCCGCTGCTGCCGCCGCCGCCGCATTGCAGGGCCGAGGAGGCGAAGAAGCCGGAGGGACAACCGGCGCATTCTGTGGCACCTGTAGAGTCCACATATGAGGAGTGAGTGATTACGGCCTACAAGTAGTATAAACACTCCTTACGAGGTACACACATGCATACATACATGCACACATTCATACCTGTGGCTAGGCTGCTGCTGCTGCTGCGGGGTGGTGGGCTGAGAGGGATGTGGAGGTGGAAGTTGGGCTGCTGCTGCTGCTGCTGCTGCTGCTGCTGGGGAGCAGTGGACCCGGCTAGAGCTGCTAGTACTAGTGCTGCTGCATGATGATGTGCGGAGTATGCGGCTATGGCGGCTACGGCACAGGAGCGGCAGAGGGTTATCATTGAGGGCATAGCTGCAGTGAGAGTGGTGGTGTTTGCTAGGCTAGTAGTAGTCGTCGTCGTCGTCGTCGTGTGCCAGGGGCTGTGACCGCTGCGACCGGACGGGCAGAATGAGGGAGTAGAGTCCACATATGTATGCGGAGTGAGTGAGAGAGTCCACATATGCGGAGTGAGGGAGAGAGGGAGTGAGTGAGTGCTACCTGCGGCCGGGTGGACAGGGTGCACAGCGGAGGTCTTGCAGGGGGGAGCAGAGAGAGACGGGGTAGAAGCCCAGGGGGCAGGCAACACCACAGGCCTGACGAGACAAGACAGAGAGAGAGACAGCATTCGTCCACATATGAGGAGTCAGTGAGTGAGAGTGAGTGAGTTGTAGTGATTATTCTACCTGGCATCTGTTGAGTGAGAATGAGGAGAAGCGGCCGCGGGGGCATGGCCTGCAGACCCGGTCACCTGGACAGCCATAGAGTCCACATATATATGCGGAGTGAGTGAGAAGAGAAGAGAAGGAGGGGGCGGGTCACACACACAGACACACAGACACAGACAGTCCACATATGAGGAGTGAGTGAGAAGAGAATGCGGGTGCAGAAAAAAAACAAAGACACAGAGACACAGACACAGAGACACAGACAGTCATGAGACCTCTGGGTGTGCAGGGCCGAGCCAGTTCCGTGCCTGCACTGCACCCGGCTAGTCAGCTGACATAGAGTCCACATATGGGGAGGGAGGGAGGGAGTGATACCTGCACCCGGCTAGCAGACAGGCTTGACACCGCCGCTGTCCATTGCCATCATCATCATCATCATCATCATACTGCTGCTGCCTAGCTGCAGTGGCTGTGTGCGGGGTGAGTGAGAAGTGGCCGGCCGGGCAGTCATGACAGCGGCTGTCGGCGGTCCGGCTGCAGTGCATTGCATTGCATTGCATTGCATTGCAATGCATGTCATGTCATGTCATGTCATGTCATGTCATGTCATGTCGTGTCATGTCATGTCATGTCATGTCATGTCATGTCATGTCATGTCATGTCATGTCATGTCATGTCATGTCGTGTCATGTCAGTCAGTCATGTCATGTCGTGTCATGTCAGTCAGTCATGCATGGCATCGGGAGTGGAGTGGAGTCCTCGTCGTTAGTATTCAACAATACAGTATACAGGACAATAGGAGAAAGCTTAAGCCACACACAGAGACAGAGACAGAGACAGAGACAGAGACAGAGACAGAGACAGAGACAGAGACAGAGACAGAGACAGAGACAGAGACAGAGACAGAGACAGAGAGAGAGAGAGAGAGAGAGCGCGAGCGACCTGCATCGGGAGTGTAGTCCTCGTCCCGGGCCGCATAAGCTGCAGCGGCGACAGCCTCGCATGTTCATATGTGGACTGTAAGCACCAGTCGGTGCTGCCATGGCTGTACTAGTAGTAGAAGTAGTAGTAGTGCTTGTGTTGGCGAGGAAGAAGAAGAAGAAGCCGGCGGGGCAGTCGAGGCAATGGGTGTCCGTCTTGCCCTGACACCGCGCCGCCGTGTAGCGCCCCGCACCACACACAGCGCAGTCCACACAGGCATGCTGTGACCACATGCTGCTGCTCCTGCTGCCATCATACCGATGACTGACATGCTGCAGCTCTGAACGCAGCTCCTGAGCTGTCAGCTGACGCAGGTATCGACCCACCGGACACGCGGCGCAGAGGCGGTCATGCCGGCTGCTGCAACCTCGAAGTTCCATCTCACCGGCCGCAGCGCTGCAGCCTTCAGAGCAGGCCAGGCACCGGCCCGAGCCAGAGCCAGCGGCGGCGGCGGCGGCGGCGGCGGCGGTGGAGATTGTACTGTTAGCGGCGGCGGCCAGCTGCATTGTGGCCTGGGAGAAGGAGAAGTATCCGGCGGGGCAGCGATGACAGGCGGTGTCCCGGTCGGCGGCACAGGGCGCAACCTGTCATATATTATAGAGTCCACATATGAGGAGTGGCATGACATTACAGACAAAGCAGAGACAGACAGACAGACGGAGAGACCTGCACCCGCCCCGGCCCGCACACCGAGCACGCCCGGCACTCAGTCACCACAGCACCGGCTGCGGCTGGTACCATTGTCGCCGCCATTCGCTGTCCGGCCGCCGTCGCCGCGGTCATCGGCATTCTCACAGACGACACAGAGTCGATGCGGCGGCCATGCACGGGAGCCGCCGCCACCACCGCCGCATGTTCTAAGAACCGGCCGTGCGGGCAGGTCTCGCAGACGAGATCCGACTCGGCAATGCACGCAGCCACGGCTCTCGCACCCGGGGGACATGACGCCCGACAAGAGCGGCAGTACCTGTAGCCGGAGGAAGTGGACGACGACGGCGAGGACGACGAGGCTTGAAAGGATCCACGAGGACATCGACTGCACTTCCGGTTGGCATGCGGGAAGCACGGCGTCGTCGTCATTTCTCCAACCCCGCAGACATCGCAAGGGGCGCAGCCAGACTCGACGGAGGAGGAGAAAAAGCCGGCAGGACAGGCTCGGCAGTCACTGGCACCGAAGGCCTCCCAGCCCGCCCCGCAGCTGTGACGGCTGCTCTGCTGGGCTGCGACAGGACCACTGAGGCGTGCTGCAGCCGGCCTGGCACTTTGCAGCAAGCGATGGCGGCTGCTCTCCGGCGACGACGGGGCTGCGACAGCTGGACCGGTTGCAGCAGCGCTCCCGAAGCTTCGCAGCAAGGTCGCCTGTAGGAGGAGAATGCCAAACATTTGACAAGGCACGCGCCGCATCAAGCTGTCAAGGAATGAGAAAAACCCCCTCCGCCATTGTCTTTTAGTCTTGACCCCACGACAAGCGAGGAATGTATGAATAAATGCAAATACAGTGTGTACACCATACAAGCGTGAAATTTCTTAACCGGGTTCTGAAAATCCCGGCTGCAAAACGCGGCGCGGCGCGCGGCGCGCGGCCCGCGCATGAAAATGAATGCAAATGAAGTGGGTCTGTGACTCTCGCCGTAACCACATAACTCGAGTTATGTGGTTATTTCTGCTGTAGACCGCGCATATTGCAAATAAAGTGGCAGTTGGAAAACGCAAAAACCGTGAAGTTCAAAAATGCCGATGCAGCGCTTCTCTACTTCCACTTCCGCACCCACCTCCGCTTCGAGACCGTGCCTTCACACTTGGCGCTCTTCTACTCCGCCAGCACCTTCTTCTCGTTGTCGTCGTCTTCTCCGCTCGCGGTGGCGCGAGGCTGGCCCACCGCCAGAGCAGCGAGGAAAGCACTTTCACCAGGGCGCCCTCGAGGGTGGCGCCACGAGCGCGGAAACGCCACGGGTTCGGGACGCGGGGCGTCGGAGCGATAAAGGCTCGGACGCGACGCGACGATGACAAGTGCCACGTGACGATCCAAAGGACGAGGTGGTGCGTACACTTTTGTTTTTGATCAAATTAAAAGTGACAGTTATAGTGATCGCACTTTCAAATGACGTTGAACGCCAAAGCAAGTTCTGACGAAAGCGCAGGTAACCGCTGGCAATAGGCAAGAGTGCACCACGCATCAGCATGTTGCAAAGGTGTAGGCGGAGTGACGGCACCGATGACGGCCAGCCAGCATATTGGCGGGCTGGGTATAATAGTGCCGGTGCCAGTGCTGCAGGCTTTACGCCACAGGACGTGGACGTGCTGGTGACTCCGGCGTACTCTGGTGGGACTGGAGAAGCTGGAGGCTGCCATTGCCGTCGGGACCGGGGACGACGCGTTGGTGTCTCGAGAGGAACGGCACGGAGGGACCAAGTAACTGTTCCAGTTTAAGTCCCGACTGAGCCTGGAGGTGGAGGTGGCCTTGTGAAAGATGTCCAAGCCCTGATGAATTCTGATGAAGTAGAGCGAGCGAGAGAGAGAGAGAGAGAGTAGAGAGAGAGATTTCAGAGACATGATGAATGAATGTGGCGTTTATGCATGATTGTAAGCATCGCTGCGATGGTCGTGTATATGGCGAACGAAGCTGATGACAGTGACGAGCGACCACGCGGCGACCACCAAAAGAATCTTGCATGAGAGAAGCAGAGCAGCGCAAGTAAAGATGTAGAGTGAAGTAGATATTCATTGTTCATTCATTTTCTGAAGATAAAAGTGCGATGGTTTGTGACTGGAGGCAAATGTGGTGAAATGAGTTGAATGTGAATAGATGCAAACTGGCAACCATTTCACCTCATTTGCCTAAACCGGGAAATTTGCATACATTTCAACAATCCCGGTTCCTCGTGCCGGGTTGACCGGACGGGATTCCCGGGATTCTGGGGGATGGCCGGCCACCTCGCACGTCATCATCATCACGCACCACAAACGCGTCGACGCCGACTTCTTCCAGCCACCAGCTTTCTTCTATCCAATGTCGAAGCTCATCTCCCGCATCGCGCTCGGCGGCTTCGCCGTGTTCTCCTTGATTCTTGTCGTCTCCAATGGCGGGATCCTCGACGTCTGCAAGGCAAGTCCACTCATTCACTAAATCATTCACTTCACTTCACACACTCACTTCACTCACTCACTCCACTCACTTCTCATACATGTATGTGGATCACATGTCATGGCGTGGCATGGCAGGCGTACTCCTCCGACGGCGCCGACATGGGGATCACGCTGGAGAACTGCCGCGCCACGCTCGCCAAGGCCAGCGCGGCCGGCGGCGTCGACTCCTCGATGGCAGCCATGGCGGTCATGATCGGCCCGCTCTTCCACACCTGGTTTTTGTCCGCCGGCCTCACTTCCCTCTACTGCCTCTTTTTCTGCGAGGCCGGCACCAAGGAGGTTGCCGTCGCCCACCTCATGCACGGGATCTTCATGTGCGTCGCCGGCCTCATGCACGCCCGCAACGCCGGGCTCATCCCAGCCGGGCCCCTCCCCGTTGACGCCCAGGTCAACCAGGCCGCCAAGGACATCCTTTTGCCCTGGGCCGTCATGTGTTCCACGATTGGGTCCATTTGCCTCGCCGCCTTTGCGCTCTCTGCGGGCAACAACGCCAAATCGAAGACGGAGTGAAAGCAACGTGTATCGGTAACAAACTGAAGCTGTTAACACGCTCAGCACTCAGGGTGATGTTCAAGTGGGCGATGAATGGTGATGAGATACATGGGTACATGTACATGTATGTAACTATTAACAGACTTAGCTAGAGCGATGTTTGAGTAATAAACTAATTGTATATCATGTAAGTAGTATGCATACATCCCACGCATTATGGTTGGCTTACTAATGCGTGGCTTACATCCCACAATCGCGCGGCAACAGCATCATCAAGAGCTTCGGGGTTCTGAGGCGTTCTGGGCCATCCGCCCTTATCACCACCTCCACTTTGAGCATAGTAGCCTCCATTCACAAGATCATCTCCAAGAATCACCTTTAAACTTGTTTGGACGCCTTCCCAAGGCTGAAGATATCCTTGAGCACGCAGAAAGGGCATTGCTGCTTTTCGCTTCCATGCGGAGGTGAGGGTATGATTGAGTAAGTTGCTGAAAACACCTCCGGGATGTACACTGTACGCCGTCACGCCACTCCCTTCCAGCCGCCGAGCAAGTTCTCGAGAATGCAAGAGATTGGCAAGCTTGCTCTGAGCATACGCTGCCCATCCATTGTACGGGCGCCTTTCAAAATGCAAGTCCTCAAAGTCAATGTGAATGTGCCCGGTGTGTCCCTGTTCGTCATTGTGAGCAATTGACGACAATGTAACAACTCGAGACGGCGCGCTCTGCTTCAACACTGGTAGCAAAAGCTCGGTCAGCAAAAAATGCCCTAGATGATTCACACCAAGTTGCATATCAAACCCATCCACAGTCTTGCTTCTTGGCACATTCATAATGCCCGCATTATTCACCAAGCAATGCAATGTGTCGTGACTGGCCAAAAAAGTCTCAGCAAACTTCCTGACGGACAGAAGATCAGCAAGGTCCAATCGCATGATATGAACACTTCCTGGTAAATGACCCAATGTTGCTGCTAATCGTTCGCCATCGTCCACACGTCGACACGCAAGAACCACCGTAGCACCTTGCTTGGCTAGTTGGGCCACAGTGCTCTTGCCGATGCCGCTGTTTCCTCCCGTAACGAGGCACACTTTTCCGCTTAGATCTTTGTTCAGCAACTTTTCTTCCGCCATAAAAACACCGTTCTCGTTGCGTCGTGATTTCGGTGTGCGTTTAGAAGTCAAAACACCTGTAGCCTCCCTTCTAACAACTTCAGCGTCAACCCTAAGAGAAGCCATCATCCATAGTAACTGCCCTGGAGAATGGTATTTTCGTCTGCACTGCGTGTGTTGTTGCAGTCCGAAGATAAATGTAATTGCAGTCCGGGAGTCTTCAGCCACAAAATCATAAGTTCTCTCCAAAGTTCGGAAGGAGAAGGCGCGATGCCCCAACTCTCGTCCTGTTCGAAAGATGAGAGTGGGCGTTTTTCTACCGTAGAATATAGCTGTGATATCCGACAACTTGATTTTTGTCGTCATCTTTTCAGCCTTCTTGGACCAACCAATCACCTGTTTATCCCTATCCACACGCAGAAAACGGCGCGCCACAGACTGACTATTAAAAGCATATTTTGTAGCAAAGATCCCTATCTCCAACATGCTAGCCGACTTGCTTTCGAAGTGAGGACGATTGCTTACACCCGCCAAAGTGGGTGCTAACCCAATCAACCGCATCCCTTCAATGACCTGCCGCAATTTCAAGTACCGCGCTGCTAACGTGACATGATGAGCGGTGACGCGTGAGACTGGCATCGGGTGTCTCGCTTTAAAGAGAACATTAAAAAGTTTGTCTCGAAACGTGACGTCAAAGCGAGAAACACCTCCAACAATCTCATGCAGCAAAGGCGCAACTGGAGAATGTTGTATCATCTTTAAGGCAGTCCAGTTTCCCCACGTTCCTAAGTGTACACCAGCGTTGACACCAGCACCTTGCAATCCACGTAGAATGGAATGCATTGGCATGCAAGTGTCTGATGGCATTGGAAACCACAACTTTGACGTCCGATCTTGAGAGATTATTATTTCAACAATAGCTGCTCCGCTCCAATCGAGAGGCGCAACATCAATAGACCTGGACAGTGAAATAGACCCGCACTTTCCCGCAGATATAAGTAAACGTGTTGTTGTATCCCCTGGCAGCACAAAACCGGATTGAGAATGACCCCACATATTGCCTGGGCGGAATACATTCACAGCTGCACCCGATTCAGAGGCATATTTCCAAATCAAGTGCTCTGCCACATACTTTGTCAGCGCGTAATTTGACGGATTATTATTCTCATTCTCGTCAAGAGTTGCTAAAAACTCAATTGTTTTGAGAAGATTCGATAAGTCCGAATCAGGATTAAATGTTGACACATAATGCAACTCCGTGGCCACAACACAAGGGGCGTGCCGCGTCATCTCAACAACACGAATGACATTCAATGTGCCGATCACATTTGTTTCTCGCAGAAAAGAGTAGGTTTGCAAGTGATGTACCATTGCGGCGCAATGGACAAACTTTATTGAGACATCCTTGCCTGAACTATGGCAGCACTCGGTAATTGACAATGTTGCATCAGAACCAAGGCCAAGATTGATATCTGTGATATCTCCGGAGATGCAAAAAACTCGTCTACGTTGACCAAGCAGAAGAACTCCTCCGCGTACTTTTTCTAAATGTGTCATCAGGCGGGAATGATCTCCACCTCGCACCAAACACACAACGAGACATGATTCGTTTCGATGCAGAAGCTCCAACACAATAACTCCGCCAACAGCACCCGTGGCTCCCGTGACAACAAAAATTTCCTTTGCATTATGTGTGGTGTTTGATACCTTTTGTTCTTGAACTTGCCCAAAACTAAGCAAACAGTCAGATTTTATTAGAGCCCAGTCGTTGTTGAGAGTCTCTTCTTTGGACTCTTTCTGAACTGAAACATTTTCGTCATCGCTGGAGTATTCAGTTGGAGCAGCACCGATTTGCAACTGCGACTGCAGATGCTCCGCTAACGCCGTGATCGTGGGGTAGTCGAAGAGCAGCGTCGGCGGAAGTTGCAGCCCAAACTCCTCGCTCAGCTCCCGCACCAGCTCCGTCGCCGCCAGCGAGTCCAGCCCCATCTCCATCAGCGGCGCCTCGACTTCAATCTCACCGCTGACCTCCTCTCCCAGCAACCCACGCACCGCCCGCGTCACCGCCGCCGTCGTCTCCTTTGAGCTTTGAGCAGGCAACGACGACGAGGCGGCAACACGACGACGACGTCCTCGCCTCTTCTTCTTCTCTGTTGATTGCCTTGGTACTGCCGGTGCCACCTCCACCGCCACCACAAACGACGACAGCACCGGCGGCAGCACTCCGCGCACCAGCATCGCACGCGGCACCACCGCTTGCACCGCCTCTCCCGTGTCCTTCAACGCGAGCTGCTTCAGCACCTGCTTCACCACGTGCTCGTCCACCGAGAGCGAGCGATCAATCGCCACCCTCGAGTCCAGAGCAGCCGCCATCCCTACATCCGCAATCGCCGGCCACTGAATGCTCACCCCGGCCAGCCCCTGCGCACGCCGACGAAGGGCCAGACCGTCCAAGAAGGCGTTGGCCGCGGCGTAGTTGGCCTGCCCGACACCTCCGAACAAAGAAGCAATCGAGGAAAAGAGCACAAAGCCCTGCAGCTCGTCCTTGCTCGTGTGCTGGTGTAGCCACCGCGCTCCGTCCACCTTGGGCTCAAACACACTCCGCAGCTTTGCCGCGTCCTGCGTCGACAGCAGCCCATTCGCCCACGACGCGGCGGCGTGCACGACGACGTCGAGCTGGCCCTGCTCTTCTCTCACCTTGCTCAGCAGCGACTCCACGCTCGCCTCCTCACTCACGTCGGCGCGCTCAATCACCACACGAGTCGCCGTTGCTTGCAGCTTGCTCAGCCGCGCCTCGAGGCCCTGTCCATCATGCTTGATCGTGCCCGAGCGCGAGACGAGGACGACGCACTCGGCCCCGAGCTCGGCAAACGCCTCCGCCGTCACCAAACCCAGGCCGCCGAGGCCGCCGGTGATCAGTACAACGCCGCAGTGGCCTCTCGTCGTAGGCCCAGTAATCTCGTGACACAAGCTCTTGTGGAGCCGAGACACAAGTCGTTCTCCATTTCGGTACACAATGTCCAGGCCGTCCGACAGTGACATTTCCCTCCGCATTTCTACTGCCAATCTCCCGTCCTCGTTATCTACATGGAGATCCGTATCAACACTCTGTATTCTAACTCGCGAGATCTCTAAACGCGCCGTTCGGATTAAACCCCGGACCGAGCAAACAAAAGGAAAAGAACTCAGATCTTGCATCCACGAAGTGACGACCAAAATGTTCCTAATATTCGCCCGGTTTCGACAAATTGATGCCAACACAGCAAGACAGCCAACGATTGTGCTGCTTCCGATGTTCGCGCCTGAGACGGGCAGGAGAACTGACTCAATGCCTAAGAAAGAAACGCACTC
>Ga0099798_10427_pt1 | contig 14237 bp, 2 predicted proteins | sample Uncmet_Sort29A_1_FD_89870 | JGI IMG/M metagenome (GOLD analysis project Ga0099798, IMG submission 89870) | Marine eukaryotic communities from CALCOFI LINE 67, Pacific Ocean - CN13ID_Sort29A_1 | ecosystem: Environmental > Aquatic > Marine > Oceanic | place: Pacific Ocean: Monterey Bay | collected...
ATTCTACGCTGAATTCGCGTTTGCAGTCTTCCCAGGTGGCGACAACTACGGACGACTTCAGTGAAGCCCACATGCAATCACGACACCTGCATGGATCAGACCGAGGGAACCAGGGCGTGAGATCGGAGGTCAGATCCGCGACCACGTTCAATAGTCATTCCTTCAACCCCTCCGAGCTGACAGGCTCACAGACGCTAACAGAATCGATGACGACCGAGACGTTTTCTGAATCGATTGACAAGAGCGGCAAGGGCGGGGACAGAATGGAACATCGTCCCCGGGCAAAAGCAGCGGACAATTTAGGTCGAATAAGTAGTAGAGAAACGATTTCCGAAAACCTTAACGCTACGCGAGACAATCTCAGTCTTACCGTTGGTACATTGACGGCGACTAGGACGACACTTCATGATTCGACGGACAATGTCGGGGAAGGCGGACCCGGACCGTACACGCGAAATCTCAGATCAAATGTGGGTGCCGCGGAGCAGGGGAGCTTAATTTCAACCAGAGAGGATCTGAAATCAGAGTTAGATTCGAGACCTGACCAGAGTCAAGTTGAAGATTCGAAGCCTGATCGCAGCCCGAGATCTGACATTCATAGTCAGCATAGTTATGCTGGTAGTGCCGGTCCGCACAGTTCTCACAACTCGGACCTCAATATGAGCTTGCATTCCATCAATGAGTGCTCAGCTAGCCAGGAAATCGAAAGCAGCGTAAGTGACAGTCGCCTGCAAAGTCACCGTGACTTAACAAAGTCAGTGACTGAAAGTCACAGTGAGGTGTTACATGGTCGCCAGCAAAGTTCAGGACAGCAAAGCCAACAGAGAAGCCCGCAGCGAAGCCCGACCATGAGTCATTCTCTGGATGGCGGAGGTCACGGTGACCGCAGTCACGGACAAAGTGAAGCTACCCGGCAGAGTCCTTCGGATGCTGCCGCTGAATCTAATAATCAAAATGGTAAGAGTCAAGAGGTTGAGGGTGGTGAGCGTACTGCCGATAAAGTGGATGCCTCCGGCGAGACTCCGGATGGAACTGCTATTGAGAAAGCTGAGTCAATGATTGTGAACCAGGCCGAAAGTAAAGGTGGTGGAGATAAGGCTAATGATAACGTCGTCAATGAGTCCACACCAGTCCCCGAAACCGTTCCTGACAAAATTGTTCCTCGTCGGAAAGTACGTGAGCGCGCTGAGGCCGCACAGAAAAGTCAGATGCGAGAATCAGATGCGAATGGAAATGCTGACAGCGCTCCCTCGCACATCACGGATTCTCCATCCCATGGGAAAATGATGCCAACCGCAGACTCTCATGATCAATATCTAAGTGCAGATGGCAATGCAGAAACTAGTTATGGTGAGGATACTAGCCGCGATAAGAATTTGGGCGACAGCAGCTACGGTCCGGGTCGCGACAGTAACACTGAGAATAGTCGTGAGTATGGCAGCAACGACCATGGAAATAGTTACTCCAACGAAAATACTATGAATAGCTACTCTAACGAAACCTATAACGAAAACTCCAACGACACTTTTAATGAGAAAGACCAGGACGAACACGAGAGCCAGAAAGATGGCCCGCAAGGAATCCAAACTTCAGACACGGATGCTCTCGAAGTCTTCAGACAGCTGACACAGCTAGCGCGTATTTTGCACGGCCACACCAATTTCCCCATGCGAAATGTACTTTTCGCCCAAACCGGTGCGGATGAGGACAAAAATCGCCTTCCCGTTCACAGTAGCACCACTGGGGAGGGAACAACGAGCACGGGTGAAGGAACGCAAACCATGGCGGGTCAGAAGAACGCAAAACAGCCACAATCTGGTCGTCGTTCGAGTTGGTCTGCGAATGAGCACCGCGCGCTCTCCACCCCTCACTATTCGCGTGGCGTGCGTTCAGGTTACGACCATTATGATGGCGAAGAGCGGAAACGCAGCAAATCAGCCGATGATAGCGACAAACACAGTAAGGAACGGCGAAATTATAATACAGACAGTTCACCGACCTGGCCCTGGGGCTCTTCCAGTGATGCGAACCAAGATCTCTCCCCCGAAGACAATTTCGATTGGCGCAAAACTAAGAGCGGTGATACCGCTTACTACGCTCATGGACGCAGTCCTAACAATATTAAAAGAAAAAGAAAAAAGTCCAACGCCAACAGTACCGGAGCGAAAAAATCGGCTTCCTCTCCGCATGGAAGTGATTCTGAAACGCTGTTTCCGCAATCGTCAGAATACTCTTGGGGAGTCTCTCTGGACCAGTCCTCCGTGTCGCGGCCGCAGTCAGCGAATCGGTCGTTGGGAGCGAGTAGGGCGAGCTTCAGTAGAATTGGTAGCCGCCGAGTGTCGAAAGATGAAATTGGAAGATGCTTTGAATCCAAGGAAGATGGTTCGAAAGAAGGCAACAGTGCGCGGATCAACAGCGGGATCCGCATGGGCAGTGGGAGTGAAGCTGGAAATCCTAGGCAGCGGCTTAGCGTCGCCACTATGGCATCGACACAGAATTCTGGAAGGAATGAAAGTCATAGAGATTGGAGCGGTCGGGGAATCGGACCACGGTCGGTCGGAAGCGGTAGATTGAGCGTGGTAAGCATTGGAACCCAACCCACGATGTCGGGACGAGGAGGCCCACGGCATTCTCAGCATAGTCAAATGAGCAATCTAGAATTAAGAGAGGCATTAATCGAAAATGCGAGGGCAGCGCTATTCGAGGCTAGGCTCGATATGCAGAATGCCAATGGCGATGCTAATGCGGAAATTAATGGTAGTCAGGCTGATCCGAAGGCAGATAACGCAGCTGCCCCGCAAGATTCTCATTCTCCTGGAAAGAATATCGATGAAACTGGCAGTAAGAGTCTGGATCTCTTCGGAGGAATTGGCGGCAAACCTAAGAATCAGACTGGGGATGGTAAACACAGGCTAGGCTTATCCTTTGGCGCGAGGCAAGCCTTGCTTGCTTTGGCTGATCAACACGATCTCCTCGCTTTGGTCGGGAAAGGTGGTGGTCTCCAAAGTGACAAGTCAAATAAGGGCAGCGGAAAAACCGGTACCGGAATCGAAGGTAAAGGTACTGGAAAAGCACTCGAAGGTACGGACGAAGGAGGGAACCGAAAGGGAAGCAAACCAGCAGATGGAGACCAAACCACAAAGGGTGGCGCTCAAGTCACCGATAATGTCATTATGAATTCCAGGAATCTGAATTCAACTTTCCCAGTCGGCATTCTTCGTGTTCCCAGCGCTCCAGGGTCGAGATTCGCATCTAGACCGGCGTCTAGCGGTAGGCAGCCTCACACAGGTAGAGGTTCGATTCCTGGGATCCTAGCGTCGATTCTGGACGTGGACAACGAAGGTAAGTCCACCAGTCTCAGTCCAGATCCCTCTCCGAGGGCAGGAACCGCTGCTCTTCATGGTGCTACTGGTACTAGTCACACTGTTGGGCCGAATGCGGAGGAGAATGGTGCGAAAGACATTGACAATGCTGCGAATGACAATGCAACTCAGAGCCAAACTGTACAAAAGACTCAGAGTCAGTTAAACGCCGGCGCCGAGAGAATCACCCGTAGTGACCCGCTGAGAAGGCCACGCGCTGTGAGTCAGATTTCCTACGTCGATCCCATCAAACAATTGATCAAAATGACCTCCGGAAATTATAATCAGTTTTATCAACGCGGAAATTATAATCCGCTGTATTCGGATCGGGATAGAGTCGGGTCACCAATGGCCCAGTCACCGCAGAACAGTCAGCGCTTGTTGCAGTTCGATTCCACAGCAGCTGAAAGCGATAAGAAGGAACTGCAAGAAGGCTTCGATAAAAACTTCAAGGACTTCAGTAGTTACAGTAACCTAAAATAGTAACTCACAATTATAGCAGTTCAATATCATTATGCCTGCAGTGTAATGATGATGCTACTACAGATGTTTCATACTGCATATGAATTTGATTTCGACTCATCTATTCATAAATACGAGAACCAAACTTTTGAATTTATTTTTTCGCAAAATAAAATCTCAAGGTAAGAACGCGCACAAATACCACAGCGAGAGTTACTATAACCACGCTGCTGCCTATCACGAGTTGTCAACCCAGTTAGCAGAAGGGAAGATCCCTGACCTCCGCACGATGAATCCCCGGATTTTAGCGGAGCTCCGGGCAATCGCCAACACACTTGTCTCGGGTGATGCGGGTGCTCTTCTGAATAGTGGCCAGGACTCGAAAAATGCTGCAGAAGGTCCAGGAGCAGAAGGCAGCGATTTCGATTTTCCTTCATCTGGCACGGAATCCGTAAAAACTGAATCGAGCGCCCGCAAGCGATTATCGCACGGAGCGTCGTCGATGCTGAGTAACTTGACGATGTCTAGGGAGCTTACGCCCCATGCAGAGCACCTGACGCCAAGGCCATATGGAGATTATGGGAATTCAAATTACGGTAATCTCCATGACTTTGATCTAGACCAATTCGATTCGCCTCCAATTGAACCGTCTGAATCGATTAGTCTGGCGGAAGAAAGGAAGGCGAGCAAGAGGGAGGCTCAGAAGAAAAGGAGAGAAAAGGAACGGCAAACAAGGGAAGCAAAGGAAGAACGGGAGAGGAGCGAAAAGGCAAATGAAAAGGGAAGTAGGGACACGCTTGCGGATGAGGGTTCGGAATCTGATTCTTACACGGGGGAGGAATCGTACAGCGAAGACATGGAATTGGAGTTGCAATCGCCCGTGACGAAGAAGAACTCGATCAGTAACAGTAGACCGCTGAAGAATGGGGGTTATGGTATGTCTGAGTCTCAAAATAAGCGACGGGACAGTCAGTCGCGCAAGGGCCACCGGAAGAGTCAGCGAAACAGTGTCAAGAGCGGGAATCAGAACTCTAAGAGCAATAATGCTGAAGGACGAAGCAAAGGCAAAAACGAGAAATTCAATGAGAAATCGTCCAGTCCTAAGTCCCCCACTACTAAGTCTCCCATTAATAAGGGTCTCACTCCAAATAAATCTGCCGCGTTTCAAAAACCGAAGATGAAATCGAAAACCGGCTATTTGTTCCTGACAACCACCTCAGACGACCAGAGTAAGACGCAGAGTAGCAAAAGCAGCAAAGAGTCGAGCAATACGAAGGACAGCAGAGAATCTAGAGAATCCACCAACACGAAGGACAGCAAAGACACCGACAGCAAAACCTCCAAAAGTTCGGATAATTCGAAAGATTCGAAAGATTCCAAAGATTCCAAAAGCACTGACAAGGATAGCAAATGGAGCAAAGATAGTAAATCATCAGGTTATGGTAACCATCATACTTCTGACTCCAGTTTAATCCTGCAAGATGGACCGGAGAGGAAAAATTCGGCGCTGGTTCGAAGAATGACGAAAGAGCTCGATTATTCACCGGACCAGGAACGGGATCAGGATCAGTGGAGGGGTTCCAGTCTCCACAGGGGTTCTTCGCCGGATGCACGTACAGCGCCTCAGTTAGTCAGCGAGGATAGTCCTGCAAGGAAGAATTCAGCTCTGGTTAGGAGAATGACGAAAGAGATGGATTATTCGCCGGATCAGGAACATCAGGTGGCAGATGCTGAAGACAGCCCACAGCGAAACAGCGTGAGCCGAAATTCGGCGCTGATGAGGAGGATAACGAAAGAAGTGGATGTTTCCCCGGAGGAGGCAACGGCTAATGCTTTGCGTTTGGAGCAGGAGTTGGATAGCCAGCCGATTACTGCAGGAAGCAGGCGGAACACTGCTACGAGGAACTCTACTGGCCCTGGAGTCGCACGATACTCTGCACGATTCGCTGCGAGGAGTTCTGATTCGAATGGGGAGGAACAGGATGATAACATTGTCAATGCCAATGTCAATGGTGGTAGAAATGCATCGGATTCGCTGATCGGAGTGGACGAAACTGCTGCGACGGTTTCGAGAAGTCCACGTTCCGGAGGTTATGGCAAGACTTTGGCGCGTCGTTTTACGAAAGAGGGACAAGCTGAATACGATGCTAATACTAGTGCTAATACTACTACGAATGCTAATAGCGCGACGGGATCTCCAGGCGGCAGGACCTTGGCCCGTCGATTTACCAAGGAGGGACAGGCTGAATACGATGCTAATACTACTGCCAATACTCTCACTAATGCCAATAGCGTGACCGGATCTCCAGTTGGTAGTAACACCCTTAACAGGAACGCGTCTATCAGAAGCGGCTACCATGATTCGCCCGGCTCTACTACCTCCAGTCCAATCGAACGCCAAAAATCCATTTCGGCATCTGCAGGACTTCGGAGCAACAAGTCTATCATAAAACCGAATTCGTCGAGTAAGGATGCTCACATCAAGGACATTGTGTCCCCTACTTCTGCCAGGAACGGCCCTGAAAGCACCCCAGAAAAGACTGATTTGAGGCTCCAACGCGAAGCGGATATGACTCCAAGCAGAAGCCGCAGCAATAAGTCCATCACCTCGCCCAGCTCCAGGACCAGAGACGCTCATATTGCGGATAGTGTGGCGCTGGGCTATGGACATGAGTCACATGATCATGGATCTCACGGTTATGGTAGCAGTGGCCGTGCGAGTCAGACTACGCCAAGTAGCAAGACGTCAACTAAATCTTCAGCTAAATCTTCAGCTAAAACTCCTTCAACTCCTGCTTCGAGAGACAAGGACCGATATCAGGATCATAAGCATAATAAAAAACGCGAGCGAGACCAAGACTACAAAACGCCGACCAAAACAAACAAAAACCAACAGAAGCACCAACGGACCCCGTCGGGTGCGGCGCCAATTAGGAGCGCCGACTCAAGGGCGAAGCACCAGCGCGTACCATCTGGAGCAGTACCGAATCGGAGTGCCGGGAAACAACCAGGTCATCAGCGCGTGCCCTCGGGGGCTGCGCCGATCCGGTCCTCGCGGATTCGATCCCGAAGCGTTCCGGAGGTTGTGTTTAGTTCGCGGGTGGAGCAGAAGGGATTTCAAGTGGAGAGCACAGGCATGGAAAGTATGGAGAGCGATAACAACAAACGAAGTAGTGACGGTAGGAGTGATGGACGAGGCAGTGGTGATGGGAGAAGTGATGGGAGGCGCAGTGGTGAGGATCGCCGCAGTGGTGATGCACGGGTTACGGTACCAGGTAGTGGTGATGGGAAACAAAGTAGTGGTGGCAGGTCCAGGATGAGTTCGGGCAGTAGCAGACCCGACAGCGGTACCGTTACGCACCAGAGTAGTACGCACCAGAGTAGCACGCACCAGAGCAGTACTCACCAGAGTAGCACGCACCAAAGCAGTACGCAACAGAGTAGCACATCCCCTGGTACGAACGCCAATCCCCACATCACCATCACTGGCACCAGTGGCGAAAAACAGTTTCACATTCACGGCAATCAAAATGGAAATAGTGTTACTAGCACTTATCCGCTTAGCAGGAATGCAAGGACCGTCAGCACCAGCACCGCAGGAACGACTGGGATGAGCGTACACGTGTTCGCCGGCACGAGAAACGCCACATTGGAAACCGACCCAAAAGATTTTGGCACGAGGACTTCGACGTTGGACGTACCCGGGATGACACCGCCGGGGATGACGCCCTCCAGTAGGCCCTCGAGCAGGCTGTCCAGTCACCCCTCCAGCGCCATCTCAATCCCTTCCTCGCTACGAACACCGAATCTATCTGACAGAGGAACGATTTCAGACAAACTCTCGGATAAACTGACCCTGTCTGACAAACTTTCGGATAAACTGACTCTGTCTGACAAACTCTCGGATAAACTGACCGAAACTCTCGGACTTTCTGACAAATGTTCTGACAAGGTGTCGGACAAACTTTCTGACAAACCGTTATCAGACAACCTCTCGAATATCACAGACAATCTCTCCTACGGAGGCATCCAGGCCGATGTCAGTGTGAGCAACCTGAGCAGCGACATTCATCATCGGGCGGGATCTCACATTGGATCGCATATTGGTTCGGACATGATCGGTTCCCAGTTGGAATCCCACGTCGCTGAGATGATGTCCCACACGCAGCTCTCTGACCCACGGTCTCAAAGCCCTGGGCTGGAGAGGTCTCAAAGTCCTGGTTTTAATGTAGTAGAAAGTGGCCGCATCAGCGGCCGCACCCCTCCGTCTCCCGCGCTCTCACACGCACGGAGCGGCCTCGCTCTCTCAATCTCTCCACGGACGCCCAAAGATGATCGGGGAACGCCGAAGGATGATCGTCGAGCTAGAAATGAGCGTCGAACTCCGAATGGAACTCCGAATCAAAATCTGAATCACATCGACAAGGACCGTTCAACTTCTGCGGGAAAATACAACATTGTTTGCGCCCCGGGACAACGTGCTGGTGAAAAATACACCACGCCATCGCGAGCCAAAGATCCATTGAGAGATCCAAAAGACCCATTGAAAGACCTGGAAGACGCCAACACACCTGCCGGCACTCCACCAGACACTCGCGACACTCCAGCAGACACTCGCGACACGCCAGCAGACACTCGAGGCACCCCAGCACTGCCAGACACGCCAGCAGACGCGGGCGAGCGTGTCGTGCACCGTTTCGGTTCTGGCAGGTCTGGTGGTAGTACAATTGGGTCGCGCAAGGCCGTTTCCAGGTTTGGCAGCAAGCGAACCAACTCCTACCAACCTACTACGCCGACAATGCGAAGCGACCGAAGATTGTCGGGAGTCACTGATGCGAGTACGTTAAGTATGGGCTACAGGCCGTGGGGAAATCCAAAACCACCGCAAAGAAACGGAAAATCGATGACCTTGGGGGATCATAATGGATCATTCAATGACGATGGGAAGGAGAATGGCAGTGACAAGACCCCCAGCAGGCCCAATAGCCGGCGCAGCAGCGGGCGAGCCCTGAGTGCGCGGCGGCACACCACCTGTGGCATCATCGAATTTATTTCTCCAAGACAACATCACGAACACGTGAAGCCCCCGATGCCCATTCCCAAACTGCCGAATTTAGCACATTTACAAAAGGTTTCCGTCGAACATGATGACGCGTGGGCAATGAAGCAGAAGCAACTGCAGCTGTTCAAGACATTTAAGAAGGAATTTCGGCGGATCAGGCGCCAGATGAAGGTGAAAGAGGATGCGAAAAGGCGAGAAGCACGGGATAAATATAGAAGGAGCAGGAGCTCCTCAAAATCCAAAGAAGGCAGGAGGTTGAATCCGTCTAAAGAACGGGTTCGTTCAGTTTCAAAAGGTTCAGTTTCAAAAGAAAGGAGGATTCCCAGAAACTCTTCCAGAGATAGTCGAAAGAGACAGCGGAGTTTATCGAAAGACGGGAAGAAAATCAGAAATGACTCCAGAGGAAGACCACTTCAAGCAAGTAGTGCGTCAAAACTTAAAGAAGGAAAACGAATCAGAAGTGACTCCAGAGAGAAGAAAAGGGTGGAAAAGAGTGGGGCAAAGTCGCAGCCTGCGAAATCTGAAAAACCGAGGGACGATTCGCGGAAAAAGCACAGGGACGATTCGCGGAGGAAGTTCGGTGGAAACGTCGAGCGAACAGTAGAACGTGGAGGGAAAGGAGGCGAGAAAAGAGGAGAGAAACGTGAGCTGAAACGGAGCGGAACGAAAAGCGTGGAGCTGGGAAGGGTGACAGTAGAAAAAATTTCTGAAAACGAGAAGAGAGATGGACGGAGTGAGACGAGGTCCTTAAGCGGAGGCGAAAGGGGCGAAAACTTAAAGGGCGAAAAGGGCGTGCAAAGAGGCAGAAAACACCGCTCCAAGTCCAGAGACAGTGCGAAGTCGAAGAAGTCGCGGAAGTCGCAAAAGAGTCACAAATCTCACAAGTCGCGTAAAGGATCTGGATCGAAGGAGAAGGACCAGGAAGACGGTGATGGAACTGTCACTGAGAAGAAGAAGAAAAAGAAGAAAAGTAAGAAGCGGAAGCATAGCTCCCATCGTAGCCATCGCAGTAGCTTCGCGGAGAGTGATCCTACGCATCGGGTTCAGTCGGGGAAGAGAAAACGAGGTGAGAGCGCCGACAGCAGGGATGAAAAGTTAGAAAACAACGCCGGTAATTTTAAAAACTTAAAGGAGACAGACCCCTCTGCGTCGGGGTCAAAGAAGTCTAAAGGGCAGAAAGACAGAAATGTGCCTGTTTCGTCGAGAAATGTGAAGGGTTCGATTTCTGTTCCGGTTGGGAAAAGCCCGAGCTTGTCGCACGGGAAGCGGAAACGCCCGAGCCATCGTGATGATCAGTTGCAGAGAGCCGGGCGTGGGAGCGGTGGTAAAGACTCACGTAATAATAAGCAAAAACGTAATGATGATGGTCGTAAAGATTCACGCTGGGATATTCGTAAAGATGATCCTTACGAAGTTGATAGAAGAAACATAAATGACAAGAATGCCAGGCGGAAGAACAAGGAGGATGACTGGAAAATCTGGAGGGACGACGAGTCCATGCGCGCCTATTATTACCGGCGAAAAGCAAAAGAAAAAGAAATAGAAGAAGAGAAAAAGAGGAAGGAAAGAGAAGCAAAGGAGCGAAGAGAGGAGAGAAACTTGAGAAAGTCAAAAGGAAAACAAGGAGAGAAATTCGAAGGCGGGGATCAGAACGAAAAAGGAAAAGGAAAAGATGTTGGTTTAAAAGGAAAAGATGTTGGTAAAGGGGCTCGTGAGGTTTCGGAATCGAAAAGAAGGGATAATTTTAAAGAACGTAGAGGTGATGGCAGTCGGAACAGAAGAGAAGGACTGCGAGATGGTAGTAGGAACGCGGGTAAAAGGGAGGGTAGCAGGAAGAGGCGAGTTGGGAGCAGGAACGCAGGTAAAAGGGAGGGTAGCAGGAACGCAGGTAAAAGGGAGGGTAGCAGGAACGCAGGTAAAAGGGAAGGTAGCAGGAACGCAGGTAAAAGGGAAGGTAGCAGGAACGCAGGTAAAAGGGATGGTAGCAGGAACGGAGCTAAAAGGGATGGTAGCAGGAACGCAGGTGAAAGGGAAGATAGCAGGAAAAGGATAGATAGTAGGAAAAGAAGGGATAGTAGGAAGAGGATGGATAGTAGGAGGAGAAGGGATAGTAGGATGAGAAGAGATGGACCCGGACCGGAGGAAGCTGGAAGAAAAGACAGAAAAGATGCAAGAGACGCAGGGAAAGGTGCACGAGATCGTGATGATAAACGTCGAGTCGACGATAGACCTCCAGTCGACGACAAAACACGTCTCAATGACAAAACTGTAACACCTGACATCAATGAGAAAACGCAATCCGTGCAAAAGACCGAACAAGATACGGACTCAAGATACGCACTCAAAGACGAACCTAAGCCCACGCCCACCCTGTTAGAAAAGGAAAAAGAACAAGAAAAAGAAGAACACAAATCGAGAGAAAGAATCGGGACGCCTCTCCAAAAGCTAAACGCAGGTTCTCAGGTTCTTCATCGACCCGCAAGGAGGTCTTCTGTCAAATCTTCCAAGTCACAAAAATCCGACGCATCTGCGAAATCTTCTCCAAAATCCCATAAGTCTTCGCCGACATCGCCAAAATCACAAATCTCGTCTCCCAAATCCCAAATCTCCTCCCGCAGAGATGCCTCACAAAAAGGCTCACAAAAATCCTCTCCCAAAGATAATTTGAGTTCCCAGCGCTCATCCGGCCGGAGAACGCCGCGCGCGAGATTATCCGGACTATCCTCCGACCACAGAGCGCATCGCAAGGCCCCCCGTCTCAGTCCGCGAATGACAGAGAAGGCAGCGAGAGAGTATCGGGAGTATTCCAAAACTAGGCGAAATCGGATGTCCTTACAAGTTACTAAAAGTTAATGATTACGATTAATTCTGAATTCAAATTGAAAACAAGACAGTACTATTCAATCCTAGATGATAGTCAGGTTGAATTCCTATGAGAATGTTTTCGGGATCCATCATGATTTTTTATTGTGAATTGATTGCGGAACATCTCGTTATTAATACTTAACTTTCTAAGCAAAAAATATTTGATGTTTCAAGGTACCAGGACGCGAGAAAAGAGCGCAAGAGGTCTCTAGGAGGCCGTAAGGAGGCTGCTGAGTCAGGCTTTACCCAAGACAGTGATGCGTGGCCTGTTTCGTGTGGTTCGAAGACGAGGACGAGCTTCCGGGCCTACAAATCGCCAAAATTCGAGAGATTGGACAAGGATGGCAAAGAAGATGGAAAAGAAGATGGAAAACATGATGGCACTCATGATGACGGGGAGGGAAAATATATTAATGCGAATGATAGTAACGTCGCAAAACAGGATAGGAATAAGGATGCCACACGTGAAGGCGATGCTCAGCCTCCCGGGAGTAGTTACACTGGTAACCAGGTTTTGAATGAGAAGAACAAAATTGGCGTTGATGGGCCTGGTAGTGGACATACTCGCACTGGTAGTGGGCACACTCAAAATGCGAAGGGGGTGCCAATCGCGAATACGAATTTACCACTTGGCGACGGGCCCGGCCACAGTCCACAGGGCTCACAGAAGCTAACAGGGCGTAAAATCATTGATAAAGATGGTCAAATGGTGATCATTTCGAGTCAGGAATTGAGGCGAGAAGCAAGAAAAGAGTCAGCACACCAAAAGAAAGAGGCCCAACAAAAGGGACCACAAAAACAAAAGGAGTAAAACAGAAGGGACAACAAAAGAACCTTGGATAGCAGCAAAGACCAACGCAACGACCAAAGCAAGGACCAAGGCAAACCAGGCAATCAAGAACCTGCGAGCGGCAGCAATAACCGAAGTCCACACAACAATAATACAATGAAGACTCTGAAGCGGTATCCGACCGACAGCACGGATACCAATAGAGGTGGTAGCAGTAAAAACACTACCAATCGGAGCAGTAATCGCATGCCCAGAGGGTGGACTCCAGTGAATTCACAAGGTCAAGGAGGGAATAAGCAATTCTCAAGGTCACGGAGGGAGTCCAGTGACAAGACTGCGACGAGCACTCAGTTCCGCATCAATGATATGGCATCAGTGGCATCAGCTCAGGCTTCCGGTCATCACAGCATCGGTACCGAGACGTGGTCGCTGCATTCCGGGTCACTGAATTCATTCGGATCAATGCATTCAGGTCTGGGAAGTCAAATTGAAATGGACCGCTCCTTGGAATTATCTTCCCAGCCTATGGAGTTTTCAAGGGAGCTTTCAAGGGAGCACTCGAGGGAGCTGTCAATGGATTCCCCTGAGAATAAAGAACTTGAAGGAGCGTCAGGAAGGCACAATGACAATGACAATGCCGATCAACAGAACCGTAACGACTCCCGAGAAAAACTCAGAGTTCCGTCGTCGGGCAAACATTCTCAGAGCTACTCCGGGAGAAGTCGAGTGTCGGGAAGAAAAAGTTCAGATAGGTTGTCAGCTAGAAAGGATTCCGGTAGAAAGGATTCAGGAAGAAATGTAGAGACGGGGAAATCTACTTCGAATCGGAATACAAACTCGAATCGTAACACGAATTCAAATCGCAACACGAATTCGCATCGTAATGCTAACTCGGTTTCGAATCGCGACTCCGGCCGGAATTCTAATCGCGATTCTACCAATAGGAGTTCCAATCGAACGTCTACGAACCAGCAGTCCAATCGAACGCCTACACACAAATCAAGTTCCAATAGAAATTCGCAAAAGCCTATGTCCTCGAATCAAACGTCGAACCGAACATCGAACCAAACATCTAACAACCGCACGTCCAATAGAACGTCCAACCGAACCTCGCACATCACGTCGTCGAATTTGGCATCGAATATAGCTTCAGACGCGCATCTCAGCTCCAACATGATCTCCGCTCCTTCAGACGCTCACCTGAGTTCCGACGCGCTAAACTCATCCACGCTCTACTCGTCCACGCTGAATTCATCTAATCGGCGTCCGTCCGACCGCCGGAATCGTATTCCGTCCGACCGCCAGAAGCTTTCCCGCGAAGGACCTTCTCGTCAAGGTTATGATGCAGCCCGTGAAGCTCGTGTTACTCGAGAATCTGATGCGCGTGATGGTAATCGTGATGGGAATGCTCGCGACATTGGTAATCGTGATGGCAATCGCGATGCTCGCAATGCCAACGAGAATCGTAATGCCAACGAGACTCGTAATGCCAACGATAACCGTAATAATCGTAGCGGTCTGGTGAATCTAATCACGACTTCGCTCGAGTCATCACAGCAGGCATCGTCATCACAACAAGCTTCGTCCTCCCAGTTCGCTTCCTCCTCCCAACATCCATCATCCTCCCAAAAGCTCACCTCAGTAACGGAGCCTCTGACGTCCTACCGGACCTCAGACGGAGCTACGAAGTCGGAAT
>Ga0099798_10428_pt1 | contig 14219 bp, 11 predicted proteins | sample Uncmet_Sort29A_1_FD_89870 | JGI IMG/M metagenome (GOLD analysis project Ga0099798, IMG submission 89870) | Marine eukaryotic communities from CALCOFI LINE 67, Pacific Ocean - CN13ID_Sort29A_1 | ecosystem: Environmental > Aquatic > Marine > Oceanic | place: Pacific Ocean: Monterey Bay | collected...
CAGAAGCTGTATGTGCAGCCCGCGCGCGCCTAGCCCGCTGGATGGTGATCGCCGCAGATAGTTCTTCCTCTGTGAAGCAGCAATTCGAACAATCTTCTAAATTAGTACAATCTTCATCGTTTTTATCGGGATTTCTGCCATATTCTTCGCAGACTTTGGCATTGTCAAGAATAGCTGAGCATTTTACTGGTTCTCCACAGCATTTTCTACAGTCTCTATCCGGACAATCCGCACCTTCACCATGATCAGCGTGCAAACCATTACTACCCACCAAATTTTGACAAAACAACGCACTGCACGTTGGCATGGTAGTAGTATCTTTCGGCAGGCAGCAATTATCGCAGTAGTCAAAACTGAGGCACGTGTTTTCCGTCGGGTTTCGTGTGAAACCATCGCCTTTTTCCACTTCGCAGTTGTATCCGTCACACTGTTTTTTCTCACAGCAAAAGTTTTTCGTGCAATCACCAATTGAAAGCTTGCGACATTCCTTGTCTTCTCTGCCCTGCACCATCGCGCATTGCTCCATACCCGGATGTGTCGCGCAAGTAAAAGATGGAATACATAAGAAGTCGTTGCTGCAGTTGTCACTTTTGCATTGGGAATTATCATGACATTCTGAATTGTCGTCAAGAATTCCTTGCATGCACCTGCCATGATTGCACTTGTTGCTGAGGCAGTGTGAATCATCTTGGCAGCCAGGCGCACCAACGGCCTTTTTGGCAGAGTAACAATTTTTACAATTTTCGAGAGCGTAGCAAGTACTGCTGTCAGGTTTCAAATAATGTGTTTTTAGAAGTTCGGGGGCTAGAGGGTCTTGCGAACAGAGTTTCGTACAGCAATTGTTATCCGTGCAACCAGCACTGTTCGCGAAACCTTTACACGGCAAAGCCTTGTTTGCGTCATTTAATAGCAAGGCAGAGCCGTTTTTGTCGCAGCTGTCCTCACCAACTCGCGCGGTTTCACAAGTGAGTGCGTCGCACAATCCCTCAGTGTTGCAAATACCACTTTCACAGTCGTTACCAGAAAAGCATCTTGCGCCGTCAAGACTTTTTTCACACTTTTTTGTTGAACCAGAACTGCAATCGCTGCTGATACAATCGTCCGGGACATCGCACTGCCCACCGAAACCCTTTTTGTCCTTGCAGCAGTTTTCACAGGACTCAAGTGAATCGCACATTGGTGAACCTCTTTCCAATGTCTTTTTCACATCAGAGTTGCAGTCGGCGTCCACGCACCTCCTCACGCAACAGTGAGGTGCAGTGCATTGCTTTTCGTTTGTAGTTGTGCCAGCCTTTCCAGGACACTTTATTTCATCGGCGTTTGTGGCGAGAGACACGTTGTCGCCCGAGCATTCATAATCGGTGCCAAGTTGATTTTTGCAGGTTTTTTCTTCGCAGCACGTCTCTGCGCAATGAGTGTCGTTCAGGCAAACAGTGGCGTTCTCTACCACGCCCGATTTTAAAACCGTGTCATTGCGTGCCGTGCAGAATGGCAGAGAGCATGTGTGTGCACAGTGTCCAACACCGTTCACCACTTCAAGGCAATATATAGTGATGCTCGATGCACCAGTGTTTTCACAGTCATCGTGCACAGAGCAAAGAGAGGCCAGGTGTCCTTTCCCACACTTTTTCTCACTAGCTCCACCTTCGCAGTTCTGAGTGAGGCACTGCGAAGAGTGAGAACAGGAGGAACCAACCGGCACAGTACCTTCCTTACACGTTTTAGCGTCGGGCCCACCGCTGGCGGGAGCACAGTTTCCACTCAAGCACTGAGAATCGCCGTGCAGACAACTCGCTTCTAATTCGATCTTGCTGGCGCAGCAGTTCGCGCAGCTGTCTGGTGAGCTGCATTCAGTCTGACCCGGGATTCGGAATTGCACTGCAGGATCATCGCATTGTGTCGGACAGTTGGCGCGCTTGCAACATGTCTCAGAGGAACAAACTGCACCAGTATAGTCCTTGCATTCAGTGTTTCGGAACTTGGTGCTGTCAATTTCCGTCAAACCGGGACCAGTGCATTCGATTTTGTTCAAATCTGGGCCGGGTTTCGCGCACGTTTTTTTGGCCTCACAGCATGTCTCTGCGCAATCATCATTCAGGCAAACAGTGTTCTCTACCACGTCCGATTTTAAAACCATTCCATTGTTTTCGGTGCAGAATAGCAGAGAGCATTTTTGTCCGCATTTTCCAACACCGTTCGCCACGTCAAGACAGTGTAAAATACTACTCGATGCGCCATTATTATTTTCACAGTCGCTGTTCGCTTTGCAGGGAAAGCCTAGACGTCCTTTCCCACACTTCTTCCCACCGGCTCCACCTTCGCAGTTCTGAGTGAGGCATTGGGAATCGTGCGAGCAAGGGGAAGCAACCGGCAGTTCACCTTGGAGGCATTTGCCGCCTGGGCCAGAAGAGCACTTACCGCTGAAACACTGGGAATCTCCGTGCGGACAGTCACTGCCCACCGCTACTTTGCTCGCGCAGCAGTTGTCGCAGGTGGCCGAAGAACATTCAAGCTCGGTTTCGATTCGAAATTTCTCGGAAGGGTTAGGAGTGCAGGCCGCCGGGCATTCCGCCAGTTCGCAACACGTTGCAGGCGAGCAGTTCTGATCAGTTTGGGAGAGTGTCTTGCATTCCGCGCTCTGGAAATTGCTGACTTTTTTGAAACCTGGAGCAGCACATGGAATTTCGCCGCCTCCAGGTCCGGAATTCGCGCAGGTCTTCTTCTTGGGCTCGCAGCAACTGCTGCACCCACTTTCTGGACACAACACGATTTTTTTATAGTAATCGGACTCGTTTTTTTCATTTTTTTTTGGTTCATTCCATTTTAAGGCTTTTTCTCATTTTTTTTGAGGTCCGATTTAAAAAATTATTGTTACAGACGGAATCAGCATCGAAACCTGAAGCGAAAACCACGTCCGAGCCACTGCATTGACATTTTTTCGGTTTGTCTTGGCAACATTCCTCACACTTTTTGTTTGGACACTGTTTTGGCTGGTCAGATTTGAATTCCGGTTTCAATTCTTTCTCGCCTGTGCATTTATCTTCGGTGCACTTTGCACTATCATCTCCATCGGTTTTCTTCTTTTTAGCTTCGCTTTTTGCAGGGGGTTTTCAAACTTTTAGATGCGTGCATATTTTTCGGACAAAGAATCACTAAAAAATGATACACTCTTTTTTTTGGCTCAATTGGCCAAAAAAAAAGAAAGAGATTGTTATCACCATGTTATGTATGTACACATCAAAAATATTGAAGGTTTTCTTGTCCCCGCTACCACCCAAGCACCCACAAGCTCCCCCACCAGACTCGTCTTTCTTGCTTTGATCGCCGGAGCGTTTTTTTAGTCCATATTTCTTTGTAATTTCAATCTTTTTCGTTGCGGACGTCAACCCAACCAATTTTTTTGTTTTTTTTGGAAAAAAAAAAAATGCCACCAAAAAATGGTTAAAATTTGCCACAATTTCATCGTCTAAAACAAAAAAAAGATTGAAATAATTCCTAAACCACTTTCTTCGCCGTGGTCATCGCTTTCGAATTCATGATTCAAATAATAATAGTCTTGGTAATAATAATCGCTCAAAAATGGGGTAATCCTCAAACATTCCAAATAGACAACTGTGCAACAAGAAGAGCAAGAGGAGACACTGTTGCTGATCGTGCTATTCCTTTCTCGCTGATATCCAGCTTCTGCTCCTTCTACTCCTTCTGCTGTCGTTTCAAACTTAATCGTCTTTTCCAGATTAATGTCAACCTTTTTTTTGACAATTTTAAAAAACAACTAAATTTTGAAGAGAATAACTGAACAAAAAAAGTTTGAACATGTTGTTTCGGCGACTGAAATCCAACCAAGGATTCCGATAAAAAATGCTGACATAATGATGTAAATTGTTTTTTTGCGTCGGGAAATGAAATCTAAAAGGGGTTGGAATGTGTTGAATAAGGATTTTTTTCTTTTGTTCCGGAATTCGACCTTTTGTTGGATTTCACGTAGGTTGTGGGTAGTGGTGGTGGAACCAGAATAATAATTCTTGATTGAACTGAACACGATTTTTTTTATAATCCGAGACTGCACAATATCAAAAAATATCAAACCAATTTTAAAAACCCATTTTGGTTGCAACAAAAAACGAGTCGGATGATAAAAAAAAATCGTGTTATTGCGTTTATTTTCTTGTTTGTTTTGGATTTGGGTAATAATTTTATCGTTGATGGCAAGTTCCGGGAAAAAACTGAAATTATCGTTTGTGTATTGATTCGGTTGATTTTTGTCGGTAATAATCGTGTTGTTAGTGGTAAAATAAAATTGTTTTGTAAAATCTTTAAAATATTTCGTAATGCTATTCTTAAATTGTTTTTCATCTAACACGAGGATTTTATAATCGGACTCATTTTTGATTTTTGGCCCATTAAGAATCATTGTCTTTTTTTTTTTTAAATTTTATTCAATTTGAGTCCGGATATAAAAAAAAATCGTGTTACCTTCATCATTTTCTCCATCTCTTTCTCCGTCCTCTTCCTCCAACCTCGTATATTCGTAACTGTTATTATGTGTGATTATTCTAAATGGCGCAATTATCGTGACGGTGTATAATTGGCCAAAATGTCAAAAAAATGTCAAAAAATGAGTTTGACTTGAGTTTGATTTTCCTTTGCTATGTTTAAGACTTTTGGCCTGGTCAAAATAACGTGCGTTTTCCCTGTGTCTTTTGGTCCAAAAAACTCATTTTTTTGAAATTTTTGGTCAATTATACACCGTCACGATAATTGCGCCATTTAGAATATTTTGTTGTGTTTTTTTGTCCCATTTTCTTCAAAAGTATGTTGTTCAGATTCACCACAGTTATAATTGGCTGTTTCGTTGTGCCAAGAATAATCATCTTCGTCATCGTCAGAATCTTCTATGTCCGAGGAATTGCTACCGGATCTTGTTCGTTGACGGAAGTTATTCTTTTCAAAATTGGTTGTTTTGGGGTGTTTGTGACTGGTAGTACTATCAGATGGTGTACCAGGAGAAGCTCCAAACTTTTCGGCACGCGCATTCAAGAAACGGAGGAGACGTCCAGCAGCTCCAAAAATGTCAAAAAATAAAAAGCCAACACACTCCATCCCTTTTTAAAATCCGTTAAATTCGCAAAATCACAGTTGAAACTAAAAATCAAAAAAAAACGAAGCCAGAAGATGTTCTTTCTTTTTTGAAAATGATAAAAATAATTGCACCCCCGGTGCGTTTGCAAAAAATCGGGGTTTGAAAAACCTCGACCGCCTTTCGGCTAGGCACTGACCTGGCAAGCAGGCGGCTATAGTTTTTGTTTGTAAACATTTGTTCTAAGTTCGGACTTGCGCGTCCAGGCTCAAATGAGACCTGAAATATGTGCAAGCCGTGAACTAATTCCTCAGCCATTAGATAAACTCCGACGCAGGGTCGCAGTCTCTCCCCTATAATATTGCATCTGTATCCAACCGTATGGCAAAGCGATGGCGGTTAAAACATGGCCTTGCTTGCTTGATACGTGAGTGGAACGCGAGGGGGGCTAGCGAGGTTGCTGCGCGCCAATAAAGGGAAACGCAAGAAGGTATGCGCAGTCAAGGCCATGTAAGGCAGAGACTGGGACTAGAAAAAAGAAAGAAAAAAAAAAAAAAAAGAGGCTCTTAGTGCACGTGGGGTTCAAAAGATAGCCCTCAGTCCTTTTTAAAAAAAAAATAGAAAAAAGGAGAAAAAGATTAAAAATAGCCAGGAGGCATGGAAAAAAACATGGGAGGGTGCAGACCGTCAACTCTACTCAACTCAGCTCCGACAACGGAGGTGCCAAAAGAAAGAACACCACATGTACTAACAAGAGACTGGCTTCCTAACCCAACAACGACGAGTTTACGATATTAACAAAACATAAAAAGATACAAAAAAGATACAAGAAAATAATTATATATGGGAGCCACATTGATGGGCGGCGAATTTATACGCTCCGCAAATTTTGAAGAAACAAATGTGTCATTTTCACTCCAACTGCTGTTACTGCTTGATTTCTTGCTACTTCCTTGAAACTTTCGGGTTGCGCATTTTAAATTAATTAGTTGCAGTTCATTTTAAAGAGTTTTGAAAAAAAAATGTTTGTTATTTTGATCCATTTGTGTTTGAACCGTTCGACAAACAAAATATCATTCATTTAATTTTGGACAAATCTACAGATGAAAAGTTCAAATTACTTGCATCGCTAGTAGACCCAGTGCTGGAACCTGGGGAATCACTGCGTTGTGGATATAAATTCAAACTTTTCTCTCTTGTGCTTTCGTACGACCGAACGCAATTTTGTTAAAAAAACGACGAACGTAAACGGGGACCCGGGTTGTAAAAAAAAAGTCGGTCACCAAAAATTCTGGACCAAACAGACAAAAAAATAGTTTGAAATAACTGTCGCTGCTGTTGTTGTTTTGTCCCGCGTGCAACCAAAATAGACGTTCCGTTAGTTTTGCTAGTATTTGTGTGTTCTTCTTTTCCTTCCGTGTTTACCGGTGATGGTCGCAACTCTTTCATTTCTCTCGTGCGGCCGCGCCGGTTAAGATTATCAGATGATGGTGAGCTCTGCATTTTTTTGTTTTTTTAGTGAACAATGTAATTATTATCTGACTTTTTCGTTTTTTGTCTCTTCTCCTCAGTTTTTCCTTCAAATCTGACAATGAAAAACTAGTATTATTCAAGTCTGATTTTGTCAAATATTCAAGAGTGACACAATGGATAATAGAAAACGATTCTTCTTTTTTTTCAGATTTCGTGTTGTATTTGTTGTGTTTCCTGTTTTGTCTAATTTGTGGTTAATATGCCTGCTCCTTCTATGGCTATTCTTCACTTTTGTTGCTCAAGTTTTTATAATTGTGTTTTGAGTCAAAATCACCAAAAATTAATGTAGGATATGTGTGAGTGTGTTGTGTAAATATCCAAAAAATAATGTGTGTTGTATGTGTTTCGTGTCTGTATTTTTAGCAATGTGTGCTTCTGTATTTGTGCTTCTCGTCGCTGCTTTCTGTATTTGTGTCTGTGTTTTTCTTCTGTTTTCTCTGCGGTAAAATACACAGTCCTCGCAGTCCTGATTGTAATTAAATGTGTAAAATATGTGAATTAATTCTAATGTCTTCCAAATTATCGTCCTCTGAATGTCTTCCAAATTATCGTCCTCTGAATGTCTTCCAAATTATTTTCAAAAAAATATTTTCAAGAAACCGTTTTTTCTTCTTTTGTCCACCGCTTTTGATAAATCATAAAAAATAAAATTATAACCCCTAAAAAATTGTTGTACGCTGATTCATACCATTAAGAAAAAATCTGCTAAAATTCACTGTAAAAATCACTAAAAATAATTGCCACAAAAATGTTCGAAAATAATCACAAAAATGTTCAAACTATCAACAAAACATGGGGCATGCTAAGTTCATGCTAATTAGAGAAAAAACCATGTGTAAAAATCCGCATTAAAATACAAATACTATTAATAAAATAAAATAAAATTGTTGTTTCGAGAAAGAAACAGATCTAGTGAACCTAACTTAAAAATTATAAAACAGAAACGAAATTGTTGTCTTATTTTTTCAAATTTTTGGGTTGGGTTGGCCACTGTGTTGTTTTGTGAAGACTTTGTATTAGAACATCGTTATATGATTGTTTCGAACAAAAAATCTGGATGACAAAATATGAACCAAAAAACAAAAATTGTTGAAAATTAGAAAACCCCATTTGAAAAAATGACCTTCGTATGCATTCAAAAATAGAAAACCCCAAAACACAATCTGAAAAATCAAAAAATATTCCATGAGAACAACCAAAAAAATGTCTCAATTCAGAAAAAGATACCTTCAAAAGAACGCCCTGGAAAATTTCAAAATTATTTTATTACGAGACGACAAACGAAAATTATTTGCACAACAACACGGATGACTAACACAACTTAAATCGAAACTCAACAACCTAGTAAAATCTGAGAAACTCTGTCGCACTTTTACTATTATTTTTCACAAAATTATTATTATGTTTTTTCATGAATAATGGATTAAGGAATGCACTGTATGTTCGTTGAGTGTTTCTGTTTTTTTCTGGTTGATGGGCTCCGCTGAACTATTAATAACCATCGTCTTCCTTTATTTCCGGCTTCTCGTACAGTAGCTGTTCAGCATCAGTTACTCGACAAGTGTTAATTTAAGACAGGGACATTTTAATCAATAAGACAGGTTTCAAAAAATGATTTTTTGGTCCAAAAAATGAGTTTTTTTTTGAAAACCCTGTCAAAGGGATTTTGCACTTGTTTTGGGACTGTTCATTTTACTGTGCTATTCCAAGCCTTTTTTGACCCACATGGACCAAAAAAAAACTCAGAAAAAACTCATTTTTTGGTCCAAAATGAACCTGTCTTATTAATTAAAGTCAACCTGTCTTAAATTAACGTTTTTCGAGTATCAAAACGCGGAAACCGTTTGGGTTTTCTCGGAAAGGTATCTCATAGTCCCAACTATGGGTTTTCTCGGAACTAGAATCGTCTGGAATGGTAGAATTTGTACTACTATTGTTTCCTTTTCCCGGTTGCTGCTGCGGTTTATTACTGGTTTTTTGTCCTCCTCCTCCGCCTTTTATTTCTGATTTCCCTTTCCTATTTCCCCACAAAACCAAAGATATTCTTCCCCCAACTTTCCCGCGCCCCCGTGGAACACCATGCCTGAACCGCCGGTTAACAAAATCAGAAAACGCAAATATATCTCCGTTTCTCTGTGGAAAACTGAACTTACTGCCCGATTGAGTGGCGCTATACGCATCCGCGCCGAGCATTTGGAACTCGTCTTCAGCTATGAATTCGATTTCCCTTTCGTTACCAAAACTCACACCGCATGTAAAGTTTGTTCCTTCTGGATACACATCGCGGTGAAAGGCTGTGCTGTCATTTTCGTTCCGGTAATGGTTTATTATGCCACGTATCGGGTTCGAGATTTTGAACTGAACGACCAATCTACGCACGATTTCTGAGTAAATCTCTTTCTCATCAAAAAGAGCTTGCGTGGCGCGCACAGCGGGGCGCACTAGTTTAGTGCCACCAGTTAGCCACATGGGTTTGAAATCCATTTCTGATTCCAACGCTTCGAAATATTTGAAGTCGTCTTTTTTACAAAGGCATTCCGGTATGTAGAACGTGTTTTCGTCTTGTTCAACAAGTTCTAGGAATTTCTTTAAACTTGTGTTATTATTCATATTTTGGCCCGATCCAGATGAGCTGGAATTGTTATTTTGGTTCGTGGAATTGCCGCCGCCGTTCGCCAAATTCATTAGATCGCGCATGACACTGTTCTTTTCCCGTAGAGCTGCCTGCCCAATGAATTCCGCCGCCAAATAACAAGATTTTTTCATAATCGGACTCAAAAATGACAAAAAAATTCAAAAAAACCCTCAGAATGGGCCAAAAAATACAAAAAACGAGTCCGATTTTAAAAAAATCGTGTTAAATTCGTATTTTCAGGGTTTGCGACTAATTTTAAACCGTTATCATCATCGTCATCTGCGTGTGCTGTTTCTGGCTCGTCTTTCGACTTTTTATTACCCCAACGTTTACGTTTCGACATTTTGTTCTCTTTTTCGAATATTTTGTTGTTGTTTTTTTTTTTTTAAATATTTTACACGGAATATCATAATGGGGGGGGACGAATACAAAATATGTGACTATGCCTAAGAACAAATATCAGTTGAACAACATTGAATTTCTGAGAATGCTCCAAAACCTCTTATTAAAGAATAATAAAAACAGGAAAAAAAAGAGACCCGAAAAAAAAGAAGAAGAAAAGAGAAAGAAAAACATCAATCAAATAAAAACCGCCCCAAAATTGAATGAAAACTTTAAGACGTCTCACTTATCTAATCAGCTCTTAATAAAATTCAGGATTTCTCACGTTTTTTCGTTGCGCAATAACAGTTTTGGGGAAACAGGCTTCCCAAAAAATAATCCACATGTCTGAATTATAGTAGAACTTGTTGTTGTTTTTCTAATCGCATTTGCTATGGTTTTTTGTTGTTCGTACCGAAGATGTTAGGTTGTTGTTTTTAAGCACTCGTTTTTTCCAGTTCTTTCGCCGCCAATTGGCGGGCACTAGTTTTTATCCTCAAACAGTCTGAAACACATAAAATTCCTCATCATCCACCCTTTCGCATCATACTGCACCACCATAAATGCACCACCATTTGTGTTGCGAACATGCAATCATTTATTAAAAAGAAGAATACCTTCACAAGTAATTAGTACGCACCGCGGACCGTTTTTTTATTTCAGATTAATCATCTCGCATTTTTTTCTATTACCGTTTTTTCACGTCTTCTTTTCCCTCATTACCACCTGCCTGTTTCTTCTTACCAACTTCTGTCTCAAAAAAAGGTGGATACTTGCCTGTTTTTTTTGATGGTGATTTCTTCTTTTTGCCACCTGAGTTTTTCTTATTGATATTTTCTGTGAGTTTTGTTATGTCGATAACTTTTCGTGGTTTATTTTCAAACTTTCTGGTCGCCAGGTCGGAAATGTCATTTTTTATCGTTTTTTGACCCAAAATCGCTGTTGTTTTTACTTTTTTTTGAATTTTTGACCAAAAAAATTGGTTTTTTTCCCGTTTCAACCTGGCGACCAGAAAGTTTGAATTATTTGTCCCCGATTCCTTTTGCTCATCGACCACCGGTTTATCCTCTTCTTTTTTCAAACTTTATCGTCGTTTTAAGATAAATGTACTAGTTTTTTTTCCAATTTTCAGGCGTTTTCAAACTTTCAAAAGGTTTCTTGACAAAAAAACAAATATGATTTTTCTAATAAAAATGAGAAACTTTGAAGTTTAGTCTCAGTGGCGGTAATTCTTTTTGCTTCCACTAATTTATCGTCTGTTGTTTTCATTCCAGCGAAAATATCTTTCATACTCTCGAATCCAAAATTATGCTTATTACCACGTTTTTTTGACTCAATTTTTTCGACCGATTTTTGATATCCATTTTTGGACCGATCTTTACTTTGAAATGACTCAAAGAAGGGGAACCACTCAAGAAAAACTCACAAAATTGAAACAAAATTAATTTGAGGTGAAACACATTGTTTTTTTTTTGAGATTACCTTCAACTGTATCTTTTGATTTTTCCTCTGCGCTTTTCTGCTGCGCTTCCCACTCCGAAAGAATTTCCAATGCTGCTGATCGAAACTCACCATTTTCCGCTTGCATGTACTCAGCAAAATCATTTTCAAATTCTTCATGCATTTCTTTTTCATCCCAGTGGCTGCTTAATGGCATAACATGCTCCCACAATGGTCCAGACGCGACATCAATCATGCGCAAAGCGAGCGAATGCGTGATTTCGACCAGCTCATTCGCTTCGTAGTCGCGCTTCGCGTACGTTTTCCAACCCCGTGGCTCAACACCTAAATATGGGCAGCCGGGAACAACCGACATACTTTCACGACGTTTTAAGAACGCTTTTTTACGGGCTTTCAGGTCCTCTTTCGCTTCTTTTTCATCTTCTATTTTCATCTGCTGTTTTAACCACTCTTTATCTAATTCGCTCAAATTACTATCTTCCTCCTTTAGAACATCAACAATCACATCATCTTCCTCGATCTTTGCTTGCATTTCACTTTTAAGAGCTTCCCTTGCGTCATGAAATGCCGCAGCCGCTAATGGATCAGCCTCTAAATGTGAATTCTGTTCTTCATCGTGAATGAAGAACATGTTTTGCCGCCCTAACCATCCTAAGTCTTTCACTTTTTTCATCAACTGTCTTTGCTTAATCGGCAACGCCTCCGTTGCGGCATATAAACGATCTGGGGAAAAAACCTCTAACTGCGGTATCTCAGGATTGGCAGTGTCGATTTCAGCCGCTAACTGGCCCCATTTGGAAATGTCCAAAGTCAACAACTCGCCTTTTTTAACCCGTTTTGAAGTGATAAAAGATATCGGAGTGCCGGAGTTGTGGAAATGCTTTTTTGTGTTTTTCAAGCTTTCTGGTTCCGGTTTTGACTGCCAGAATTTTGCGATAACGTTTGCGTTTTCTCTTTCTTTCGCGTTTCGGTTGAAATAGTAAAGTGGCCCGTAACCAAGTGGGAGTAAAGCGACTACCCTGGAATTCAGCTGTTTCTGGACGGCCTCGATGTAAGGGGACTGAGCTTGCACATAGCCGCGATCGCGTAACCAGCCTTCGCCATAGCTGGACAGCAATTCCTGGCCCGTCATTAGATGTTGGTTCGCGACTTTCACTTGATCACAGTATAACCCGAACGGTTTTTTCACCGCTTCTCTCGGCCAGTCTTCGCATCTCATTTCATCCAATGGAACAGCTCCCGGCGGATGATTGGTCGTGTCAGCTGGTGATGGGTGATGGAACACGATTATTTTATAAATCCGACTCAAATGGGTCAACAAATTCAAAAACCCTTATTAAAATGGACCAAAAAATGGAAGCAAAAACAAATGGCATTATAAAAAAATCGTATTACAGTGTACTAAATGCTGCTCCTCCATGTCAGCGTGGTTGTACATGGAACAATGTCCTAGAGCCACATTCATGTGCGTGTCGTTGAACCCGAACACGAAATTGTTCATCACATTCGTCTTGTGCACTTTTCTCAACACAAACGTCGGACACGCGTCGACCAGGTCCAACCTCTTGAAGTTCCTCCCAGCGAAAACGCCGCGCCCGGAGTCCGACGGGTGGCTGGGCACGTGTTGAATCGAGGTCGCCAAATGTAATGGGCAGTAGTGTTTATGGGTTGTCAGTGCTGGCGTTGACCCAGCGGGGTACTCGTGTAAATAAGCTTCCTCTGTTCGCGCTTTCTCGTCCAACATCGCCTGCTCCTCGTCGGAGACTAGACTATAGGTTTTCGTGAACGCAACATCACTGAGATCCGCGTTTTGCAGCATGTCCGGCATTGTTTTCTTCATGTGGTCGTAGATTTGCGCGGCCTCGATCGAGTCTGTAACACGATTTTTTTTATAATTTCGGGACTCCTTTTTGATAAAAAATGTAAAAAAAAACCTTAAAATGGGTCAAGAAATGAAAAAAAAACGAGCCCGATCATAAAAAAATCGTGTTCTGTCACGTTCTTTTGCACATTCCCTTCGCCGGCCTGGACACGTCGGACTAATTCTTGCTCTTCACGCTGAAGCCTCGCGAAGCGTTGCTCTGGAGTTTCTATTTTAGCCTTTTCCGCCGCTTTTGCTGCTGCTTCTGCTGCTTCTTTGTAGTCGTAGTACGCTACAACTGCGTGGAACAAAGCCATCCAAAAACCGATGAAGGAGAGAACTAAAGTGACTATGAACAGTTTTTTGTTTGATTGGAGTTTTTTGAGAATGATTTTCGTCGGTGATTCGTATTCAATGTATTCGTTTCGCCTGCTTTGGCGTTCTTTTCTCTTTTCATGCCGTGCACGCATTCCATCATGTTTAAACTTTTCGGCTACTATTGTCGTGATAAAAAAAAAAAAAAAACTCGACTGGCTTTCAAAAATATTTAAAAAAAAAACTCGTATACTATTACTTTTTTTCAACTAACATCATAAAAAAGTTTGAATTGTCTGCTCCATTTGTTGTGGCGGTTTCACCAGCCGCGGGTGCGGCAGCTTCGGGGGGCTGTTCAGTCATCTTTTTATTCTGAATATTTTTTGTTGTTGTTTTTTTACTTTTTTTTAGGATTTTGTAAAAACTGTCTAGGGGTGCTAAAATTAGGGGGGGATGAAAGACGTTTTAATTTCAATCCTGAAAGAGTGTTAAAACAACAACTGTATTTAGAATGCCCACCCGACGACACTGCTGCCTGCTGCCCCGACAAATAAGAAAGAAGAATGTTAATTAGGACCCGCACCAAAAATCAATTCATATTTATAACATTTAAACCCGCACTGTTATATGAAGGGCTCTCCTCAATAGCTTCGCAAAACGGCCCATAAATTAAAACTGTTATATAAATTTCAAAATTTAAATGACTCAACTAGATCACTATGTTACTTTTTTTTCTTAACTCTATACTGGGAATAAAATTCGAATCGGTCCAAAACGTCAGAAAATCAAGTTGCTTTTCTCTTACGAACAAATGTTCTGTTTTGTCATATTTCATCCTTCTTCACAACCTTCTCCCTGCCTGTGTCGCATCTTCCAATAAAGCATACGCTGGAAAGACAAGACCAGACACTTTTTTACTCACTGTTATAAACTCTTCGAAATTTATCCTTTCT
>Ga0099798_10429_pt1 | contig 14157 bp, 9 predicted proteins | sample Uncmet_Sort29A_1_FD_89870 | JGI IMG/M metagenome (GOLD analysis project Ga0099798, IMG submission 89870) | Marine eukaryotic communities from CALCOFI LINE 67, Pacific Ocean - CN13ID_Sort29A_1 | ecosystem: Environmental > Aquatic > Marine > Oceanic | place: Pacific Ocean: Monterey Bay | collected...
GGTCAAGAGCTTTCTAACATACACCTTACGCCTATTGAGCGGGATTCCGTGTTCTTCCCGATACTGAACGTCCCGATTCTCCTTCTCCTCTCCGGGGGTCAAATGCCCGCAGCCATCCAACACGTACGTGTGCCCACTCGCATAATGCTTGAAGCAGGACACGCCAGCTTCGAGAATCCTAGGATAGGAGTCACGATCATTATAGATCGGGCGTCTCCTGTTGCCCGCTGCTCCATACACCTGTCCTTTCTGGAGAAACTTGCTGCATGGGCCGCCACTTCTTCCTGTCGAGGGCTGGGAATCCTGAGTCCTCAAGAGGGGATCATTCATCATCGAGGGATCATCGCCACGTGGCACCGAGGGATTGTCCTCACGGTCTCCACTCCCACTGTCATCATCGGAACCATCGGCATCATCCGAACTTCGGTCTCCGTCATCCGAACTTCGGTCTCCATCATCCGAACTACTACTCCCATTCAGATTCTCCTCTTCGCGTACAGTTACTGATGAGTCAGAAGAGGAATCGTCTGCCGACCGCTGGGTCTCTTCTTCCTCATACTCATAGAGCCCGAAGCGCACCACCACCCCAACCTCCAGTCCCTCCACTGCCTGCACTGGAGGAGCCAAGGTTGTGGTAGTGGTGGTGGTTGTGCTGGTCGTGGTTGTCGGCTTCTTAGTGGTAGTAGTCGACGTTGTCGTTGTCGGCTTCTTGGTGGTTGTGGTCGACGTTGTCGTTGTCGGCTTCTTAGTGGTAGTAGTCGACGTTGTCGTTGTCGGCTTCTTAGTGGTAGTAGTCGACGTTGTCGTTGTCGGCTTCTTAGTGGTAGTAGTCGACGTTGTCGTTGTCGGCTTCTTGGTGGTTGTGGTCGACGTGGTGGTGGGCTCATCATCATCAGAGCCCTGGTTGACAACGGTGGCCCCAGCGCCCATTCCCGGGTGATTAACGCAGTAGTAGAACAGGGTGCTAGGGGTGGCGGCGTCCGCCACGATTTTCACCTGTCGGTTACCCTCGGACAGGCTGCCTGCCACCCTCACACCGTGCTTCAGCGCGTGACCACGGCCGTGGATTCCATCTTCAGTTCGCGACAGGCCTAACGGATGTGAAGCGTTCGATGGATCACTCTGATCGAAGATGTAGAGCCGCCCTCGCTCAAGCGTGACTTGACCTTGCGGCACACCATCGATAGCGAACCCATTACCGAGAGGTGACCGGATCGTGGTCACAGTGAAAATGATCGGGTCGGAGTCGAAAGTGGGGTTATATGTGGTTGTGGTCGTCGACGTTGTCGGCTTCTTGGTGGTTGTGGTAGTCGTCGATGTTGTCGTTGTCGGCTTCTTGGTGGTTGTGGTAGTCGTCGACGTTGTCGTAGTCGGCTTCTTGGTGGTTGTGGTGGTAGTCGACGTTGTCGTTGTCGGCTTCTTGGTGGTTGTGGTGGTAGTCGACGTTGTCGTAGTCGGCTTCTTGGTGGTGGTTGTGGTGGTCGTTGTTGGCTCTGGACCACACTGGAACATGAAAGAAGCCCAAGGATCTGCCTCAGCAGATACCGGTCGTGAATCCTGGAGTTGATCGTCATGCTCATCATGACATTCCCCGTCCTTCCACACCTCGGCTTTCATCGGAATTTTTCCCGCCAAGAACGCCCCCTGGTCCAAGTCCGCAACCGTGTCACATGTTTGCTCTTTGTTCAACAGCCTTCGGACGTGCACCTTGCGCTTGTTGAGCGGGATTCCGTGTTCTTCCCGATACTGAACGTCCCGATTCTCCTTCTCCTCTTTGGGGGTCAAATGCCCGCAGCCATCCAACACGTAGGTGTGGCCAGTGGCGTAGTGCTTGAAGCAGGACACACCAGCCTCGAGAATCCTAGGATAGGAGTCACGATCATTATAGATCGGGCGTCTCCTGTTGCCCGCTGCTCCATACACCTGTCCTTTCTGGAGGAACTTGCTGCATGGGCCTTGCGCACTTCTTCCTGTCGAGGGCTGGGAAGATTCCTGAGTCCTCAAGTAGGAAGGATTGTTGTTGTTGTTAGCAATATTATTGCTATTAGTTGGCCGGACATCATCACCTGGAGAATCATTCCGAGAATCATCCCGAGAATCATCACCTGGAGAATCATCCCGAGAATCATCCCGAGAATCATCAGCGTCGGAAGAATTCTCGGTAGTCCTGCTACGAGAAGAGTCGGATGACTGGTCATCAGAATCAGATGATTCCGCAGATGGTTCCTCCGAGGGAGGAGGAAGCAACTGATCATCATTGTCGGGAATAGTCGGCCTGACAGTTGGAGGATGCGGAACGTTCTCCTCGGGGGTCGGCGTGACGATTGGAGGGGGAAACATATCGATTGGAGGCCGACCTTGGTGCAACGGAAACGGTAGAGAGGAGGAACCAGAGGAACTAGTCCCATCACCACCAGCATGATCATTTCCAGTGGTATGAGCACCATTATTATTCATACCAGTGATGTGCATCATCTTATCATCGTCATCAGAGTCTACGACCTTCTCCTCGTCATCGCCACTACCAGTGCTACTACTATTGTCCTTCTCGCCACTGTCACTATCACCCATCTTATTATCCCTGTCTCCACCATCATTATTCCCATTGTTGTTCCCATTGTTGTTCTCATTATTGTTGTCTTCCTCCACGACCATCGCTCTTCGTCGTCTGTTCCTCCGAAGTGGCCATCCTGGGTCATAGTCATTACTGTTCTCGCCAAGTGGCATTTGAGAAGGATTGTCAGAAGAAGAGGAATCGTCCTGCGGAATCCGCTGAGGGGAATCCGAATCCCGTTCAGGATCCTCCTCAAACTCGTAAAGCCCGAAGCGCACGACGCCCCCGACCTCCAGTCCCTCCACTGCGTGCACTGGAGGCGCCAAGGTTGTAGTAGTAGTCGTGGTGGTTGTGCTAGTCGTGGTTGTCGGCTTCTTAGTGGTAGTAGTCGACGTTGTCGTTGTCGGCTTCTTCGTGGTTGTAGTCGATGTTGTCGTGGTTGTCGGCTTCTTCGTGGTTGTGGTGGTTGATGTTGTCGTCGTCGGCTTTTCGGTGCCACTAAAGTGCTCGCCATTGGCGTTGTAGCCGTTGACGTTGTAGCCATGGACGTCGTAGCCATTGCCATCATATAGGCCGCCATTCATGTGATAGCCGTTGGCGTCGAAGCCATTGTCGTCGTATGGGCTTTCAGTAGTGGTTGTGCTAGTCGTGGTAGTCGGCTTCTTCGTCGTAGTGGTAGTGCTAGTCGTGGTAGTCGGCTTCTTCGTCGTAGTGGTTGTGCTAGTCGTGGTAGTCGGCTTCTTCGTGGTCGTGGTGCTCGTAGTAGTAGTGCTAGTGGTACTAGTCGTCGTCGTTTCTGCAAGATCATCATCTTCTCCCCACTTGCCACAGACAAACTTCCACTTAGCCCAGCCGTGATAGCTGAAACAGATGCCAGCGCGGTATTTGACCAAGTGGAAGTGCTGCTGCCAAGTGTTCGAATGCACATCGTCCTCATTCTCCTCGTGGTCATCCAGCAGATACTGAAGATCCGATTTTCTCTTGCACTTCATATTCGGGTTGAACAGCTTCAACACTTTGACTACTTGCACTCGTTCCACCACTGGCGAAGAAGAATCTCCTCCACTGGAAGAAGAATTGGAAGCACCACTGACGCGCTCCCACCCACAGCCATCAAAAATCATCGTCGCGCCTGAAGTGTGCTCCCGAAAACAGTCGCCCACCCTCAAAGACACTGGGAATCCCCGACCATATTGATGATCATTGTGTTCACCATCAATCTTGTAGGATTGTCCCCAGCGGCTGCCGTACATCTGATACCCCCTCCCAGGCACCAGATGCTTGTCTCCCTTGTCCAGATCGCACCCTTGTCCAACTCCAGGCATATCGGAATCCAACGCAGATCCGGAATTATTCGAAGAAGACCACTCGAACATCTCCAAGTTGACTGGTGGTTGCCACCAGTTCAATTCATTGGCATCTGGATGCTCTGCGGAAGGCGCAGAACAGGTTACCTTTAGCGAGCTGTATCTGTTAAACACTCGCTCCAAACAGTCACCAGAGGAGAAGCGGTGCTTCGCAATCGTCAGAGCCGCGATTTTACTCTCGTCAGGATGCCCATCATCACCATAGTAGTAGTCCGACATCAAAGCGTCGCAGCCGCCCGTGAACTCGTCGGAGATCTGTCGCACAAACACCTGACGACGCTCTTCTTCTTCGGGACGTAGGGAAGGCTGCTGGGAAGGATCCGATCCACTCATAGAAGTCGATCCACTCGTCCCATCATCCCCCTCTCCTTCAGCCGGTGGCCCACACCCCTCAAACACAAGGTAAGGCCCCGGAATATGCGGCTGGAAACACTTCCCCTGGAACAAGGGGAGTGGCAGCGGGTCGGGGGCTTGCCACCGAGTACCACCCGAAGAAGAGGTGGAACCACTCATCCCGAACCACTCATCCCCCTCAAACTTATGCTCGCCTCTGCAGGATCCTCCAGACTCCTCCGACCAGTCGGCCTCGTCCGAAGTACGAATAGCCCTAAACAGCTCGAACTTGGCGTCCGGTCTGGGGGGAGCCTTGGTGGTGGTGGTCGTAGTAGTCGTCGGCTTAGTAGTTGTGGTAGGCTTCTTGGTGGTCGTGGTTGTAGTGGTTGTGTGTTTCTCGGTGGTAGTCGGCTTGGCAGTGCTCGTCGTAGTCGGATGCCCCGGCAGAGCCGGGCACCTGAACACGAAAGACGCCCACGGCGTCTCATCAGCGCTCTGATCCACACTGACATCATTGCTGTCGTGACACTCGTTCTCCTCCCAAACTTCAGCCGTCATTGGGATCCTGCGGATTTCCTCCGCACTCCCCAAATCGTGCAGCGAGTAGCACGTATGTTCCTTCTTCAGCAGCTTCCTCACATGCACACGTCTCCTCGGTCGTGGACTCATCGCCATCTCCGCCTCAGTCAACACCGAACACCCGTCCATGATGTAGGTGTGACTATCCGAATGATGCTTGAAACAACTGACTCCAGGCTTCAGATGGGAGGGGTAGAAATCAATAGCGGTGTTCTGGTTATGACTCGGGCCATACTTCTTCCCGATCTGCAGAAAGGTATTGCAGACGTTCATCATCTCGCCTGGGTGGCCCATCGAAGGAGCGACCTGTGAGTAGTGATCGCCGTCAATGTTGTAATGATGGTCGTAGTGGTCCTGATGATGGGAATGATGATCGTAGTTATTATCTGCGTGCGTAGTTAGACTCCCCCAATCGCGGTGATAGTCGTCGTCGTTAGGGGTTGGGACAAGTGAATCGTGGTGATCCGAATCGTGCTGATCCGAATCGTGATGATCCGAGTCATGTACGTGATCCGAATCGTGCTGATCCGAGTCATGTACGTGACCATCAGAAGAGGAGTCGTGATAAAAGCCGGAACCATGGTTCCACTGTTCAACCTCGTACTCGAACATGGCGAAATGTACAACTCCGTCACCATCCAGCCCACTGGGCACCACAGCCGCGGGCGGAAGAGTGGTGGTCGTTGTAGTCGGTTTCAAAGTAGTGGTGGTGGTCGGCTTCTCGGTCGTTGTCGGTTTCAGCGTAGTAGTGGTGGTGGGCTTCAACGTAGTGGTTGTGGTGGGCTTCAACGTAGTGGTTGTGGTGGGTGCTAACGTCGTGGGCGTTGCTACCTCCTCCTCTGGCAGGAAATCCGGACAGGTGAATTTGAGCCGGGCCCATCTGTAGGGCTCACCGAGATAGTGACATTCCCCCTCCAGATAGACCTCGCGTTCAGTCCCTTCCCAACCACTCAACTCACTCGCGTGCTGACAACTGTCTTCGTCATGCGTCAACCGCCTCAAAAACACATTCCTTGGAATGGCTCTGGGGTCTTGACCCCACGCCCGAGCCAACATCACCTCCCACTCAGTTGGCACACTGCATCCGTCGAAGATGTAAGTGTAAGCCCTCCAATTCGAACTGTATTTGAAACAACTTCCCTTATCCAAAGTCCGTGGATAATCCTTCATCACCACATGGCGGTTTGAAGGCGGACCATAGACTGTCATTTTCTCCATCAAGTTGGAGCACGAAGAGTGGGGGAAATTGTGTTCGTACAGCTCCAATTGCACCGGCTTGTCCGAGATGGCCACATAGGAGGGGATCGCGTCAGCGACTTGATGCGGATGCTGGCCCCACCAAGAGGGGATGGTGGAGGAGGAAGTGCCTTCTTCCCCATGCAGAGCTCTCCCCTTAGAGTCAGACTTCTTCTTAGAAGAAGCTAATACCTTCTCCCCAGAAGAAGAAGGTACACTGCCAACTCCTCCAATCGGGTCCAGCCCTTCCTTCCGCAGCCTCTCAATCTCGGTCATGTCCTTCGACTTCGGAGCTTGCACGTTGTGCTCGTACAGCTCTTCCTTCAGTACCTCATATTCCTCCTCAGACTTCTTGCCAACAGCCACGGACATCAGTCCGCGGGGCACCAGAGCGGTCGACGAGGTCGTGTAGGAAGACAATTTCTTAGAAGGCTCCTTCGAAGACTCCTTAGCTTCAGTGCTCGAGCCAGCAGTTGACTCCTCCCCGTTCAGCAAATCATTCGATTCTCCGACTTCTCCCTGTTCAAAGCCGACGACACGCAGAGCCCTCCTGACAAAAGAATTCGCGGAATGGGAAGAAGACTCACCTCCTCCCATTCCGAACACCGCAACCGTCGTCAGCACAACCCCGGCCATCACCAAGGCGGCGATCTTCAGGACGCGACGGGTGGAACAAGAAGAAGACTTAGTCTTCTTTTTGATGGAGTCCTTTTGCCTCTGGAGTTCTTTACCTCCTCCATCTCCTCCTGCGAGCAACCAGCTCGCGTTATTGTTATCGTTCTTCATCGTAACCAGACAATCTGAGGTTTTGCTCACATTGTCAAACGGATTGTTCACGTTGTTATTGTTGTTAAAATTATCATTGACAACTGCATTGATGGAATTATTATTGCTATAACCATAGGCATTATTCCTATGCTTCATCACGACCCCTTGTCCGCCGTACGTGTTGTTGATAGCAGTAGTATTGCTATTGGTAGTATTGTTGGTCCTCGTGCCCGAGGAATCGGTCAGCGAGGAGTCCGAGGTTGGCTCTTCCGAGTTGGAAGAGGCAGACCTCTTCTGGCTGGTTGTTGGAATCGACGTATTCTTCGCCATCTGTCGTATTGTTTTTTTGAATGGTATTGATATGTGTTTGTTGGTAGTGATAATATTAAATTTAGTGGTAAATTTCGATTGATCAATCTTCACGTGTAAAAAATACTGATATTATTGCTTGGTGGATATTTTATTTTTCGTATTTCTTTTAGATCTTAATGCTTCAAAATATTTTACTGTGTTTAATGCTTCAAAATAACTCTGTACTTCAAAATAACTCTGTAATGCCCTTCAACGATTTGATACTTCAACTTCAATCTTAAATTCTTCTACTGCTTAAAATTAACCTGCTTAAAATTAACCTCTCCTACAACTTCTGTATTACTTTCAAAACTTCTGTATTGCTTTCACAACTTCTGCCTCTTACTTTCACAACAGTTCTGCCTCTTACGTTCACAACAGTTCTGTATTACAGTAAATATAAAATATTACTTGAATCCGCTAAGTGCTTGAATTGGCGAGATTTTGTAATTATTACTCGAATAGTGTTCACAACATCATCGGGAGACCCACAGCAACCCCAAATCCCACGCAGAGAATGAAAGCAACTGCTCTACCTACGATGCTATCAATTTCGTACTTATGGATACCTTCACTTTCTTCGGAAGAAGAACTCTTGGAATACTTGTGTGTGAAAAGATAAGTCTGATCAGAGTTCGTAGAAGTTCTAGAGGAAGACGAATTCCTTGTGTTGTTATTGTTATTCTGATGACTCTTCTGTGCTTGAACGTTTCGTGCTAGGATTTCGTCCAATTCACTATGCAAATGATTGTCGTCAGTATTATGAACAGTACCTATAGCCATGTTTATTTGAAGAAAAATACTGCATAATCATATGATATGAGAAGATGATCATAGACTATCAACAAATATCGATGATGATCAACAAATCTAAAAACTTAAAAAAGGTTCTAAGTCTTTAAAGGCAAAGTATGACGAGTATCCAGGGCAACGCAGATTCGATCGCGATGGCGGACGAGATGGATGCTAGAAATTGCTCGTCAGACTCGTTTTCTTCAGAATGGAACAGTGGCTCGAAAGTTGGTAGTCGATCTTGTACGCTAATGTTCGACAGCTGCTCGAAAGTTGGTAGCTGAAATGCTGATTGATTCACTGGTGATTCTGATGGATCCATATCATCGATTATTCTTCACAAATATGAATTTTGCATAGACTTAGAACTATTTATTATAAAATATTTGGAACTGCTTGGTTCTTCTTCAACAATGTTTGGACAACAAAACTCAATGCTTAAATCCGACAGTAATGCTTTTTTTGAAAATTTTGATATTATGCTTAGTTTGAAATTCCTTTTTGTCTAATTTCTTCTTTCAATGATGGATAAAACTCAATGCTAATAGTAATAACACTTGAAAACTTCTTCAGTACGATAATTCAAATTGAATGCTTTGCTTAAATACAACTCTAAAAAAATGTCTATTCTGACTGTATATTCTTCTGACTGTATGTTATGACTGTGTACTATGTATGATAGTATATTAATAGTTTTCACCTCTGAATGGTTGAATGTTTTCTTAGAAAAATATAGATAGTTCTTCACCAACCCATCGACCATAAAGCTCCGGCTGGGGATCCTACAGCGAATAAAGCGATTCCAGAAATGACGAAATATTCAGGACTGATTAGCGAAAGCAAATTTCCCAAAAACTCGATCATAATACTGGTTCTTTCTATTACTGTACCTTCCTTTTTCCACTAGATCGATAAGATAAGATACTGGTATATAATGCTGATATGCTATTTTCAACTTTTTTTTGTGCGACTGTATTACTATAAAACTTGTTGGAACTACTCTGAATGCAATTGTATGTAATTAAATATACGATTGTAGTACGATAAAAATCCAAATAATTCTCAAACAAAATGCGACTGTATAACACTAAAATTTTAAAGCTTACTTTTCAAATAATATTAGATCACGAACGAAATTACGCAGAAATACCTCTGTATTATATGAATACCTCAAAAATATTTCAATACCTCTGTTTAACAATACCACTATTACGCAACAACTAAATCACGGTTGTGTTACTTTGTGTGTCAATTCTGTTGGTGTAAAAACTTACGAGACGAATCAAGATAGTAGTCACAACACTGAAACTCGAACAGAGACAGATGAACTGATACATCAAGATGCAAATTTATGATATACTGCTGGTAATAAGCTGGTGATAAGGCTAACTTCGTAACATCAACAAGTTAAACCTATGATTGAGAAATCTTAGTTGACTAATGATTCAATAGATCGGTGATTCTTGTACTATGACTACTGGAAAACTACAGAATTCGAGTTAACTGCAGAAAACACGAGAGACTGATGTAATGAAGATTAGTACTAAAATAACTCTGTAATAATACTCGAGAATAGAACTTACGTTGATTTTTTTTTTGGTGAGATGAATACTGTACTTTTTGTCAAGAAAACAAGAATAGTACAATACTGGCACTCTTTTTTTTTGTTAGGTTTCGAACTCGCAAAAAAAGCGCGGAGCTCGGGATGTAACCGTTAGAACACTTGTTTACTACATTACTACGATGTCTAACACCGTGATGTTGCAATTCGCAGGGCCCACGAACAAAACTGGGTCCGCCTGTGAAATATGTTTCAAGCTTAAAATATTACAGAAGAAGAATCTAGAAAAGACCTTTCTACGATGTATAATATTTCAACCTCATAGCCGTCCGAATATAACGGTTAGCTATCTTCTGATACAACACTACTGATAAAACTCCTTTCAATACTATTATGTACAAACTCTGAATTTGATAGATAGATGATACTGATTAATGCTTGCTTGGAACTCAAAGCTATATCTAGTAGTTGTAGCTGATCCACGTATTATTAGGCGAAGTCTAGAGTGATATTAGGCGAAGAGAATACAATGTCAATACTATTGCTAGTACTGCACTCCTGTCCTCCTAGTATATTTCTAGATGATCGCAACAACTTGCGGAACAAGGGACTGATCTGCAACTGGATATAGTAAATTTTAGGATATGATAAATGGTTTTTAGGTGATTAAACTAATTGTACTATAGTCGTTAAACTAGTCAAAATAGTTAATCTTCGAGATTAGAATAGTCAAATTAATTAGAGATCTGATGAGATCGCGAGGAAACATCAGAATCGTCAGCCAAGGAAAAACCTGCGGGCGTTTGCCGGGGAATGGAGAGGGAAGGAATTTCGGAAGATATTTTCAGTAGTAGTAGTGGTCGGAATGTTCTCGTTAGAGGATGATGAGAGAATGAATGGGAATGAGAGGGAATGAATGGGAATGAATGGGAATGAATAACTTCAATCTGATTTTCCTCATTGACATGGGGTTCTGTTGCCTCGTTCGACGACGAGTTTCAAATGTGTCTGCCTCGTATATCTACGATGATGGTGATGATGATTTTCCACCTAAAAAAGTGGGTTTTTGTTTGCAAGCGAAGGCCACTTGCGGTGTTCCTGGCGTCTTAGCGTTTGTTATACAGCATTAGCACATCACGAGATTAAGAACAGTTTTCAGCGGTCGGCATGTTTGCCGGAGGATGATGAGGGAATGAATGGGATCCGAATGAATCTGATTGCGAACAGGAAAATTATGGAATCATTTGAGACAATATCGCAACTGCCGATTTCAGACGATCGGTGGTATCATTTAATTTTTTTCAGCGCTGCCATGCCCACAGGAAGCTGCGACTTTGTTTCGGAATAATTGCGATACGCTCGCGCCGAATCAACGCGAATGATAATTACTGTTATCTGACGCCAATGATACCTTTCTTGCAGCTGTGTGCGATAGTGTTTTAGCATCTGATTTAGGATATGATGCATGCATAACAGTTCCAGGACGGGATTTTCAAATGCTCGTGCATGTGTGCAATCGACTACCATCCCAGATGCCACAGCATTTGTTGCGTCAATTTTTCCTACCACCTACGAACATTGTATGCATGCTATGACCGACTAGAGGAACAACATGATGAATGTGATCTCGTGTATTGTCGCAATGATGTAATTCAACGGAAGATGCGAGAAGGACAACCGCAAATCTTACTGAGAACCACGCTGAGGACAGACTTCCTCACAGACTCGAGAAACGCCGAACTTCAAGACGAAATTGACGACCCAACAGACACACGACGAAAACATCGACCATGATTCACTTACGGAACGAGACACTGACCACTGAATTGCGAACGATAAATGCCTGAGACACTATGACACAAGTCTCAACTTTATGCGAACATGCGAAAACGAGACAAAAAAAACGTGTCCAGAACCTCTAGAATCAGTGAAAACTTTTCTTTTTTTTTAGAATCAGTGAAAACATTGAAAAGATAGACCCCGAAAGAACTGCGCTCGACTGTACCACATTTGTTACATTGCTATAAATAGATTTTGATTGGGTAGAAAATTATGATCAGGAAAACTCGGATTTCTTCAATGCAAAACTTCGAAACGTAAAACTAAACTGTTACAACTGAAATATTTCGACACACTGGGGGGATACAATTTAGGAACTCACCATAGCACACCAAGTCAACATACAAACCACCATTTTAGAACATGTAATACCACATCAGAACACCACCATTCAGAACATATAATGCCACATCTTTCCCCTCTCTTTATACCCCGCCCCCTCATTCCTCCCCAGTCCCTTCACACGCTCAAAAATACAATACCACATCAGTACATCACTCGCTGAAATTGTCTAGAAAAACGTCGGTAATATTACTCAGAGCCTCATGAAACACCGCCACCCGCCTTGCTACAGTAGAATAGATACACAATACCAATAAAACATTCGACGTTTCTTCTCCCGATTCGACCGCCTCACGCCAAGAAAGAATCAAAGCGACCGCGAACCCCCTAAAACACCATCGAATCGCCCACTACCCCCAAAAACCCCTCCCCCCCTCGAAACACCCTTCCTGGACCGGACCTACCCTTCGGAGCCCTTGCTCTCCACGTGTACCAAACTATGTTATGCACCAGTGCTGGAATCCTCATGTGATGAACTTGCAGATGCAACCGCCTCAGATGTGTTCAACCCTGTCAGTGTTTCGTTCAGCGTTTCCAAAGCTTTTTCGATCGTTGGCCGCTTGGTGGGAACAATATTCATCATACTCTTAAACAGGGCGTGAAGCCTCTGAAGGTCGGAGTCCTGCAGTAATGATGATCTCGGACAATCAGGGATCTTCTCGTCCTCAACTGCCTGGATAAGAAGGTCACGTTTTTCTTTGGATGTTTCCCTCCACCGCTTCTCATCAATGTCATAGATCTTCTTTCGCGCTTTGCCCCCGGCTTCGCATCCTGTCACCATGTTGTATGCCAGCACCCCCAAAGTGTATATGTCCGCGCTCTTCAAATCGTAGTTGATTTCATCCCCCTTCAACACCTCAGGAGCGCAATAAAACTTGGTACACTCCACATCTAATTCTGTTGTCGACGGCCAACCTTTTACGGCGAACCCGAAATCTATGAGCTTGACCTCAGGAGCTTCTAGATTACTGATCAGGATGTTCTCCGTTTTGAGGTCCCGATGGGCAATGCCCTGTTCGTGCATATACTCCACCGCCTGGAAAATCTTGACGACGAGTCTGAGATCCTCTTTCCCACCAAATGCGTCTCCTTTTTTGGCTCTCTTTTCCACCCAATCAAACACCTCCTGAGCGCCCTCTAGATGTTCCAGTATGATGAAGTGCAGGGATCCGCCGGGGTGGCTAAGCTTCTTCTTCGCTGTCTCAACCGCTGCTTTTGTTTCGTCCTTGGTAGCCTCATACTCGCACCCCTCGAACGCCGCCCAAGTTCCATGTTTGCCCCATCCAGGACCATACGTCTTGATGGTCTTGATGATGTTGTCGTGTTCAAGCTTGTGGAGCAAGGCCCCTTCTGAATCTTCGACCCTTTTTTGATGTTTTGGCCAAAGCACTTTCACAACCACACTACTCTGCCTTTCTCTTTCTTCAACTTGACCCTCCTTCAACGTGTGTTTATCTGATTCGTTTAGTGTTTGTCATCTTGTCGAGAGGTTCTTATTCCGAGGTGTAGTCGTCTTTCACTGTGGTCTTCGTTGGTCTCGTTCTCTCAGTGGAGTACGTCAGTTCGTGTGTGTTCCCCTGAGCAAAGAGAGTCTAGACAGCAGCAGTGAGCTTGTACATCTGTTGGAGGTTTTTGAAATCGTTGTTGTGGTCTTTAAATATCGAAGCAGCTCTCTCATCTGTCTTGAATGCCTTCGGGGGTTCTTGTGAAGTTTGATGGCCGAGCGTGGAACAAAAAAAAAAGAAGCAGCTGCAGTGTGTTAAGGAACAGAGGTTCTCTCGAATTCAATCAGCGAATGAAGCATCTTGTTCTCTCTTTCTCTCTCGAATAGCTTCTGCAAACGTAATCTGGTGATTTGCAATCGTCCGCGGTATTTCGGTATTCCGATTATCATCATTCGCATCGTCCTCGTCTCGTCGACAGTGTCATTCTTCCACATTCTTACGTTCTCGCAGAAAGGTAACCATTTGGAGTATTCCGTTAGAAGGTAAATGATAAGACAAATGTATGTATTAAATGACGCATGTTCGCGTCGGTTCCAAGCAATCTGAATCATTCCGAGCCTCTGCAGCGCTGGCGATTACTAGTAGTATCGGACTTCACGCAGCGCTGGCGATTACTAGTAGTATTGGTCATCATGAATCATGAGAAATCAACAATTGTCACAGTTTTGCAACACAATGGCGATTCCTTCTCGATCAAAAAGAATTCGTCTCTTACTCTCGCAGACGAGTGACATCTTTCGTGACACTGGTCACATCACTTTTCGCGTTTTTAACGCAACAGCTTTTTCATTGGATACGTATTAACACTTAACACTTTTACTAGATTTTTTTGCAGAGGTAATCATTTCATCATGGGGACATCAATTCACGAGCATTTGTGTACAGTTACAACAACAACAACAACAACAACAACAACTTCAGCAATGACGC
>Ga0099798_10430_pt1 | contig 14127 bp, 7 predicted proteins | sample Uncmet_Sort29A_1_FD_89870 | JGI IMG/M metagenome (GOLD analysis project Ga0099798, IMG submission 89870) | Marine eukaryotic communities from CALCOFI LINE 67, Pacific Ocean - CN13ID_Sort29A_1 | ecosystem: Environmental > Aquatic > Marine > Oceanic | place: Pacific Ocean: Monterey Bay | collected...
AAACATCAAATAGAAAGACAACTAGCTAATAATTTCTCTTCCATATATTATATTATATTGATTAACAGTAGGTACTGTGCTATTTGTAAGAAAAATATGAACAAAAATTCTAAAATTGTGCAAATTTTAGAATAAGTGAGGGGGAGAGGTACCTGTAGGAAAACCAAAAAAACAAATTATATTGGAACATTGCCCCCGCCCATGTGTTGTTTATTGAGTTCGGGACCAATTTCTTTACAAACTAGTGCTTCATAAGCTTTGCGTTCATCATATGGTTTTTTTACTGCTATAATACCGAAACTAAAATTAAATTCACCGTTATGTACTAACATAGCATGTGCCTGTACTGCACTTGGTTCATGTTCATCAATCATGAATCTCATTTTTCTTTGGTTTTTTTAATTTATTTAATTCTACTTGTGTTAATTTGCGTTGATGCTCTGAGACACGAATGGGTATTGGCCGTTCTGTCTCTCTGATGTACTCAATTATTTCGACACATAACATGCATCTAAAGATATAGACACACCCTGTTTGCCCATGGTTGCTGGGCAACTTAAATTGAGGGTGCTCCTGAATTTTGCATATGGGGCAGTGTGGTCGTAAAGTTTCGCACGGAAATGGTTTGAAGTCTACGATACCGAATGCATGTTTTAGTTTGCTACCTGATCGTTCTTGTACGACTACGTTATCAAGTCTTAAGGACTTGAGAACTGTTTTGCATCCATTATTTAGAGATTTAATTATTTACAAAACTAGGAATAAAGAATCTAACTAAGCCGGGTTTATTTTCGTTAATACGTTTAATTTCATTGTTTCGTTTTGCAACTTTTGCTGCAAGTATTCACGTTTGTTTGCATCGATGTTCAAAAATACCCTCTGAATTGCATAGTCCTTCGAACCGACGTATTCCAAGTAATCTGAATTTCTCAATCTGCTCCAAGGGCCATGCGCCCTTAAGGAGACGTTGTTTCAGAGATTCAATTGCTGGCATCGCGGTGTCGAAATCACTAGAATTCTTGAGGATACTAAGTACAGATGATGAGATGTAATTACTTTTTGTTTTAGGGTCGTGCGCACTATGGTAGTGTAGCACTTGATCTGAAGCTGTTGATTTTCGGTAATGCTCGAAATGTAATTCAAGTCTACCTGGGTATTTTTCTAGACTATCAACTAATCGTAATCTTAAATCGAGGCAGATAAGTCCTTCGGTTTTAGATTCGATTTCTTTTGTAAATTTAATGTTGTCCGAAAGCACAACGATGTCCTAAAGGAGCTGGTGAGCAGATCCACGAAAGCCGCAGGAGGTAAGTGACAGGGTGTCTAGGAAGGATATCATACAAACTAAACCGGCAGATCTCAAGGAGGATCAACGAGTGAGGCTCGATCGAAATTTCATTAAGTCAGTCGAGGCGATTATCTTGGGTTTTGAATCAACTATAAGAAATATCAAGAAAATGGTTTCGAGGGTATCTCATGAATACGGGGAGCAATGTGTTTCAACATGCGTCGATCATTTCCAAAAACACTATAGCGTGTTCACCCAGACCAAACCCGACGACCCCGCAAAACAAGAATTGCTAAAAATGAACCCTGTCCAGCTATCAATATTAAAATTTAAAAATTTAAAATAACAAATTTAATGCGGCGTCGAAAACGAGCATTTACGTTTTTATATGCCCCATCAACAAATTTTCGGTTTTATTGTTATAAGGAATTCTTGATGAACCCGTGGGCAGCCCCTACATGTGCAACTTGTTAGGCATCGATGCTACCATTTCGTACTTTAATTTTAGACGCTGGAACACGTTTTGAAAATAGGGTCTCATGATTTTGACGCCCAAAAACGTAAAATTTAATTAAAAATTGTTGTTTATTTCACTTAAATTAAAAAACACAAATAGAACCCAGGATGATACATATGATGAATCTGAGGACGATGAGTGGGGAGAAGAGGAGGGCGATCTTTACTTTTGTAATCATAAAAAAGTGAAATAAACAATCATGATTTTGCCACCCCGAACGTCGGGTGGACCTCATTCAAATATCTTAAGGACCCTAAAAAAGGTTGTATACTGGAATTAACAGCGGGCCACCCGGCCGCCCAGTGTTCAGTCAGGCTGCCCAGCGAACCACCGGTAGGCCCAGTGTTGGGTGGGTGCCTGGCCCGGTGGCCCTTCGGGGGCGGCATGTTGGTTGGGGAATGGGTCGCGAAAACGAAAAGAGGGGGGCGGGGTTGGCCCAATGGGCCCAGTGGTTGGGCCTGGCTTGGCTATGCCGGTGTCCAGTGGTGCCCAGTGGCCGTTTTGGTGGGCTACCAAGGTGTGGTGGGCCAGTGGGCAGGTGGGACGCCCGGTCCCTGCCCGGTATCAGGGGGTGGGCCTGGTGTTTCGGCAGGAGCCACATTTTGTTTGGTGAGTGGGGCGCGCAAACCGAAACAGTGCGGTGGTGGCGGCCCAGTGGATTGCAGTCGGCCCAATGGAGGGCCTGGCCCAACCCCGGTCAATTTTGGCCCAGTCTCGCTGTACTGGGAATTGCTTGGGCCCAGTTCGGGGAGGGTTCTGCGCAGGTGGGCCTGGTGGCTCGGCATGGGCGGGAGTTTTGTTTGGTCAAGAGGTCCCAACAACGAAAAGGGTGGGGGGGATTGGCCTAGCTGTGCCCACCGCCCGGGAATCTTGCCCAGGCCCTCGGGTGTGGGCCACCGGGCAAAATGCTGGGCCATCCTGGCCCAGTCCACCATCGGTAGGCCCAGTGTTGGGTGGGCGCCTGGGCTCGTCGTGGGCGGCATGTTGGATGGGGAACGGGTCGCGAAAACGCACAGGGGGCCCAACCAGGCCAGGCCATTGGGGTTCAGGTGGCCCAGTGGGAACTGTCTAATTGTTGAGGGCCAGTCCAGCGACAAACATACAAACCGTGTAATCGTTGAGGGGGCCAGGGCGAGCGTCCAGCCACAAATGGACAAACCGTGCAATTGTTGAGGGGGCCAGGGGGACCGTCCAGCCACAAATAGAAAAACCGTTCAATTGTTGAGGGGGCCAGATTGTTCATGGGACCAGGGGCACCGTCCAGCCACAAATAGACAAACCGTCTAATTGTTGAGGGCCAGTCCAGCGACAAATAGACAAACTGTGTAATCGTTGAGGGAATCAGGGCGACAGTCCAGCCACATGTAGACAACAGTCTAATTTTTGAGGGAGCCAGGGGGACCGTCCAGCCACAAATAGACAAACTGTCTAATTGTTGAGGGGGCCAGTCTAATTGTTGAGGGGGCCAGGGGGACCGTCCAGCCACAAATAGACAAACCGTTTAATCGTTGAGGGGGCCAGGGCGACCGTCCAGCCACAAATAGACAAACCGTGCAATTGTTGAGGGAGCCAGGGGGACCGCCCAGCCACAAATAGAAAAACTGTGTACTGTAAGTGTTGAGGGGGCCAGGGGGGCCGTCCAGCCACAAATAGAAAAAGTTACTGTCCAATTGTTGAGGGGGCCAGATTGTTGATGGGACCAGGGGTACCGTCCAGCCACAGATAGACAAACTGTCTAAATTATTGTCGAGGGCTAATCTAATTGTTGAGGGGGCCAGGGGGACCGTCCAGCCACAAATAGACAAACTGTAAATTATTGTCCCAAAAAGTGCTAACACGATTTTGGTTAGTAGCACCGATGTACCGTCTACCCACGCATGGACACATGGTATAATTGCTTAGGGATCCAGGGGACCGTCCAACTCGTCGTTGTCGAGCCGGAGCGAAGAGATCCTAAACCCCGAACCGAAACACAAACGCGACAGCTGCCGACAAATCGGTGAGGGGTTTAGGGTCTTGAGCCCCGGCCGAAGGCCGGGGCGAAGAGATCCTAAACCCCGAGCCGCTAACAACCAACACGGAACCCCGAGTCAGCGAGCGAAACCGTGCTTCGCTCGGCCATGGGCCTCGCAATGGTGCCGCCTCGCGGTTGCATCCGGGTGGCGGCCTTTGTAGCTGCATCCTGGGCTGACCGCACTTTGTGGTGGGCCAACTACAGATTTGAGGGCCAGTCCAGCGACAAATAGACAAACTGTGTAATCGTTGAGGGAATCAGGGCGACAGTCCAGCCACATATAGATAAACCGTCTAATTGTTGAGGGGGCCAGGGGGGCCGTCCAGCCACAAATAGAGCAACTGTCTAATTGTTGAGGGCTTGTCCAGCCACAAATATACAAACTGTCTAATTGTTGAGGGGGCCAGGGGCCCGTCCAGGCACAAATAGACAAACGGTCTAATTAATTGTTCAGGGGCTCCCTCACGAAGCCATGGCGACGACCTAGACCTGACTAGTTCGGGTGGACACGGAACGAAAACCATAATTAATTAAATAATTACAGTATTTGAGTAAACCGCCTCCAGAACACGTTTTGCGAATTTATTTTGATGCAAAATCAACATTTTAATCAAATTCGTATTTTTTACAAAATTAGTGAACACCGATTGGGCCAGCCCACGACATAACAAGTCGGGTAGTGGCACAAATTCTTGGGAGTTGGAGAAATTTTAAAAAATTTAGATTGGATTTAATTTAATCGAAATTTGAAAATTATGGTCAAAAAACGACGTCAGAAAAATCCAAAGCGTCCAAATTCAGTACCAAAACCGCCCAAACAACAAAGTTTCGCCCCTAAATCCGTCTTTTAATTTCTCCCACATTTTTTTTTAAATCTACTAGATTGCGGCCTGGCATTCCGGGTAGATTGATGAAAGGTGGGAGAAATTTAAAATCGAAATTCAAAATCTTTGACCACAGGAAATTTGATAATTATAGTCAAAAATCGACGTCAGAAAAATTAAAAGCTTCCAAAAATCGACGCTGGCGCCCTTAAAAACCTAAGTTTCGCCCTAAATTCGTCTAAAATTTCTCCCACTTTTTTTTTAAAAAAATTACCAGGCGGGCCAAGCTTCGCAGAACAGAGGCGAAAGTATTCCTAGTCGCACAGGCCGAGTGGCTTTGGAAATGATTCGAGCATCAGTATCTTCAGTGCATTGAGTTGGAGAAATTTGAAGTCGAAAAAAATCCATAAACGCAAAAAATGGCAAATACGAATTTGAGTAAAATGGTGATTTTGTATCAAAATAAATTTGCAAAACATGTTTTCTTCACCATTTTACTCAACATTTAATTAAAAATCGTCATCTATTTCACTTTTTTAATGATTTTCTTATTTTTTTAAAGCAAAGTCTACTAGGTGACATGTCAGAGTGGGGCGACGAGTGGACCGACGCGGACATTCAGTCTCTCGCCACCGGTTTGAGAAATTTAAAATAGAAAAAATCACTAAAAAAGTGAAATTGGATGCTGGTTTTAAATTAAATTTTGAGTAAATCGCCTCCAGAACACATTTTGCGAATTTATTTTGACGCAAAATCTACTAGGTCAATCGTTCATGACAAGATCACCAACGAAAGGAAGTAGCCGCAAATCGATGATGGGCCAAGACACGTTTGATTCCGACCTCAACACTCCTATGAATCAACGGTAACCGATTAATTTGGAAAACAATTCAAAATGTCGAAAATAATTCGGGTTTAGGGTTTTCGGAGACCGATTTCTGGTCTCCAGGGTCGATTTTTTGACGTTTTGTATTTTTCTAGCGTCGATTTTTGAAAGTTTTTTATTTTTCTATCGTCAATTTTTGGAAGCTATTTTATTTTCCAAAATATCGGTTTTGGAATTGGTTTCGAAAATTCGATTTTGGAGTTGTTTTCGACATTTTTTTGTCAATTGTTTTCGATGATTTTTTCGTAGTATTGTTTTCGAAAAACATAACGTACCCACACAGGCCCAGCGTCAAATTTGACGACAGCGTCTCGGATTTTCAACGCCGACTCTCACGCAAACTCTCACGCCGACTCTCACGCTCTCAGTTGGACAAAAATTAAACGAATTTAAAAGGTAGACGTTTTGACAAGATTTAGCGCCCCCTAAAATGAAAAAAACGGCATCTAAACGTTGTTTATGCAAGTTTTCTTAAATAATTTTCTACTAGGCAAACTAAAACTCTCAACCCCGGGTTGTCGCGCAGGTCCCTGCTACACTCATATTCTAATCTTCCCAAGGTTGGGGAAATTTAAAATCGAAATTTCGGAAGCTGCCCCCAAAGCTATTCCATGATCTCGCAAGATTTTTTGCTGATCTCGAGGATCTCGAATCTCGAATCCCAAACGCCCGGCACTTTGTCGACAACGATTGTACCACATCGACACCCCCGCAGGCCGACAAGCGCGACCCCGCCAACGCCGCAGACATTTCTCCCGAACGCGGGGGGGGGGTGCAACGGCCCTGCGATCCTGCTGATGCGAGATTCGAGTTTCGAGATTGGGAGGGTGCAGAGGGGGTGGTGGGCAACTCAGATGCGAGATTCGAGATCCGCTAGAGAGTCGTCATGTCGATACTGTTGTGAGGCAATAAATACATAAAGACAACCGGAAACAAACGTAAAACGTAGCTTGCACTTTGCACCACAATACTTTCCCCGCACTACAAAACGATACCACCGACATCTATGCGATAATGAGTCGTGACAAAAGACCTCATATATTATTTTCCAAGACATCCATTCAGTTTGCTAATCAGCTCCTCGGGTGGGGGAGGAGGTGGATAAAATTTATTTTTAAAAAAAAGTATCAAAAATTTAATTGCATATGTAAACATTGTAAAGTAAAAAAGTTTTTGTTTGTAATTGCTGGTAACCGTGTGAAAATAAAATTTGTTTCGTAAGGCGAATGCGCTGACGGCTTACATCGCCCGACCATTTTAAAATGTGTAATTGGTAAGGGTTATAGGCAACTGGGGTTGCCGTGGCAATAATTATTGTAGCGGTACCATAGCGTGACATGGACATAAAATTGGCGTGCGATAACAAACTAAAACCAAAAATTTCCCGGCAGCCATCTCAATTTTTCAAATGCATCGTAAACGATTCGCCGGACGCCTTTGGATAACTTCCGGAAGAGCACCTTCACAAACCGTTCTTCGCGGTTTACTTTTCTGACCTCATCACTAATCGGCGCTCTTTTTGGATGCTTCTTATTGATGCTGTTTTTCGTACGTGCTACCGCTCGCGCAATTTGAAATGTTTTCATTTTGATTCGAGATCAGGAGTGATCTCGCGAGATCACTCCTGATTATTTTAATAATCAAAATAATTAATTATTTTTATAAACAATAAAAAAATAGGAGGAGGAAGGAAATGGAGGAAAGAAGCAGCGATGGAGACGAAACGGATTACGAGGATGAGATTGGAAATAATTTGAAGTAATAATATTTTGTTTTGCAAAATTTAATGTTTTTGATGAAAATTCAGCGGAATATAAGCGATTTTGCATGTTTCAACCACCAATCTGACTAAAATTAACCACCAATCTGAGTAAAATTTCGTTGAACAAAAAAGTGGTTTCGTACGAACGCTCACGGATAAGCAAGAGGCCCAGAACAAAAACATGAATACGAAGTACGAGCGTCGCCGTCTTGGTTGGGGAAATTTAAAATCGAAACTTCGGGCATTTTGGAGCCCTGAGGGCGTCTGCGAGACGAAAAAGAGGTCTAACTACATGTCGAAGTTTGAGCAACAAACGATAAAACGATAACCCGATTTACATAACGATACACCCGACTCTAACGCTAACTTACAATCACAAACGTAATCTCTCCCTTACGTATTTTCTGTGCCTTAGAAGCTCGTCCTCGTCCAGTCCGATATACAATTCAGTCTGCGCGGTACATTCGTCCTTCCTATTGATTACAGGTTTGTATTTGATAATTTCTAACGCTTCAGTAATTCTAGAATTACTGAAGCGTTAGAAATTATCAACCAATTTGTTTTGTTAAAACCAATTTTACACAACAAATAATTTCGATTTCAACAAAAGGGGATCCGGAGTTCAGCGCGGGGTCTGCCCAGGATTTTGCACAGCGACGTCGTATGGCTTGCGGTCTCGAAGAGGTACTTTTGAAAAATTGTAAATACGAAATAAGTGTTCGATTGTACACACAATAAATTAAATTTACATCATTTTGTGTTAAAATAGGCCATTCGGTTTACCAAGGCGTACAAAAATTTCGGAAAACAACCCCACCCCAATGCGCCCACGGAAAGAGTGATGAACCCGGTCGAGAAGAATCATCGGCGTAATAGCATTTTATGGATTGTTGATTACCGCTAAGCCAATTTAATCATTACACATAACAACAACGTTTTGCATATTTCAGATTTTTTATTTGTTCAACATTTTATTTTTTAACAGTCCACCATAATTTAAAAATCAAATTGACCAATCTTAGATTAGATTTACATTTTACATTTTTATCTGTTCAATTTAGTTGTACAGTAGATGTACCATTTTTTAGTTCCAAGTTTGTAAGTTATCCGAAAATGTCAGTAGTCTCATCAGTTTATTTTTTACAACAGTAATTTCTCAGCAAAAAATATCGTCATCAAGAATTTGTCGCTTTAACAACATTCTCATCGATTCATCTCATCAGAATAATTTATTTCGTTATTCGTGCATGTCGTGTATTGTGTCATCATCTCAGAATATAAACGCGTTCACGCAGTTTCTCATATAAAGATCATCATACCAGCATCTCTTCAGTAACCAATAAGATTAGTTTGTAAAAATGCCAGAAGGAACATACGCAGCAAGCAAACCATTCCACTATGCAGTACCTGTCCACGATTTAGAAAAAGCAAAACATTTTTACGGGACCATTCTTGGCTGTACCGAAGGGAGGACTAGTTGGAGAAATTCAAAAATGGTTGAAAATCGAAATTTCAAAAAAACAAAATCCGGCTCCAAAAACGAAACAGCGCTACTCCAAAACGCATTTTCGTCGTTCAAAACGTCGAAATTCACGTTTCTCTTACAAATTAATTTTAATATTTTTACTAGGTACAAAGTGGCAGGATTATAACCTTTTTGGAAATCAGTTAGTATGCCATTATGTCGGACCTGATTATGTTGGAGCAATTTATAAATGATTGAAAATCGAAATTTCGAGCATTTGGGAGCCCTGAGGGCGTAGGCGATTAAAAAAGAGGTCTGACTACATCTCATTTTTATTTTTTTGGGCAGGAATTTTTTATTTTTTTGGTACGCACAATGTTTTCCTCTAGTATCTTCTCCTGACTCGTTTTCTTTTGTTGGCGTTATGCTCCGGCACTGGTATGTTGAAGATGGCTTGTTTTATAAAATCCAAACTTAACTTAAATTAAATTCAACGTTTCCCCTTGGGGTTCGGGTTCCCCCGTTGGGCTGGGTCCCCTTTTGGGTTCGGGTCCCCTTTTGGGTTCGGGTCCCCTTTGGGTCGGGTTCTCCTCTTGGGTCGGGTTCCCTGTTGGGCTCGGTTTCCCCTCGGCGCTCGTGTTCCCCTTTGGGCTCGGGTTCCCCCTTGGGTTGGGTCCCCCTCGTGGGGTGCGGGTCCCCCCGCCGGGTTCGGGTCCCCTCTGGGTTTCGGGTCCCCCCCGGGATCCTCCGGATAGGGTACTAATTTTATTCTGAATTTTACACAGTGGCAGTGTGTGAAATGAGAACACGCATGTCAGTATAGACGAATCAGTTTGGCTCCATTCATCGACGCCAAATACCCTCGGCGCGACAACATTAATTAGTTAATTTAATAATTACATAAATTTAAGACCTTTGAACGTCAGTTAGAATCAAATTTCTTGTGGTCAAAGAACGCTACCGGTAGCGGACAAAGGTAAGTGGCCGTGAGGGCGTTGCGAGCGAAACGGGGACACCAGACGGATGAGAAATTGGCGGAAGCGAATCAGAATAACATCAAGGCCAACCGCCAGAATCCCACCACCAACGACAAGCAGCCGTGAGTGCGAAGCGCAAGAAAGCCTCTTTAGGTCCACGTTCATCAACTACCAGATATGGTTTCGAACCCTATCAAAATCTTCTGCAAGTCTTAACAGACGCACGAACCCCCTACACGACGACATCGATCAGTCCCAACTAACATGCGAAAGCAACTCTGCGGCAGCTTCTATCCGAAAGCATAAATCCCCTGCTAAGTATGTATGGATGATCGACTGTGACGAGCGCAAGCTCTGTGGGTACGCGTGGTGCTGAGTCTGGACGGGCAGGTAATGGAGATTGAGTATGTTGCACCGCGCAGCGGGCCGGCTAGCAACATTTTGTTCTGACCAGATCGGAAATGCAACGCGCCGCCAGTCACGGGCCCCGCCGTAGTAATAAGTTGCAATTTTTCCGACAAAGGGAGGTAGCAGGCGCCAGGGCATACATGCACGTTTAGGGCACGATGTCACTACGAGTGTGGCATGCAATACGCCCTACCCTGTCGCTGAGTCGGTTATTGGCTTCCGACGCGCTGCCGGCGATGCGACGCAGAAGTGCGTGCAATCGTTTTGGACGATCCGAGAATGCCCCCGCCCCAGTACTGCTATCGCGTGGCCGGAATATTGAGTGCCCGTGAGTTCGCGGGAAGTGGCGTGTGTGTTCGTTGGCAAGATCGCTATGAGGTGTTATGGAGCGTCTGCGTCCCTCACCCTGCGGCGCCAGGTCTGAGCGGAGTTTAGACGCCAGCGTGTTATCCGTGAACTAGGGCTTAAATCCGTCTGAACAACACCCGATGTTGATTTGTCTGGGGTTCGCATATGGATACGTACCACATCGCATACCTACTATATACCTCTGGGGCAGGACGTCCTTGCCTCCCCTTGGGATCTTTTGTTGTTTGTGAGAGAAAAGGACGGGCTATACGCACCAATGCAGGTTCCAGGGTGGATTTAGGATCTTCGGATTCGGTTCATTTATACTCGCCACCTACCGGCAGGGACTAATACCGTCACAATGTTTTCCAAAAATTTGTTGCGGACCTAATTTTGGATCCCAAAAAACTTGGCCACAGGAAATTTTAAAATTATGGTTCAAAATTCACCAACGCCAAAATCGGTATCAAAAAACCAAAAACCGACACCAAAATCGTCAAAATCGTTGTTCAAATCGCCAAAATTCGTCATTAAATTAATTTCTCCCATTTTTTAAAATTACTAGGTTGGGAAGGACTATGTAAATCCTGTGGATGGCGATGAAGTTCCGGTAGCTCATTTTGGAAGTTGGAGAAATTTAAAATCGAAATTTGAAATTTCGATCCTTTTTTGAATAGGTATACGAACAACACAGAGACGCGGAAACGCGATCGACAAATGAATGGCAGATGGCTTTCTAATTTTTGTTGGTAAATTTGGTGAGATTTTTGTGAGAATTTTGTAAGAGCTTTTGGTCGCTTTTTGTTTGCGTTTTATCTTGAGCCAAAAAACAATTTTTGTGTCCAAGATAAATTTAAAGCAGGTAGAACTTTTTATTCATTTTTACGCATAAATAATGATGGGAAATTCATTTTTGAAAACAAAATAAATTTCTCAAAATGTTCTGACGAACAAAATAAATTTCTCAAAATTCAAAATATTTTTGAAAACAAAATAAATTTGTTTTGTAATGATGAAGAATGTTTTTTATCATTAAATTGTTAAATAATAAAAATGATTGATAAAATAAGTAAAAATATTTTTTTGTGAAATGAAATGTATTTGTTTATTTGTGTATATCATTTGAAAACGATTAAGAAAACAATTAGATCGTGCTAAACAAAAAAAGAGGAAAAAATCTCGTTTGGCGTTTTAAAAAAACCTTTCCGAAACTCAACACAGACACTTCACGCAGGCATGCACAAGTGCATGCCCCGCAAAACTAATGCGGTAACTTTCTAAACAAAACACTTTTCTACACTGCACGTCTCAACATTTTTATTTTTGCTCGTCAGAAACACCACGAAAGGCATTCGACGAAAAATGGACTCTCTGAAAGCTTCTTGAAATTGTCTTGCAACATCACTAAGCTTCGGAGTCTGGTCATTGGTGAACCCAATGCCCGATAAAATTATTTTCTTTTGCTGAAATCAAATTCAGTAATTTTACCGTGCGATAAATCGCATACATTTTTAAAAATAAAATTCCGATCCGCACCATGATAAAAATATTCCGTTCCGAAAATGGCGTGATGTCCGATCGAGCCCTCACTAACATTTTCTTCCAAAATCGCCGGCCAAGATCTGGACCACAATTTCGCTTAGCAACTGATCATATTTTCTTCTTTGATCATTCGCAATTCGCTCTCTAAAATTCTCTAAACTAAACTAGTATTTCGGGTTTCAAAATTATAGCTTAAAACTTAGGCAACGATTAGCGCCTTTTTGGGCCGTCAGAAAAATTAAAAGCTTCCAAAAATCGACGTCCGAAAACCCTAAGTTCGTTATTTTTCATTTCAGTTTCTTCCATATTTTTTTCAAAAATGTACTAGGTGTATTAAGCGAAGAAGAGTTTCATAATTTAGCGGAACGGCTTAAATCGCATGATGTGAAATTTGTTATCGAACCCCATAAACGATTCGAGGGCCAAAGGGGAGAACAGTGGACTATGTTTTTTAAGGATCCGTCTAACAATAATCTTGAGTTTAAAGCGATGACAAATCCTGATTATTTATTTGAGAAGGAGGGAAGTTATTAGATTTTTATTTTATCTCAACAAACAGTTTAGTTAGTCACACAATTTTTGAAACGCATTCACCAGCCCAACAAATTACAATTGTTATTCATCATGATGCCGAAGATGTTGTAGTGTTTGATTGTGACAAGAGTTCGTGTGAGTGACCAAACGTTTAAAACATAATTTTAAAATGCGGCAACGATGTGTGTAAACAAAAATACGTCAACAAAAAAACGCAACGAAATTTTACGCGTACGTGTTTCTTCAAAAAACACGTACGTAATTTCGGCTTGCGCTAATATTTACATTTTGATTTGTCCTCATACATACATTACGTATTCACGTTTTCAACATCACATACGTACTTTAGAGTTACAATTATTCTATTTAAATAAGCCCCAAGACTAGCCTGCGAGTCAGGGGATTATTTCAATCGCGTAATAATCGAGAGAGACAGTCCTTGACATGACCACGAAAGAAGTGAGTGTTTGTGTGTGAACTGTTGTTTGTAAGTGTGTCGAATTATATGTTCAGAAATTGCTCAGAATAAATTGTAACATTCATGTTAATGATCTGGCTCTTGAAAATTAAACATTATAATACAAAATCATAAAAAAGGTTGTTGGTACCAAATTTGAATTTTTCCAGATCAGTCAGAAGGCTGTTAAAATTTGAATTTGGTATCCAAAGTCTTGGATAAGAAATTTTTAGCCCACCCGCCCACACCGTCTGAACAGAACTTTTAAACCGGGACGCCTTTGAAGAAGTCTACCCTGGCTGTTAGCAATGGCAAAAAATTGTCAACGGCCAGGGCAGTTGAATAGCTTCTCCACATGGGTACCTAATTCCTGGAGGGGTCACCACGAAACTGCCTCAATGATAAGTTGAAACGGACATATCATAGGGGAACCTTGCGATGTCAGTGAAACAACGGCTTCACAGGCATCATAAGACCAAATCACTTAAGCTTAAAAAACGAAAAACAGAAAACTTCAAGTTCAAGAGATTTGTCAGTTACAGAATCTGATGGTTCGATGGTGACGAACTCCCGGGGAATCAGCAACGAGGTACCAGTGAAGTTGATTCATCGAAAAACAAATTTGGAAACGAATCGAGTGCATCATTCATCAATCCATTACCACACACAAAATGTCAAGCTGCCTCTCGCGATTATTACTACACATTAGCAAAACGCGGGTCAACCAACACCCCAAATCACATGAATCAACGCACATGCGTGATCACGTGCGTTAAACCACATGAATCAACGCACATCACGTGCGTTAAATCACATGAATCAACGCACACTCCCTTGGATCCCCATCGCAGACAAACTTGCTGCGGACGAGGGCAGAGGACGTGTGCCAAACCATGCCCCAGGGTACTACCCTTTGACCAACAACACTCTAAACGCAATAAAACAATCTTTTTAACAGCAGCAACAGTAATCCTTGTCTGCCAAATCACCCTAGTCTGAAAAGCAATAATTCTTATGCCACCCGAACGTCGGGTGGACCTCATTCAGATATTAAGGACCCTAAAAAAGTGTATACACTGAAATGCGACGGTAGGCCATCCCGGCC